>Ga0080006_1147935_pt1 | contig 12939 bp, 26 predicted proteins | sample RS3BMetagenome_FD_69209 | JGI IMG/M metagenome (GOLD analysis project Ga0080006, IMG submission 69209) | Ferric oxide microbial mat and aquatic microbial communities from Rainbow Spring, Yellowstone National Park, USA - RS3B (SPADES... ...
CATCCGGTCGAAACCGAAGGTTGGCTTCGGCGGTTGGGCCTTGCCGGGCAACCCGCCAAGGGGGTGACGGGCGATGTTGCTCACCCCGGACGTTGAATATCGGGGCTTCAACACCGTTGACCCGGTGAGTTCAGGTTGGTATCTGACCCCGGGTACGGCTTCCAACGTTGCGTTCAACCAAGCCTGCAATCGAATAGTGGTTCAGAACCTCTCGGGCTACACGGTCTACGTTAAGTTCGGTGGCGCGACCGCAAGCCCGAGCAGTTACGATCTTGTGCTGTGGGGCTTCATTACGGCGGTGTTGTCCCTGAACTTCCAGGACGTGAGCCTGTACTCGGCCAGTGCGGCCCATGTGGCCCTATGGGGTTACAGGGTGGACAACGAGAATCTCGGATAGGGGGAATGACGAATGGCCCGGAAGCGGCGGCATCGTGAGGATCACGAAGGGGAAACGAAGAAGCGGCGGCATCGTCGGCGGGGCGGGGCCGAACACCTTCGCAAGTGGTGGCCGGGGCATGGCCGCGTAAAGCGGAATCCCAAGACGGGCCGTTTCGAGCGGGTGAAGTAATATGGCCGAGTTCGGCTTCTCGGCCATAAAGCCGCCGATTCAGCCTGTGCCGTTCAACGCGGCCATTACGGACACGGCCGCCCATACGGCGACGTTCGATGCCACGGGCTACAATAGCCTGGCCCTGGTGGTAGCCAGTACCCTGAACCAAGCGGTGTCTATCTCTTTGGCGTACTCGACCCCGGGAGCCTATCCGGCGGTTCCGGCGGCCGCGACGCAGAATGTGGCCGCCGGCGGAACGGCGGTTGTCGTCTTGAATCAACCTCTCGGCATCATGGAGGTTACGGCCCAATGCACCACGGCCCCGACAAGCGGGGAACTTTTGGTCGAAGCCTTCGTAGTCTAAGGAGGGGGCCATGTACGCTTACCCGGAGAAGCGGAAATATCCTCTCAATACCCGTCAGCAGGTACACGCGGCGATAGCCCATTTTGCGGCCAACAGGAGAAGCTACCCGCCGGCAGTGGCCGCCAAGATTGCGGCCCGGATTCGGCGGGCGGCGAAAGAACGGGGTATCCGGATTCATTCTAGGAAATTGGAGGGGTAAAGATGGGATGCTGTAACACCTATAACGGCTACCCGGCGGGAACCTTCTTTGTTTGGCCTGGAATCTGTCAGGACGGTATAACGTGCATGAACGGTTTGGGCTACACGGTTGGTTCCGGGGACACTTGGGACTGCTTGATCTGTTCGTTTTATCCCGATGCCGGCCTATCTAACGCATATCTTTATGCTGCCCAAGCTCTTTACCTCTTGAACGGGTTTCCAGCTAATTTCGGGTGCAACGATTACCCGCCACTTGTCGCCAATTGGAATCTTGCCTTGCCAGAATTGCTGATGGTTGACGCTTGGGGATGGAATCTCAATACCTATTGGGTAGGAGACGCGATGGACTGTGGGATGCCTAGCAACCCGGTTCAGAATAGCGTTAGCTGGTGCGGGCATAATGCTAGCCCACAGGGAACGGATTGCGCTTCAAATAACGCAGTGAATTGCAATTGGGCCTGTGATTGCCTTTCGTCAAGCAATGGCAATCCCCAATGTTGCCCGTCTTCTGACGCTTGCCCCGACCCGTATTAAGCTAAACGCAAGAATGGGCCGATTAACACGGCCCTTTCTTTATGGCAACAAGAGCTTTTCGCCGGGTGTCAAAGGTGGAGGAGACGAAAGGGAATTAGGCTGACGAGTGTTAATTACTATGAATTCGTCTTCTGGTATATGGAACCTGACGGCGATTCCCCACCAGCTATCACCCTTTTTCACGGTGTAGTAGCGAGGGAATCGATGGGCCGAAGGACGTGCACGTAAAGCACTATCTGGATGTGGTGTTTTGGCAATCATTGTGCCTTCCGCAAACAAAAGAGTGAACATGCCGAGGATGCCGAGAGTAACGGCCATGAGCCTGCCATTCATTCCACAAACCCCCTTGACAAATGATGGTATCCATCCTAAGTTTGTGTTGGCCGGTGTTGACAAAAGCCGCCACAAAAAGGAGGGATACCATGCAGACACATATTATAGCAAGGCGCGTCAGAAGTCAAGCGGTGCGAATGGACCAGAGCGGATTCTATACCCGGGCTGAAATAGCCCGGCGATGCTTTGTTAGCCGGACGACCCTTTATAAGTGGCTGGCCCGATGGCGGGTTGACGGGGAGCGGGGTCTGGAGGATCGGCCGCGAAGTAGGCCGATAATGCCCAACCAGACCCCGCTAGAATATGAGCTTGCCATTCTCGACTTTATGCGCGAACATCCTGGTTTCGGTGCTCGCCGGGCCAGTTACCATCTCAAGGCGGCCGGGGTGCCGGTGGGAGAAATGGCCGTCAGGGGGGTTTTGCGGCGACACGGATTGCGGACGCGGAAAGATCGGTTTCGGTGGGTGGAGGAGGGAAAGCCCGAGGAGAAGACCCAATGGGAGATTGACCGGGAAGAAAGCAAGAAACGGCATTTGCATGCTCCAGAGCCCGGGCATATTGTGGGAATGGATACGCGGACGGTGGGCCGTCTTTTGGGTATAGGAAGGGTGTATGTTTTCGTGGCCATTGATGCTCATAGCCGGTTTGCCTGGGCGGATTTGGCGACAGACAAGACGGCCGAAACGGCGGCCGCCTTCCTGCGGCAGGTGGCCGGCGGGAGCCCGGTCAGAATTGCCAGGGTCTTGACGGACAACGGCAAGGAATACACTCACCACCGGCGAACAGAGAAGCATCCCTTTGAGATAGCGGCCCGGGAAATGGGTATCGAACACCGCCTAACGCGGGTTCGGCATCCCTGGACAAATGGTCATGCCGAGAGATTCCACGCGACCTTGCTCAATGAGTTCTTTGCGGTGATCTTGCGACAACGGCGGTTTGATTCTCTCGACGATCTGCGCGCGGAGCTGGCCCTTTGGCTGAAATGGTACAATTCGGAGCGGCCGCACATGGGGTTGCGAGGAAAAACACCGGCCCAATTCTTCGAGCGACAATGGGCGGCCGGGTGAGCGGTAGCTAGGCGAGGTATGAGAGGGATTTTCAAACTGTACACCCCTTGCTATCACCCAACACCTGCGCTACGTTGGAGTTGGGTTGACAGCAAACCCGACTCCAATTTTTTGTGGGGGGATGCCGCTTGAAAGACCTGGACCTGGTGCCGAGGGACTTCGACCCGAAACTGGACCCGTTGCCCGGTCCCCGACTGGTGGTCTTGACGGTGCGGCCGCGTGCGTCGTGGCCGGCGAAACTGACCCGCTTGGCTATCTGGTGGTTGGAGGGATTCGGGCTCGGCGTGCTGGCCTATCTCTTCTTTCTCCTTGGGCTCAAAGGCTTGCACGGTGCAGAGGCGCTTGGCCGGTGGCTGTTCTACAGGTGGCATTGGAACGGGGGGGTTTGATGGCTAGGTTGCGGGGCGGTGTGACGCCAGGGGCCGTGCAATCCCTAATTGGTGGTCCGTTGGGCCAGCGTAGAGTCAGCCTGGGACTCTCCCAGCGTGACGTAGCCGAGCGGGCCGGGGTGACGCGAGAAACGATTGCCGGCGTGGAGACGGGCTACAGCCTACCGAACATTCACACGGCCTTCCGACATGCCCGGGCGCTTGGGCTGACCTTGGACGACTACTACGAACTGCTTCTCGAAACCGGATACAATGGGAGGCCGAGGAACCGGGCCAGGCGCCGGCTGAAAGATGCACGCTTGAAAGGAGAAACGGATGAGCAAGGTTGAAAAGCTCCACAAAGGCGACGAAGCCGTTGAAGCGTTGGTAACGGCCCTTAACGGGCTCTTGCTTGACCTTGCTTTGATTCTTGACATCCTACAGGAAAGCGACCTGGACGAACTCATTCGGCGGGCCGGCCGGCTGGGGAGCCTGCGATTGGATTTTCTAAGAGACCTCTTCGGGGGTGAGGCGCGATGAAGCCCGGCCAGAACGCGGTGCCGCTTATCGGCCGGACACCGGAGAAGCCGAAGAAAATCTGCCCGCTTAGCATCACCTTCACCGGCATGGCGTGGGCAACGGCGGCCTGCCAGGAGGAGAACTGCCAGCTATGGACAGGGGCGATGGTGGAGGGCGTGATAGAGTGGGGGTGCGGCCTTGTTCACCATGCTTGAGAACCTTCAGACTTTCGGCCTTCTTGTGGCGGTGTTCTTCCTGCCGGGATTCCTCGGGGCGTTCGTGGGGGTGTACGTGGGCTTAGCCGTGCGTTCCCCTGAGCGGCGGGCGGCGGAAGCCCTTCTCCGAGCGGCTCAGAGGAAGTTGGAAGAATGACAAAGCGAATCTGGACCCAGAAAGAGGTTCTCTTGCTTCGCCGGATGCGGGAGGAGGGGGCGAGTCTCGGAGACATAGCCCGCGTGCTCGGCCGGTCGGTGGCGAGTGTCTACCATCAAGCCCGCCGACAGGGAATGGAGTTCCCGCCGGCGATTGGCGGCCGGCGGTGGACCCCGGATGAAGACCGGGTACTCCTGCGGCATTACCCGGCCGTGTCGGTGGCGGAGATAGCGACGCGGCTCGGCCGGACGGAGCGAAGCGTTCGCGAACGGGCCAACAGGCTAGGACTATCGAGAAAGGGGAGCGAAGGCTTTGAGGAGTGACGCTTGGGACAAGACGGAACCGGCTCCGGCTTTCGGTGTGGGCGTCCCCGACGGTGAGTACGTAGCCCGGCTTCTCTCGGTAACAGAGAAGCAATTCAAGAACGGCCGCGAAGGCTTGGAGTGGTATTGGGAGGTTATCTCCAAGGGGCCGGAGAACGGAAAGGTCATTGTCCAGGTAAGCGGTCTCTCGACCGAGCAAAACCTGGCGTTTCTCAAGCGGGATATGAAGGCACTCGGTGTTGACGTGTCACTTCCCTGGGAACGTGCGTTCTCCGATTTGCAGGCAAAGGCCGGGACGGCGGCCGTCTTGCAGGTGCTTTCGAAGGCGGGGTTCCAGAACGTCTACATTCGCCGGGCGGCCGGCCCCGAGGATATGGAGAATGCCTCGGAGCTTGGCCGGGAGGTGCCGTTCTGATGCCGGGCCTAATTGGCCTTCTGATCGAAGAAGCCGACGATGGCTTGCATATCCGGGGCTCCTTCGAAAGCGTGACGATTGGTCAGATCATGGCATCGGTCCAGGTACTGGCCGATTATATAGTTTCCGAGTTGCAAAAACGCGGCGATTCTCGCTTGCTTGGATTGGCCCGGATGGTGCAAGTTGGAACCGGGCTGTACCCTACCGGCGTGGTCATTGGGGAGAGGGAGGGGGAGCTCTGGGACTTGGATTCACGATAGCAAGGCTTCCGGGCAGGATAGGGCAACGGTGGGGACCGACCCGAGCGGCCCGGAAGGTGGCATCCGATACCCGGCGGAGAATGAGCCTCTGCCGGGTATCGACTTAAATTGGCGAAACTCTATATATGGGGGTGATGCGGAAGCGGGACGCTAAATATAGGGGATGCCACTGGAAGCGATAAACCCCGGGGTCCGGGGCGGAGCCCCGGATGTGACTCAAGGACTTAGAACTCCGGCGGCGGCCGCGAACGTCAAAAAAGGTCAAAGTCGGTGTAAGGCGATTAGGGAGAATTAGCCCGGATGACGCGGCAAGAAGCGAGATTACGGGAGGGGGCACCGCAAGGGGTTGCCCGCGGACCTCGGCCATGCTCCTGCTAGCGCGATTTTTGGAGGCAAAAAACGGCCTTGCGGGCGGTCGAAACCGAATTTTTTGTGAGCCACTCTCTCCTTATCTTGAGAGAGAAGCCAAAAGGGTAGCTGGGAGGTGGTCGGGAGGACACAGGCCGGAGCAATCGGGAGTTCGTTTGCGGAGGCTTGCCGGCGACTTGCTCCGTCAATTAAACTCATGGCTTTTTTCGAGCTAATATGGCCATATACGGCTAGGTATGGGCACTTCGTGATAGAATGCACAAAGTTTTTTTGGCGTAAAGGGGGGTTGACAGTGGGGGCGGCCCCGGCCCAATCAGTGGAGTTACCCCTGGAGGAATACCTGGCCCGTGCTCCCTCTGACCTGGCAGAACCTCTCCGGGGTTGTGGCCGGTCTGCCGTGGTCGGCGTGTGCGAACACGGCCATTTATGGGCTCAGCCCATATCGTGTGGCCGGGAATGGTGCCCGGTCTGCGGCCAGGATGGCTCCGCAAGCCATATGCGGCGGATGGCTCGGTGGCTCCCGAAGGTCCGGCAAATGGTATCGGTCGGTTATTTCGTGGTCACTTTTCCCGACCGTTTATTGGACAGCTTGGACCCCGCCAGGATGGCCGGCATTGGGCGGAAGGTGGCCGCCGTTATGAAACGGCTAGGCTTCTCCCGTGGACTCCGCCGGTGGCATTTTTTCGGCGATAAATCCCGGCGGTGGCGGCCCCATTTGAATGTGCTTGTAGATGCCGCTTTCATCCCCAGGGACCGTTTGGAGAGCATAAAAGAAGCCCTACGGGATGCCGTAGGGGTGCCGGAGGCGGTCATTAACTACTCCTTCAAAGTCGGGCCGAGACGGATTTTGCACCTGATTAGGTATGTGGCCCGGGCCACCTTCCGCGATTGGCGGTGGGCTCCCCGGAAGGCTCAGGCTTTGCGGGGCTTCCGTAACACCTCCTGGTGGGGACAAAAGGAATGGCATCGGCCGGCCGTGTGGGATATTCCCCGGGAGGAGCTTGGGGAGTTGGCGGACCTGGTGGCCGGCCGGTGTCCGGACTGTGGGACTCCGATTGACTGGCGTTATAAGGGGTGGGCCTTCGGAGCCCGGATGCGTTTTCGTGGTGCCTGGTACGCGGTGGAAGAGTACGCTATGCCCTTTTATCGCCTTCGGCCGGAGGGGGGGCTTGGACCATAGGCGCGAGTTCCGCCGGGTCAATCTCGAAGATGCGGCATAAGTTGGCGACAATCTCCTTGACGGCATCTTTGACCTGGCCGCTAGCGGCTTCAGGTATGAGCTTCAATTGCGGCAGAATGGCCGAATTGAAGATGCCGGCCAGAAAGGGGTTCTTCACCTTGCCCATGCTGGCTTCGACTTCCGCCCATTTCGATTTCAGGCTCATGACCAGTTCCTCCTGTCGTTTTTGGCCCATGCCTCCTCCGGCCCGGGCGGCATGCTTTGGTGGTTTGGCCGACCATAGGGACTGTCACTCGGTTCGGCCGGTCGGGCCGGTTTCGCCAAGCTCCGGCTTTGGGCTATTCGCTTTGAGATAATGGTTCCAAAGCCGGCCAGGAGAACGACTAGGTCCACGTTATCGCCGCCGAAGGACGCCAGCATCGAGGAACGGTTTAACTGCCGGGCCAATGGGGCGGCAAGCGGCTTGGCCTCCTCCTCGGTAATGGCCCAATGGGGGCCGAGAACGGAAGCCAGGACGGCGAAAAGCCCTACCAGGAGCCCGTGGACGGCATCCTCCGACCAACCCGGGATGACTTCGGGCTCCCGGGGCGCGTCGGGGGGTTCTTCCAGGTTCGGTTCCCCGGCCGGCGGTGCAACGGTGAATTCCTCAGCCATTGTTTAGATCCTCCAAGCCGGCGGCGAAGAGACCGAGAACGATCAAAGCCATAGCCAGACCGATAGCGACATTCTGGTTGGAGTTCAGAAAATTGCGGACACCGGACAGGTCTTTCAGCCCGGAGACGAACGCCTTAAGCTGGTCCACGAGCGAGGAACCCGGGGCCGGGTACGTTGGGCCGGCAACGGGGACGGAAGGTCCCAGGGTGCCGGGTTCCATTGGCAGTTCGAGTTCCCGGGCGATGCTGATTAGCGCGGAACCCGGGCCTTCGTTGCCAACCCGATAGCCGGAGCCCGCATAGCCGGATTCACCCAGGAGTTTAGCGAGTTCCTGCCAGCTAGCACCATTTCGGGCGGCGGCCATTAGGCCCCGGTAGTTCTGGACGGTTTTCAGGGTGTGGACGTATGCCTGCATCCCTTCCTGCCAATCCCGGAAGACCGGCCAGTGTTCGGTCGGGCCGAAGGCTCCAACATCCATTGGGTTGTGGTAGTGGTAAAGGTTCTGCTGGGCGGAGTAGCTGGTTCCCGGTCCTTGTTCGGCGTATGCCTGGGCCATGATGAGGCTTGCCGGTAGGCCGGTTTGCTGGGCGGCCCAGTTGGCAACGGGAGCGAAGTCTTTCAGCCAGGTGTCTTGCCAGTTCAATCCCATTCCCTCCTCTCAAAATAGCGGCCTTTCATACCACGGAATTTTCTTCTTGGGCGGTTTGGGCTTTGGTTTTTGCGTCGGTTTCGGCGTCTCCGGTGGCCGGATATGGCCGGTCGGAGTCTCACTCTCCGGGGGCGGTTCCGGCGGCTTGGGCGCTTCGGTCAGTGCGGACCAATAATGGCCGCAAAAGCGGCAACGATACGCCAGAGCCTGGCGGCGGGCGTAATGGCTTTTGCCGCATTTTGGGCAGGTGACGGTGGGCACATTCTTCCCTCCCCTGTTGGCGGGTTCAGCGTTATTTTCGGTAATTGTAAACCAAGGATCAATGATAGGTTGACGTACCTGTCATTCAATGCTAGGGTTGCGATTTAAGGAGGGGAACACGATGAACCAAATATTGCCAAGTGATTGCCTAGCCGTGGTGGGCCAGCGAGGAAGCGGAAAGACTTATCTCCTCTCCCATTTAGCGGAACATTTGCGCTACGGGCTCTTTCTCGACACGAAGGGGACCGAAGGGGTGCCGGGGTGGCCCGTGACATCCGACCTGCTGGAGGCTCTTCGGCTTCCCCGGGCGGTGTATAGGGTGCCGGCGGAAGAAGACCCGGAAAAAGCGGCTGACCGTTTGGCATGGGGAGCCTTCCGGCGGGGTCATACGACCCTGATCGTGGACGAAGCGGCCCATGTTAGCGGGGCCAATCGGATTCCGCGAGGGCTCCGGGTGGCTATAACCCAGGGTCGGGCAAAAGGAGTCGGTGTTTGGGCAGGTTCTCAGCGGCCGGTGGACGTTTCTAATTTTTTCTTTAGCGAGTCGGAGCATTTTTTCGTTGGCCTTCTAACGCTTGAGAGTGATCGTTTGAAGGTGGCCGGCTTTGTGCCGGGCCTTCAAACAGCCAGAGACAGCTTGACTTGGACGCCTTTTTCTTTTTGGTATTACAATCCAAAGATGAGGAAGCCCATTAGATTCAGATTGGAGGGGTAAAAATGGCCCGTATCGGATGGAGCTTCAAGGACTTTCTGGTGGTGGGCATCTATGCTCTGGTGTTCATTTGGCTGATGAAGCTACTGTTCCGGTTCCTCCCGGTGCCTGGAATCTCGAATTTCGTCGAATCGGTTTGATGAGGGGGAAAAAGGATGCGTCAGATAATCCAACAGATTGCCCAAGGAAGCTATGCACCGGGCCAGCAAAACATCCTCATTCCCCGGACCAATTACCTGTCCAGACTCTGGTTCAATTTCAACGGCACCCTGGACAACAGCGGGACGGCCGCAGGCACCGCCGGCCCCGGGGCTCCCTGGAGCCTGATTCAGCAGATGCGGCTTAACGTGAACGGCAACATCTTTCCGGTCAGCCTTGGGGGTTACGAACTCTATATGGTGGACCGGGTTATGCGGCCGGACTACCTCGATAACTCGACTTTTGGAGTGGCGGCCGGTAACAATGCTGTGGCGTTCCACCTGATGGTGCCGGTAACGGTGACGGACGACAACCTGACTGGGATTATCCTGGCCGGCAATCCTTCGACCACGATTTACCTGGAAGTCACCTTCCGCCAAGCTAGCGACCCCTTGTTCGCGACTCCACCCAGTGGGGCGACTCTGACCCTGACCGGCACCTGGGAGGTACTCTCGGAGACGTTCGAGGTTGGACCCCATGAACAGCATCCCGACATTTCGACCTTGCATACCCTGACGCAGATTCAGACGGATATTACCGGGACGGGGAAAACCTATGTGGACCTGCCGACCCAGAACAACGTCTACCTGCGGATTATCCACCTGGTGAAGAACGGCGGGGCCTACGTGGACGGCCTGATTGACAACGCGCAGTTGAAGTTGCAGGACTACGTGAGCCCGTACAGTTACGACGAAGCCACGATGCTGAACCGGCAACGGTATCTGTACCTGACCGATCTCCCGGCCGGAACCTACGTTCACGACCTCTTCACTTCCCGGACGCTTCGCGACGTGATTAACACCACGGGCATGACCGAGTTTCAGGGTATCCTGGACATCCCGTCCACGGCCACCATCACTCAGCCCGCCACCGTGACCACCATAACCGAAGCCTTGACCCCGCTTCAGTAAAGGAGGGGTCTCCATGCTGAACCAAACGTCTATCTACGGGGTGAAGACCACCAACGAGCGGAAGGGGGAGGGGGGCAAGACCCTCTCCCTGCTGACCATCTTCTCGCAACCCAAGGCGGTTTCGCCGGCCGCGACGCGCAAGGCAACGAAGGAGGGATTGGCGCAGAAGATTGAGGGGGACTTCGCCAGTCACCCCTTGATCGGCCTAATTGTCCTCCTGGCGGTGATATACCTGGTGGTGGAACTGGTATGAACTGGGTAACGGGGGTCCCTCCCCTTCTCCGCCAAGATTTGCTCCTGTTCCTGGTCTTCTACGGTGTGGCGGCTTTGGACGTGGTACTCGGGGCCGGCAAGGCGCTTCTACTGCATCAATTCTCCTCTTCGGCCTTCCGGCAAGGCGGGGTGCGGATTATGCAGGAATCGGCCCTGCCGGTCCTCTTCCTCATTCTGGGCGCGGCCAATCCCACCTTCCGGCCGTTTATCCAAGTCACCCTCTGGTATTACATCGGCACGGAAGCCATTTCGGTGATTGAGCATCTGCGGGGTAAGATTCCTCTGCCGGTTGGCATCAATCGGCTTCTGCATGCTCTCACCGAGCAAAAGAAGGATGAATCCAATGGGGGACATTGAGGAACTCATTAGCCTGCTGGGAGTGCTCTTGGTGGCCGGCGTGGTAGTCACGGTCGGCTTGGGTATTCTGCGACGGAAGGAATCCGCCGGCGGGAACGGCGGCCCGTACAATAGCCCGAAGCTCCCCAGCTATCCGAGTGACCGGCAACAGCCAATCACCGGGCCGCCGGCCTTCCGGACGGGCTCCAATGCGGGAGCCCTGGCGAACGCCTTCCTGAACGGTTTTCTCTTCGGGTCTGCTCAAGCGGCCAAGGCCGAACCTTCGGAGCACTCCTCGGGGTTTGGCCGGATTGCCCATAAAACCGTGCGGACGGGTACGGCCGGCGGTTTGGCCTACGAGAGCGGCCCGGCGGCGGTTGGGAGCTTCTTGGGCGGGGCTCCCCTGGCCTTCGGTGGCGGCCTTATTCAGGGGCTCGGTTCGACCCTTGATTCTGTCGGCGGTCTGCCGGCCGTTCGGCAGGTGGGCCGGGGCTTCGAGCGAATCGGCCGCGGCATAGAAGGCGGGGCCGAGACCGTATGGCATAAGGTGACTAGTTGGCTCTAAGGGGGGATACGGCGATGGCTAAGGGTAGCGGTGTCGGGAATGTGATAACCGGAGTGGTCCTAATAGTGGTAGCCGTTCTCCTCTATGAGTATTATCGGTCGGGCAAGCTGTTTACCCTTTTTGGGGTAGGCGGTACTTCTTCTGGTGGCATGGGCGGGAGCGGTTCGCCTACTCCGCCGGCTACGAAGACGGTCAGCGAGACCGGCGGGACGGCAGACAACACTCCATCGAGCCCGTCGCCGTATGGCGGGGCCGGCACCTACACCGTTAAGAAGGGGGACAGCCTTTGGGCTATCGCTCAAAGGTTTGGCGTGACTCTCGGGGCCCTAGAGGGGGCGAATCCTCAGATAAGCAACCCGAACCTGATCTATCCCGGCGAAACGATTCACCTGCCCGGGGGAGCGGGGACCGGGGGGAGTAGCGTTTCGGTGCCCGCTTCCCCGCCGGCTTCGTCCTCCTCAAGTACGGGCGGCAATCCGCAGACCTTCCGTGGCGTACCCAAGAATCCGCAGACGGGGGGCTTCAACCTCCCCTACAGTGGGCCGGTGCCGTCTGGCCGGGTGTACGGCGGGGCGGGTATCTACACGGTCCAAAAGGGAGATTCGCTGTGGTCTATCGCCAAACGATTCGGCATGAACTTGCAGGCTCTGGAGGCGGCCAATCGGAACCTTCCCAATCCGAATCTGATCTATCCCGGGGAGAAAATTGCGATACCCTGGTTTTTTCCCCCTAAGTCGGTGTCAGGGGCCGATGTGTCCTCTGCGGTGACTTCCCCGCCGGCGCAATCCTCGACGGAGCCTGCATGGCTGAAGACGAACTACGGGCTTGGTGCTCCGAACCGACCGCAGGTCTACACCCCCCCGGCCCGGTCCAATGAGCCTAGCTTCTTCTGGGCCGGCGGGCGGGAGGTTCGGATAACCCGGGGCATGTACAGCCAGGTGCAGAACTGGAACCCGCGAACCGGCGGAACGATCACTTACGGGGGGACGCGCTATTATGTCCCCGCCGCGTGGATGCACCCATGAGGGGGGCTAGATTGTGACCGAACTTGTCCAGTTCCTCGGCTTCTCCGGCCGGGCTCGGTACAACGAGGATAGCCTGTTCCTTGCTAGCCTGGTTCAGCAGAGCGAGACTCTGACGGCCAGAGCTAACCAGGTGCTGTTCCTCTACGAAATAGCCATTATCCCGGGCGATGCCAACATACAGGTTAGCGTACAGGCTCCCAATACGGAGAACGCGTTGGTCCTTACCGAAACGCGGGAGAAGCTGGACGTGGCGTTCTTGGCCCAGGATGGCGGCCAGATCATCCTTGCGGTGAACAATCTCACTTCCTCGGCCGCTAGCGTGGTGTTCCGCTATCTGACAATGAGCCTGGTCGATTATCGGTCGTTGGTGATGCCCGGTTACCATCCGGTCGAAACCGAAGGTTGGCTTCGGCGGTTGGGCCTTGCCGGGCAACCCGCCAAGGGGGTGACGGGCGATGTTGCTCACCCCGGACGTTGAATATCGGGGCTTCAACACCGTTGAC
>Ga0080006_1150246_pt1 | contig 12933 bp, 9 predicted proteins | sample RS3BMetagenome_FD_69209 | JGI IMG/M metagenome (GOLD analysis project Ga0080006, IMG submission 69209) | Ferric oxide microbial mat and aquatic microbial communities from Rainbow Spring, Yellowstone National Park, USA - RS3B (SPADES... ...
GTAGTTGCACTGGTTAATGACAAACCCACTAAGGGTACTTTCTTCAAAGGGTCGAAAATCAGGGAAGTGAGACATAAGTACTTCAATATCAGGAAGAGACTACAGGAAAAGGGGAGGCTGGATGTGATCAAGAGGTTGAGGGGGAAAGAGAGGAGGATTGTGAACCACGAACTTCACGTTATCTCCAAGAAGATTGTAGAATATGCTAAACAATTTCCTTCTACAGCGATAGTTATGGAGAAACTTACAAGGATTAGAGAGAACTTCAATAATGGTAAGAAGCTCAATAGAAGGTTTCACTCCCTACCCTTCAGAAAATTGCAGAAGATGATAGAGTACAAAGCTAAGTTGAAGGGTATCAAGATAGTCTACATTAACTCGAAGAATACATCCAAGACATGCCATAGGTGCGGGTATGTTACCTGCCGAGTAGAAGGTAGAGAATACAGGTGTCCTAAATGCGGTATGGTATATAACCGTGATTTAAATGCGTCTATTAACATAGCCTGTGCCTTAATGGGAGGTACGGGTCGGGGGTCTGTAAACACCCTGAAGGGGAGATGAAGGTGCGACGTGAAGTCCACTGGAAACCCCAAAGCCCCGTCCGTAAGGGTGGGGTAGTTTACTTAGCACAGGAACTTCTCTCATTGCAGCCAGAAGCCAACCTTTGGAGATTCAGGCTAAAGAGTTACCTGCTTAAGAGAGTATTGAAAACAACTCAGTTCAAGCACACTTATCATGACCCTAAGAACATCACCCTTTTTGCTCTGTGCTAAAAAGTTTAAAGATTTTAACCGATCCATTCTTCTTCATGCCAATAATTTAGGAAAATTAAAATGCGAAAGACGAATTAACCAACAAGTCTGATAGAGGTTGGCGATGAAGCAAGCTGGTATTTCTGAAATATGATGAATGACATCAGAGCTGAGCCAATAAACTAATTATTTCTACTATTTCTGGGATTACCAGGCCACCAGTTTAGCCTTCTAGCCAGAACCATTATTGCCGGGACAAACATCAACCATACAACGAATGTATCCAGTAGAACTCCTAAGGTGAGAGTAAGACCTATCTGCTGAAGAAGCTTTACTTGAGTAAGTACTAAGCCGAAGAAGACCGAACCTAATATCAGTCCAAGAGCTATTATTACACCAGCTGTTGTTTCAGAGGTTATTATGAGCGCTTCATCATCCTCTTTTCCTTTCATCACCTCTTCCCTTACTCTCGTTATCAGAAAGATATCGTAGTCCATTCCGACGCCAAGCATTGTGGTAACGAGGAAGAGTGGTGCGAAGATATATATCGAAAGACCAGAAAAGCGGTAGAAGATCAACCATACGAGGGATAAAGTCCATGCCACACTGCTCAGGATGGTAGCTATCAGCCTAAGGGGAGTAAATATTGACTTGAGTTGTAAGAACAATACCACAAATATCGCTGCAATCAGCACCAAAATTATCTTAGGCAGGACTTGAAATACATACTGTAAGACTCCATATGAATCCGTGGAGATACCCCCGACCAATATTTTGTAACCGGATGCATAACTGCCTGATAGAGCATGTTGCATTTTATTTGCTTCGTTCAAAACAGTATCTCCGAAGGGATTGCCCTGAAACACGATTTTCATATACGTCGTTTTATTGTCTGAACTGAGATAACTTAGCATCGATTCGGCGATTACACTCCTCTGCAACCCATCTAGGCTATTGATCTTTTGATATTCGATCGTCTCATTGAAAGGAGAGATTATGCTGAAGACAGATGTTACTCCCTGCTGAGCTCTTACGTTGGACTCGATACTACTGAGCATTAATAACTCTGTGGTGTTGAATGTGTTGTTACCATAGCTTATCGGTGATGGTAGCTGAATAACTGCATATTCAGGAAGCAACAGGCTTCCTCCAAAGTTTGCTGTTATCTGGTCAAGTCCCTGCTTGGCAGGAGTGTTTGGTGCCAAAGAAAGGAAATCTATGTTTACTGGGAGACTTACAGCAAATACTACTGAAATTATGGTCACTATTACAAGTATTGATACCACTGTTTTTGGATGTCTTATGCTCCTTTTTGTAATGGATGAAAGTCTTGTTGGTTTGCTAATCAAGACCTTTCTGGGCCAAAAGACCTTTTCCCCCATGGTTGATAGTAAAGCGGGAAGAAAGGTAAGGGAAGCAAGGAGTATTACAGTTACTACAATAACGTTTGCAGAGCCCACGTCGCTGAAAAGCGGTATTCCTGATAGAGAAAGAGCAAGATATGACATTATAACCGTTAAGGCGCTGGTAAAGACTGCCTCTCCCGCCCATCTTGAAGTAATCCTTGCTGCTTCAAATCTGTCTGACTTCAATTCTTGCTTGAACCTGTTCATAAGAAGTACCACATAGTCAGAGGCAAGACCAAGGCCAAGAACTGAGATGATAATCGGGCTTATGTAACTCAGCTTCTCTCCTTGAATATGCCCCAAGAACAGGTCGACAATTCCAAACCCTACTTCTATAGATACTCCAAACATTATCAAAGGTAGAAAGGCCGAAACTGGGGATAGAAAGAAGATCCCAGCAACAAGAAGAGCGATAACTAGTCCGAACGGTAGTGCTACCTTTTCGCTTTCTGAAATGATCTGTTTCACGTCGTTGTTCAGGATTTCAGTAGCCGTGTAATGAGTCTTGAATGAAGTGGAATTGAAAGAGCTGACTATATTCTCAAATTCCTTCTGACCTGATAAATCAATCGACGAATTGAAAGTAACAACTGCTATCGTAGTGTTCGAGGATTGACTGACGAATTGACTAAGAAAACCCTTATCTGGAAACACTGGCATTTGATTTAAAGGAAGAGTTGAAAGCAGTTGGTCAGCAACATTGCCCGAAGCTTTATCATAATATAGGCTTCTGGCTACATCTTCAATGGCTGTTATATTGTATTCAAGGTAGTATATTTTACTGACCTGGTAGGCTACAGCCTTTGAGACAAGGGTTATAGCTCCTTCTTTCATAAGATTCAACTTCGATGCATTGAAGACAAAGCTTACAAAAGAAGCTGCACTCTCGTTGTATCGATTCATGAGAAGGTTTGCAATAGAATGATTAGACTCAATAGCTCTCGAAACCAGTAATATAGAAGAATTATCTAGAGCATTCTGCTCAGGAGGATATCCTGCATTGAACGCTAGAGTTAGAAATTCGTCGAGAGTTATGTTGTAGCTCTTCTCAATTTGAGAAGAAAGCAAAGGATAGCTGTTGATAACCTGATTCATGAAATATTGAATGGTAAAGTTTCCTAGGCTGGAATTTTTGCTTGCGTTGAAAGCAGACGTTACAAATTCAGCTTGACTCGGAGGCAAATTGCCAGTAAGCAAAGATAGGGCTGTTGCTTCAATAGATGAATACGGGGGATTGCTCCCCAGCGCGTATGCTGTCCTCACAATATTTGCCTGTTCTGAAGATAGACCTTTCAATGCAAAATTGAGTGTAGCTGAACTCAGCAGAGTCACGTTGTAATAGTTTGTTAGGTTGAACGAATTCCAGACGTATTGTATAAAGGACCCTTCCGATTGGTTGAAATATGAGACAAGATTTGGAACGGTCATGTTTATAGCCTCATAAGTTAATTGCATCATGTTTGACCTAACATAAACCGCAGGTAAGGTGCCGGATATTTTTGACCAGGAATCAAAGTATAAAGAGTAGTAAAGGGGCGTTGGATAAGTTGACTTTGAGATTTGAGAAGCATTAACAAAAGTTGAATTAGCTGCCAGGTTCAGCTGATGTGTTGTCATATAACTCCCCTGTGGAGATGAATATATCGCAAGCCATGTCTCTGCAAACCCTTGAGGCACTGCGTAGATCATGTATGAAGTCTGGTTGATCCTGTTCTGAAGCTGATAGATATAATAATTTGTCTGGTTGATTTGTGTGCTCAGGTTCTCCACTTGTTCAACAGCTTTAACTGCGTTTTGGTATATCATGTACTCTTTACTGTTCGCACTTGAAAGGTTTTCGGTTACCTGTGATATAGCATTAGATGTCGAATTCATAAATAAGATCGTTGAATTGACGGAGTCAGTCAGGTTTGAGAAGACATTATTCAGCAGAGAACTTTCAAAGCTGTATATAGAATCAACGCCTTTTATTTTATAACTGGAGAGGTCCTTGAAAAGTGTATAGTTCAACTGCTTGTAGTTCTGGTAATACTGAGGGGTAAGAACATCTCCCCCCTGAATTACGATATAGTAAGTTGTGTTTGGTTGCTGATAATGAGGGAATTCTGTGGATATCATATTCTCAGCAATTCTGGATTCGTTGTTCGACGTTGGCACGTTTATGCTGTATGAGACTATACTGTTGGATTCGATTGCAAAGGGAAGAGAAAGAATTATGGCAGCAATCCAGATAACAACTATAGCCCTTCTATGTTTCACGACAAAGCGAGAGTAACCTTCAAAAAATCTGTCGAAGGAAAAATTACGCTTTGCCAGCAATTTTGTCAGCCTCTTCTCTTCCTTCCCTTTCTTGGGCCAAAATTGTTAGCCCTTTATCGTTTTCTCGTGTTTAAAGGCGCAGGTCACAGCAAGGTCCTGGAAGCAGTTGCCTCCTCAAATCCAGACTTTGCTCCATAGCGAACCTATGGAATGGAAGATAAAAGAGCTGCTCACTGAATCACTTGCTATAACCTCTGCAATGAGGTTAAGCTATTCTTCTGATAAGGAGGGAGTTAACACAAGAGAAATATCAATTGGGCTAGCAGGTATAATACACCTAAACGACCATGCCAGATAGGTAGCTAGAGGGCATAGAGTTAACCCTCCTGGAGTATTAGTCTGTCAGCAGCTATCTTCACTCGATAAAGAAGATAGTGTTATTTTCTAACTGTCTTGAAAGTTATATTTTTTAACCAACATCTTCATCCCTTCAGCAGGTAATGGGGATACTGGAGTCAGCTTTTCTTGGTGCTGGCCTAGCTTTTTCGTTAGCAATTCCACCGGGCCCAATAAATGCCATGATGGCTGCAACTTCAACTATTAGCAGATTCAGAGCTAGTTTGATTGGTTTTGGGGCAATGACAGCTGACGCTGTCTTTCTCAGTGTTGTAGTTCTATTGCACGGAGCTATACCCGGCAACCTGAGACCGCCTCTGGCAATTATTGGAGGGCTTGTGATAATATATATGGGTACAAAGCTAACGATGGAAAAAGAGAACAAAGAAGGAAAAGGGGGAGGTTACTTTTCAGGCCTCTTTGTGGGTATTTCAAACCCCTACCAGCTTGGCTGGTGGGTAACAGCCGGGCTTACAATGGTTTCCATATTCGGCTATGCATCTATAGCAGGTTTCTTCGGGGCGCTTCTTGTATGGGTGACAGCTTTTCCATTTGCCTTGAGCAAACTGACTCAGAAGTACAAAGATACATTGCCGAAGTTGGTAAAGCTTGTTTCGGCCGTTGCTCTGTTTCTCTTCGGGATCTATTTTCTGATTAACGGAGCTCTGTTTTACATCTCTTTATAGAAAAAAATGTACTGCTCCAGTGTAAAGCCTTCTATGTCTGAACTTTCTTACTTCTTTTAGTCTGAATCCCCTGTCGCTCAATATTTTAACTATTTGATTCCATTCAGTCGTTATTATAATACCTTCAGCGTTTGGAGACAGAATATTATCTATATTCGCAGCAAATCTGTCGTACAACTTTAGTATCCTTTCCTTCTTGCTTCCCTTGACGCCAAACGGAGGATTCGTCACCATCCTTGAGAAAAGAGGGTACAATTTTATTTTAGTCGAATCGGCCAGCTCAAGTCTGATTATATCGGCCACCCCAGCCCTTTTGGCATTCTTTTTTGCTCCACTCAGATGGTGAGGATTGATATCTATACCCATGATTCTATGTATCTCAGTTGTATATGGCAATCTCTCATTAACAGATTGGTGCATCATGAGAGCGTCTTCTATTAATACTGTTCCACCTCCAACAAACGGGTCAATTAAGTCTCTTTTCATATCTGTGCAGAGAAGAAGGGCTGCAGCAACTGAAGGCAACAAGGAGCTAGGGTGGTTGAAGACTCTGTAGTCTCTCAGGTAGAGAGGTCTTATATTCAGCCTTGTACCTTTTAACATATCTTCAGGAGACGATTTGTTCTTTATGATGATGTTATCTGCTGTCCTTAGCTTAATCATAAGTTCTGATATCTTATCTATGTCACAATCAAAAATAACTTCCTGCCTTCCTTTGAAAATATTACGAACTCCGTATAGACTAAGCTCGAAGGCAAGCATATCTTCCAAACCTTCAGAGCAGGTGGCAGCAAAATAAGGCATGTGTAATATTAAACCGCTTGAAAAATAACCTTTTTCTTTTGCGATAAGGTTAAATGATTGAATATTATATCCAAAAATGTTGATTGAAGAGCGTTCTGCTGGGGCAGTAATCTTCCATTCTGATGAGGGTCACAGGGTCTACCTTCTGCTGAAAAATGCAGGAAAGCTGGACCTGCCAAAAGGTCAGATAGAAAAAGGAGAAGACGAAATGACTGCAGCAATGAGAGAGACTAGAGAAGAAACAGGGTTAGAGCTCACATTTATAGGAGGATTCAGAAAGGTTGTAGAATATTTCTATACAAGGCCAGGAAGGGAAAGGGTACATAAATTTGTAACTTTTTTCCTTGCTGAGAGTAAGAGTAAGGAAGTTAAGGTTTCGAGCGAACACCAAGGTTATGAATGGTTGAGCTACGAAGAAGCCATGAGAAAGGTCTCATATAGGTCTACCAGAATCCTGCTTACCAGTGCAGAGAACTTCATAAGAAGAAATCTGATTCAACAGAAGATAGATACAAAATATTAAAACTCATTGTATTTTTTCTGTTTCTTTTCTCTTTGCAAGAGTTATCTCTTGAGGGGTCTCGGCCTCTATATAGATATACTGAACCTGAGAGAATTCACTCCTCAATCTTTTTTCTATCTCGTCGACAATCCTTTCGATTTCTGATGTTCTCAGGTCAGGGTTGAAAGATACATCAACTCCCAAAACAACCTTTCTTGGACCGAAGTAGACACCTCTTATGTCTAAAACGTCCTTTACCCCTTGAAGACTCTTGATAATAGCTTTGGCCCTTGAGACTTCTTCCTTCGACATCCCTTCTCCCAGAAGCAGGTCCCTACTCTCGACTGCTACAACTACAGCATAACCAGCCAGCAGAAAACCTATGGCTATGGCGGCAAGTGCATCATAAAACCCTGTATGAAATACTGAAGATAGGTATAGGCCTGCGACCGCTATTGCCACCCCAGCTATTGCCACTATATCTTCGAGAAACGCTGTCAGAATAATCGAGTCCTTAGAAACTCTAAAGAATCCTGCTATGCCTCTTACTTTCATACTGCTTGCTCTGTTTCCTATATTCCTGTAAGTAACTGACAATGCATAACCTTCCAGCATCGCAACCGAAGCCAATATCACCATTGATGCGTATATATTCTGTGGAGGCGTTGGCCTGAACAGCTCTTCAGCACCTCTATAGAATGAGAACACTGCCGAAACTGTAAAAACAGATATTGCAGCAACAAAAGACCAGAAGAACTGTTCCTTTCCTCTGCCGAATGGATGCTTCGTAGTGGCGGGCCTTGTGCTCAATTCTATGCCTGCAAGCAGAAGAAGTTGATTAACAGTATCTGAGAGAGAATGCACAGTCTCTGCCAATACTGCAGTGCTGCTGCTGAATATACCAACGAAAAGTTTGATTATAGTTATTGCTAGGTTGGCTATTAAAGCTGTAATCACTGGTTTTCTGTTATCCACCATTATATATTGGTAAAATTGCTATCTATTTTACTTTACGTTTCAATCGCATTTACTGTTAAATGTTAAGAATCCCGTCTTCCCCTTCTGTAAACTACCCCGCCCTTACCAGTAGATCAAAAATTCGGCCACCTTATTTTATCATTTCTCCTTGCTCCGCATCAGGTATGAACGATATAACAAGAGTCATCATAGCATATAGCTTCAACGAGTCAGCAATCACAGAACCCTGACTATGCTTCAGAGCCACCCACAAATTGTACATCAGAATAGCTAGATAGAAGTATAGCCTTCTTACAGAATACAGCTTTGATTTTGTTCTAGCCAGGGCGATACCGCAAACCGCGTCTTGCGCAACCTGACTGGAGAGAGAAAGACATTATACAAGGTTACGATAGCTGAAAAACCGTGGCCATTTAGTGGTCAAAGTTCCTTTTTGCTGAAGATTTCAGGATAGATTTCTTGAATTCTTTCTAGAGCTTTCTCAATCAAGTCCGCCATCAGGCTAATGTGTGCTTGGCTTGGTTTCGGAAACTTGACGTAAGCAAGCTCTCTAGCCGCTACTACAATCCATCTCAGCGGTTTGTCGTTTCTCAATGCGTTAAAGAAGAGTTGTTCATCTCTTCGATCTCCGTCCGTTACAGGATTAGCGATGCAAATATTTACCGTATCAGGGTTGCCACCCATTATCTCTACTATCTTTCTCATGCGTTCTCTGAAAGCCCGAAGGGATGGCTTAGCAAGATCTACTTTGGCAGGGTCTATTCCGCTCTCGATGTAGACCTTCTCACCGTCAATAATTTGCTTCCTCCAATCTTTCTTTGTAGACGTGCTGACGAAGGGTCTTACAACAACCCTTGCTTCGCTGGTAACTTTATCGATTTCGCTTGATTCTCTCCACACATCCGGCGCTGGTGCACTAAAACCTTTGTTTGCTGTCATCAGTTGCTTCGCATCTTCGATTTCTTTGGTCAACTCCTCTTCGTCGATATCAACGGAAACTTCTGGGGTGGGGAAATCCTCGGCTTCATGAGATGGAAGCCCAGATGGAGCTTCGGACACGGTCAACTTTTCAAGCTCCCTTACTATTGACTTGTGCTGTACTGGGGTGAACCCGGGAGAACCCTTGGGTATCTCAAGCTCGGCACCTGGGCTAACTTCCGCTTCAGGAGACTTTGATAGGGATACCAACCGAATGGAAGACCTCCTTAATTGTTCCAGAATAAAATCCTCTGACACTGACGAGAGAACAAAGCTTAAAACAAATTCAGATCCTGTAGGTGATCCGAAGGTTCTGGCCAGCTCCCTTGCAATGTCTGTTATCTGTCCCCCCTCAGATAGGTAGATCTTCTTTTCTTCCAAACTACAGAAACACGGTGCTTCAACCTGATGTGTTTTGTCTAGTACCCTGAGGTTAAGTTTCAGCTGATTTGCCCTTACGATTGAAAGATCGCTGACAAAATCCGAAAACTCAGCAGCTTTGGTGGCCTTATGATGAAGAAGCACACTGTAGAGGTATTTCCCTTTCCTTCTGATTTCGTTGGTTAACTCGAAATCGTCGCTAATCCCTTCACTAGCATCCACTCTCTTTCTCTCGAGTATTGACGAGATGCGAACGACCCCAAGTGCGTTGAAAAGAATCTCAATGTCGGGCCTTGACATATTATCTGGGACCCAAGCTGCAGGCACGTCTTGCGCAAACACTTCCTCCGTCATAGGGTCATCGAGCCAGTAAAGTTTCTTCGAAGGCTGGAAATTCCCCTTTCTATCCAAAATCCATACTTCGTCATTGATACTTTCATCTTCACAAAATCTTGACAATCTTCGATAAATCTCGACCATCTGATTCTTGAGCGCGTCGTTTACTTCGGAATCCTTTGCGATGGACAGGATTGATAACAACATCTTCAAACTTACGTCCATCTCAATGCCGAGAAATTGTAGGAACTCCTGACTTTGTCTGGCTTTCTCTTCTGGTATCCTCAAATAAGACACAAGATTTCCACCAACTTTCCTAATCTCTCGTAGAGGTGCAAATACTCCTCTTGCTGAAGCCAGACCCTTTGTTGTCGGTAGCCATTTGGATACCCTAAGCTGGTAGGCGAAGTAAGACGGTATATTTTTTATATGCTCAAAATAATAAAACCACCGATACGCGGCATCCGTGTGACGTTTGTAGTAGTCATCCCAGTGCTCGAGAAGAAATTCGAGATATTTGGCCAGCTTCTCGATGTCCTGAGACAACACACATTGGTCAAAACCGTCTAGGCACATCACTAAAACTCTATCAGGGTAGGTACTGTACTCCAGGAACTCTTGCTTGAATAGCCATGTCCAATAAGCGTCCCAGCACTTTTCTGAAATCCCATTTGGTCTATCGTACCTACCTTGCTTGTCATATTCCAAGATGCGAGGATAATCTAGTACACCGATGGTCTGGAGGAAGCGTTTAAAGTCTTTCGTAACCCCCTCTATCTTGGAGAGATCGACGTAATCCGCGTCTGGCAGCAACTCTCTTAGCTGGGAATCGGGAAAATAACAGGCAGAAGCGATTGCCCAGTTGCCTGCCTCGGTAGGTAGAACCAAATTGCTGAGTTTCGGCTTCATTACATCCCCAGGTTGATAGTTGATCTTCTCGAGCCAATGTGCTATGAAACGTACACCGCGTAGCCGTTCCTCTTCTGTCCACTGTTTCCAGTCTCCATTGCTTTGGCTTTCCAGTATCCTGGTTACAATTGACTCTTCAGTAAAGTAGTTCGCACCTAGTTTCCTCAACAACTTCAGACTTGGCTCCGATGCTACGGCAGGGTCCACTAAAATCAAACAGGGCAGGTCAACTAGTTCGTCTGATTGCTTTCCAGACTCCTGAGGTAGAATAGTCTGGTTTGCCTTATAGAACTGCCCGCCAACAGACCTGACTATCTCCATTTCCTTGAGCTTGTTTTCAAGTTTTATATATTCAGTCCAGCCCATCTCCCACTTTTCCTGCCCGTTGCCTTCAAGTCTGCGATAGAGAAATTCGTAAATGGCGCGAACTTGCTCCGTATCCAACGAAGTCAGCCACACCTTATCATTCAACGCTTGTAGCACATAGTCAATTTCCTTGGCTGTTTCGCTAAGGTCTTTGATGCCTAGCTCTTCCTTTAGAAAGCCTTTGCCCAGAATTTCAGGATGTACGTAGTACTTGACACCAGCTTTTTCTGGCGGGATTATCGATTGAACTTCTTCCGACACTAACACAACCTCCGAGGGTTTTGCCAGAATACCCTTTGATGTCAGCACCAGAGGATTAGCCTTCATGTAGTCAATCAGTGGTTCTGCTATCTTTGCGAATAGCTTCTTTTGGATGTCTTTCTTCCTAGGCAACACAGCATAGAAACAGAGCTTCTGCTTTTCATCCCAAATCAATTCATTCACAATTTCCTTTAGCACATCGCCGACGCTATCCAGAAGCCAGAGATTCCACCTGGATGCGAAGTCAATTTCACTCCTCTGTGTGTTCAAGAGAAAATCACAATTAACGGCAAAGGACAGACCAGTTTCGAAAGGGGTAGGCAAGAAGGTGTAAAGCACTGACTTTACCGGCTCAATTAAATCGTCTTTTAGACTAAAGCCCAGCGTTACAGCCGTAGTCTCGAGATCTGCTCTGCCGCTTTCCTTTGCCCTGTAATCATTCTTAGCTGATTCTGGTATCTTAAAGATCTTGGTGAACACAAGATAATTGTACGTTCGCTCCTTTCCTTCCCATTTTTCTGTAATGGAAACGAGTTCCTTGGTCAGGGAAGATTTGCTAATGGGTTTCCTCCTCTTTGTGAATTCACGAACTGTAGCACCTGAGGTGATCTTCATTTTCTCAATATTCTTGAGAAAGACAAGGCTTAATGGCTCAAGCTTTGTAAGAGAAGTTTCCTTAAGAGAGTCTTTGATCTCCATAGGCAAGTCGGTGCGGAATGGAAGGAAAAAGATTGTCAGTAGATTTCTTAAGTGCTTCTGAACCTCCGTCGGAACTTCGTCTAACCAGTATGGTACGATAACATCCTCTCGTGTGAAATAGAATTTAAATGGTCCTGAGAAGACGTGGGGTCTATCTGATACCTTGAACACTGCCTTGAAACCGACTCCCATAAAGCCGATGTGAATGTCTGCCTTCTTGGTTGTTTGTCCTATGTCGCAGAGAGCCTTTAGATAGTCTTCGTTAAATTCCTCTCCGTTATGTGAGAAGAAAATCCCATCATCTGTCAGCTCAATTTCAGCAAAAGTTGCTCCTACATCATCGGCATTTTGGAGCAACTCCGTGACAACATGCTCAGGGGCAAAGCTCTCTAACACTAGCTGAATGCTCCTTTTAATACGAGACCCTATCGCGTCAGGACGTACGTCCTTGGCTATCCTGTCGATAAGTTCCTTTGCTCTTGCTTCAGCTTTGCTCTGTGCGCTGTCCTCCTTTGCTCCCTGCTCTGGCATGACCACCACGGTCTTCATCCTAACTAGTGTACACAAAGCTTTATATCTTTACACCGCCAACAAGCAGAGTCTACAAGATTCCAAGGGCAGCTATAGCTCAAAGTGCTTGAGAGTAAGCCTTCTGACAGGATAGAGCGCAAAGAATGAAAGCATCTAACCTTTCAATCGTTACTGGGTCTAATCAAATTTCTCTGCTGGTTCCTGAAGAAGTAAATCCCTAAAGGTATCGCAATCATCAGCAAGAAGATTATGTTGCCAAAAATGCTCAAGATACTTTCCTCCCCTAGGTGCACACACAACAGTAAAGAACTTCAACCCACCGAACAATATCGTGAAGAATGGAGACTTCGGAAACGCTTCCGCTGCTTACGCAATTACCGACTGGAAATGCCTGGACCATCAGTATCTGGAAAGGCAACGAGCCGAATAGTACCGCTGTCTATGACTGCACAGTACCTCGTACTGAATCCGCTTCTAGAGTTCGTTTATGGCTGCCAACACGGGGCGCCTAGTCGAGCAGGTGTTGGGTGTTTTCCAGCTCGCCTTTTTGTTGGGTTTGTAACTTACTCCGAGTATTGAATCTCGCAATCTGTTCGCATAATGCTTAAATATTACGCATATTATTTTATAACCAATGTCCCTTAAATCAAACCTGAACATTTCCTACGTTTCCAGGCCATTAGAAA
>Ga0080006_1147726_pt1 | contig 12929 bp, 10 predicted proteins | sample RS3BMetagenome_FD_69209 | JGI IMG/M metagenome (GOLD analysis project Ga0080006, IMG submission 69209) | Ferric oxide microbial mat and aquatic microbial communities from Rainbow Spring, Yellowstone National Park, USA - RS3B (SPADES... ...
GCAGGGCAGCCCCGGCCCTACTTCCCCCACTAAAGAAAGAGCCTGATGGTTTCGATTCTCCGAAGCCTGGCCGATCGGATGGGAGTGGCTCCGGCCGGGATCGGCGAGTCGTTCAATGTTCGCCTCCGGGCCGAGCAGCCAATGTCGCAGGGGCTCTTGCTCCTGATCGTGATCCCGGCCATTGCCCTGATCATCTGGCTTTATCGTCGCGAGGGGTCGGCCTCGCAGCCTTACAAGATGTTCCTGGCATTCTTGCGCATCTGCTTGGTATTTCTGGCGATCTTCATGCTGTCGGAGTCGGTCCTCTCGGTGGATCGGACGGGCTTACCGTACTTCGTGGTGATGGTCGATGACTCGGCGAGCCAGAACGTCGTCGACCAGTATGCCGACGCCTCGAACAAGGCGACCGCCGCCGACCTCGCCAAGATCGCCGGGCATCCCGAAGCCGACCGGCTGGCCCTGGCCCAGGGACTTCTTGAGAAGGACGACGGCGCGTTCCTTCGAGAGTTGCAGAAGAAGCACCGGGTCCGACTTTACCTGGTCTCGAACACGGCCCGGCCGCTCGCCGAGATCGACAAGCCCGATCAGGTCGCCCCGGCCCTCAAGAAGCTGAAAGACGTCCAGGCCAGCGGCGATCAGTCGCGACTGGGTAACGGCGTTCGCCAGGTTTTGACCGAGCTTCGAGGCGTCCCGCCCACGGCGATCGTGCTTCTCAGCGACGGCCAGACCACCGACGGCGAGACGGTCGCCAAGGCCGCCGAGTTCGCCGCGAGGAAGGGCGTCCCGCTCTACCCGATCGGTCTGGGCGATCCCGAAGCCCCTCGCGACCTCGAACTTTCCGAGCTTCTGGTCGATGACGTCGTCTTCGTCGATGACCTCGTCCGGTTCCAGCCCAAACTCACGTCGAGGGGCTACGCCAAGCAGGAGCTGACGATCAAGCTCAAGCAGAAGGTGCCAACCTCGGCTGATCCCAACGCGACCCGCGACCTCGAAACCATCAAGGTCATCGCCCCGCCCGACGGCAAGCCGACCCGGGTCGAGATCGGCCACCGACCTCGCGAGACCGGGCAGGTCACCTACATCGTCGAGGTCGAGTCAAAGCCTCGCGAGCTTCAATCCGAGAACAACCGGATCGAGAAGACCATCACCGTCCGCGAGGAACGGCTCAAGGTTCTCTACGTCGATAGTGAGCCTCGCTACGAGTTCCGCTACCTCAAGACCTTCCTCGACCGCGAACGGTCGATCGAGCTGAACGTCGTGCTCCAGTCGGCCGACCCGCAGTACAGCAACCAGGACAAGGCCGCCTTGCCGACCTTTCCGTCATCGAAGGATGAGCTGTTTGCGTATGACGTGGTGATCCTCGGCGATATCGAGCCCAACTTCCTCAGCGGCTCGCAGATGGCGAACCTGACCGAGTTCGTGACCGAGAAGGGAGGCGGGCTCCTGTTCGTCGCCGGAGAGAACAACGACCCGCTTCGCTACCGGGGGACGCCGCTCGAAACGCTCCTGCCGATCGAGATCGCGCAGGCTCGCAACCCGATCGCCGTGGCGGGAGTGATCACCGCCTTCCGCCCGGTCCTGACCGCCGAAGGACGATCGAACCCGATCTTCCGGTTCGCCGACACCGAGCAAGAAAGCCAGGCCGTCTGGAACGCCCTGCCCGAGCTGCAGTGGTTTCTCGAAGCCCCCCGGAAGAAGCCGGCCGCCCTCGTCCTGGCCGAGCATCCGACGATCTCGGGCGCCAACGGGCCGATCCCCTTGATGCTCTACCAGATCATCGGCACCGGCAAGACGATGTTCCACGCCGTCGACGACACCTGGCGATGGCGGTACCGGGTCGGTGACCGCTACTTCGGCCGGTTCTGGATCCAGACGATCCGCTTCCTCGCCCGGTCGAAGATCCTCGGCCAGAAGAAGGCCGAGATCCAGACCGAACGAAAGCGCTACCTCCGCTCGCAGCCGATCGAGATCAAGGTCCGCTTCCCCAACCCGGCCGACGCGCCGGGGTCGGGCGAGGTGACGGTCGAGGTCGCCCGGAAAGGCCAGGGCTCCCGGCGGCTGACCCTGAAATCCGCCAAGGAGAGCCGGAACCTGTTCTCGGGGATGATCCCGCAGGCGGTCGAGGGGGAATACGAGGTCCGGCTCCTGCCGCCTCCGGTCCTCGAAGGGGGTCTGCCGACGACCACTTTCGGCGTCGATCCGCCCGCCGGTGAGCGAGAGCGGACCCAGATGAACGAGCCCGAGCTGGTCCGCGCGGCGACGATCTCCGGCGGCAAGTTCCACACCCCGTTCGACGTCGACTCGCTCCTGAGCGAACTACCCAAGCCGCAACAGGTTCTGCTCGACGCCGATCCGCCGATCCCGCTCTGGAATACCTGGCCGGTCCTGGTTCTCTTCCTGAGCTTGCTGGTCCTGGAGTGGGTTCTCAGGAAACGGGCCCAAATGGTATAGTGGCTGACAATAAGGCCGACGGGGCAAGAAGCTTTGTCGGTGGTCTCGAGGGGCCTGGTCCAGCCAGGCGGGAGGGTGCCGCGGTGCGTGGTCCCATCGAAGCTCGGATCGCCGCGTTGCGCGGCCAGGTCAGGCGACTCCTGGCTCTCCACGGTTTCAGCCGGCTTGTCACCGGTCTGGTCCTGGCGATCCTGGTCGCCGGCCTCGCCGACTGGCTCTTTCGCCTGGTCCCCGAGGTCCGCCTCGTCCTCCTGCTCGGCGTCATCGGCATCAGCCTCTGGCTACTGATCACCCGCGTGCTCCGTCCCTTGATCGTCAAGTTTGCCGATCTCGATATCGCGCTCCGGATCGAGAAGCGATGGCCCGGCCTGAACGACCGGCTGGCCAGCACAGTCCAGTTTCTCCGCCAGACCCGGGACGACAGCAGCCTCGGGTCGCAAGCCCTCCGCGACGCCACCATCGAGCAAACCCGGCTCGAAGTCGAAGGGATCGACTTCCGACAGGCCGCCGACCCTCGGTCGACCGTCCGGGCCGTCGCCGCGGCGGCTGTCGCGGTGGGTGCGATCGCCGGCGTCTTCTGGGCCGAGCCGACCTTGAGCCGGATCGCCCTGAGCCGGTTGTTTCGCCCGTTTGGTCGCGACCAGTGGCCCCAGGCCACGCATCTAACCATCTTGCCGGGCGAGACGCCAACCAAGATCGCCAAGGGGATGCCGTTTACCCTTGTGGTGGCCGTGGCCAAGGGCGAGCGCCTGCCTTCGACCGCGCAGGTCACCTATTTCTATCCCGACGGCGAGAAGGCGACCGAGTCGCTCCGACCGACCGACGACGGCACGTTCCGGGGTCGGCTCGACTCCGTCATCGTCCCGTTCTCGTTCACGGTCGAGGCCGGCGACGACGTCACGCAACCCTGGTCGGTCGCCGTGGTCCCGCCGCCGACGCTCGACAAGACGACCGTCAAGGTGCTCGCCCCCGCCTACACCGCCCTGGCGAGCCAGACCCTGGCGCCGGGCAATACCCAGGTTCGCGCCATCGAAGGGGGTCGGATCGAGTTCGACGCCGTGGCCAACAAGCCGATCGCCTCGGCCCTTCTCCGACGGGGCGACTCCCCCGCGAAGGAGCCGGTCAAGATCCTCGCCGACGGCCTGAGCCTCTCGACCGCCTTCGACGTCAAGGAGTCGCAGCCGTTCTGGCTCGAACTGAAGGATACCGAAGGGTTCGCCAGCCAGGAGATCATCCGGTTCGACGTCCGGGTGGTCAAGGACGAGGCGCCGAGGGTCTCGGTCGACGAGCCCTCGCACGACCGCGACGTTCCCCCCGGCGCCTCGGTTCCGCTCCAGTTCACCATCGACGACGACTTCGGCATCCAGCTCGTCCGCCTGGTCTACAAGGTCGCCGCCGGTAGCTCCGAGCCGATGCAGGAGCAGATCATCCCGCTCTGGGATGCCCCCCAGCCGCACGGCGAAGGTGGGCCGATCAAGCATCGCGAGGTCAAGTACCGCTGGGATCTCGCGACCCTCCCCAACGCCCAGCCCGGCTCGGTCATCAGCTTTTACGCCGACGCCCGCGACTTCGACAACATCAAGGGGCCGAACCTCGGCAAGAGCCGCGAGATGCGGCTCCGGATCGTCTCGAAGGAAGACGCCGACCGCCTGCTTGAGGAAAAACTCCGCGAGATCCGCGAGACCGCCGAGCGGATCGCCGCGATCCAGAAGCAGGCCAAGACCCCCGTCGATGACGCGATCCGGACCCTCGCCCGGACCGAAAAGCTTCCCGAACCCCTCCGCGAACAGGTCAAGAACGCCGAGATCATCCAGCGACAGGTCAACGACCGGGTCACGAACAAGTCCGACGGCCTCGAGCAAAAGGTCCGCGAACTCCAGCGCGACACCAGGGACTTCAAGGTCGACAACCCCGACACCGACCGCCAGCTGACCGCGATCCGCGAAGCCGTCGACCGGATCAAGGAAAACAACCTCAACCCCGCCGACAAGGCGCTCAACCAGGCTGTCAAGGGGATGGAGCAGCCCGACGGAGCCAACCCCCAGCCCAACGACGCCAAACCCCAGGAAGCCAATCCCGAAGGCCAGCCCGACAAGAATCTCCCGGGTGCCCAGCCCAAAGCTCAGCAGGCCAAGGCCCAGGCCGGAGCCCAGCCCAAGGGAGAGCAACCCCAGGGTGAGGCAGCCCAGGGCGAACAGCCCAAGGGCGATGCCTCGAAGGAACAGGGCGGCAACCAGCCCAAGGCCAAGGGCGCGGCATCGAAAGGCGCGAGCCCCCAGGGCCAACAAGCCAAGGGCGATCAGGCCAAGGGAGAGCAAGGCGGCGAACAGGCCAAGGGAGAGCAAGGCGGCGAACAGCCCAAGGGCGACGGCCAGACCGGTCAGCCCCAGCCGCCCAAGGCCGGGCAGCAAGGCCCGCCCGCTTCGGACCCGAAGCAGCCTCCGACCACTCCCAAGAAGGCTCTCGCCGAGGCCGAGAAGAACCAGAAGGCCATCGTCGAGGAACTCGATAACCTGGTCGCCGGTCTCGGTCAGTTCGACGAGATGAAGGACCGGATCAAGGACGTCAAGTCGCTCCTCCGCCAGCAGGAGGAGCTGATGAAGCAGGCCGCCGACGTCGCGGCCCGCCCCGACATGGCCGGCAAGTCGCAGGACTCGCTGACCCCGGATCAGAAGGCCGAGCTGGCCAATCAGGCCGCCAAGCAAAATGAGCTGGCCAAAGGGGTCCAGAACGCCGAGGCCAAGCTCAACGAGATGGCCTCGAAGCTCGACGCGACCGACCCCCTCGCCGCCAGGGCCGCGAGGGACGCCGCCGAACAGGCCCGCAAGAACGCCACGGCTCCCAAGATGGGCGAGATCGCCGACCAGCTCGACAAGAACCAGATGCAACAGGCCCGAGCCGGCCAGGAGCAGGCCCGCAACGACCTCAAGAAGATGATCGCCGAGTTGGAAGACCGCAAAGGCAAGGAACTCAGCCGGCTCGTCGCCGAGCTGAAGGCCGCCGAGGCCGACCTCAAGAAGCTCCGCGACCAGCAAGCCGCCAACCTCAAGAAGACCCAGCAGGCGGGCCAGGAACAGGACCCTCAGAAGCGCGCCGATGAACTCAAGAAGCTCGCCAAGGAACAGAAGCAGCTTCAGGAGGAACTCAAGAAGCAGATGGCCAAGCTCGCCAAGCTCAACAACCAGGCGGGAGCCAAGCCCGGCCAGAAGGCGAGCGACGCGATGGCCAAGGCTCAGGGCAAGCTCGACCAGGACCAGGGCGAGGAGGCCGAAGGCGAGCAGGAAGAAGCCCTGCAAGACCTCAAGCAGGCCCAGCAGGAAGTCGCCGAGGTCCGCAAGGAGGCCGAGGAACAGCTCGCCATGGAGCAACTCGTCAAGATGTCCGACGACCTCAAGTCGCTCCTGGAACGGCAAGGCAAGCTCGTCACCGAGACCGAGGGGTACGAGAAGACCCGGGCCGCCAACGACGGCAAGCTCACCCTCGGCCAGCGCGCCGGAATTCGTGACCTCAGCCGGGTCCAGTCGGGCTTGAAGGACGAGGCGACCGAGCTGATCGACAAGCTCGGCGAAGGTGCCCCGGTCTTCACCTTGACCCTCAAGCGGGCCGCACAAGGCATGGAAGATGCGGCGAAGCGGCTCCAGGCGCTCCAGACCGACGAGGCCACGATCCGGGCCGAGAAGCTCGCCTCCTCGCGGTTCCAGCAACTGGTCGACTCGCTCAAGCCCGACAAGGGCAAGCCCGGCCAGAACCAGCCGCCCCAGCAGGGAGGCGACCAGGGAGGCCAGGGACAGACCCCCGGAGGAGGCGACGGTATCCCCGCCGCCGCCCAGATCAAGATGCTCCGCTCGCTTCAACTAGAGCTCAACGAGCGGACCGACTTCTACGACGAACTGCTCCGCCGCCAGAAGGAACTCAACCCCGAGCAAACCGCCGAGCTGGAGCGACTCCACCAGGATCAAGGGACCCTGGCCGATATCGTGCGTGACCTGACCAAGCCCAAAAAGGACGACGGGGAGCAATGACCATGATCTCGGCCCGCTCGTGGATCGCCTCGGCCCTGACGGCCGTCGCCTTCGGTCTCGCCTGCCCCGTGGCCGGCCTCGCTCAGGATCCAGCCAAGCCCAAGGACAAGGAAACCGCGCCCGCCAAGGACGAACCGCTCGAAAAACTCCTCGAAAAACTCGAGGAAAAAGAAAAGGCCGACGCGGGTAAGGACAAGGATAAAGAGAAAGACAAGAAGCCCGGCGAGGTCGCTCCCAAGGACCAGGATCTCGACAAGCTCCTCGAAGGGCTCGGCCAGACCAAGGATACCCCCTCGCCCGACGACAAGAAGCCCGGCGGTGGTCCCGGAGCCGACGCCCCCATGCCCCCGCCCAAAGAGGGCGAAGGGGACAAGAAGCCCGACGACCTCAAGGGGAAGGACCTCGACCTCGACAAGGAACTCCTCAAGATCACCGGCAAGAAAGAAGCACCCAAGAACCAGAAGCAAGGCAAGCCCGAGGAAGAGAACGGCCCGCTCGGCCAGGTGATCAAGGAGATGCGCGACGTCGAGGAACGCCTGGGCAAGCCCGACACTGGTGAAGAAACGCGCAAGAAGCAGACCGAGATCGTCAAGAATCTCGATACCCTGATCGAGCGAATCAAGAACGCCCCCAGCCAGTCGATGGCCATGAAGATGATCCGCGAAGGAAAGCAGCCCGGTCCGCAAGGCCCGCCTAAGCAGCCTGGCAACCAGCCAGGCGCCCAGGCGAACAACCAGGGGACGCCCCCGACCAAGCCGGTCGACCCCAAGAAGAAGGCCGCGCTCAACCTCGACCTCGCCAAGTCGGTCTGGGGCCAGCTTCCCGCCCAGCTTCGCGACCAGATGGATAACGTCCTTGCCGAGCGGGCCCTGCCCAGCAAGGAAGAGCTGATCAAGCTCTATTACATGTCGCTCGGGAACAAGAACGCCAGCAAGGAGGATTGACGATGATGATCCGTCGATCGATCGCTTCAATCCCCGCAAGGCTCGGCCTGGTCCTCGGGCTCGGCCTGACCCTCCTGACGGCTCCCTCCCGCGCGCAGGACCCGTCGAAGACCGCGCCGTCTCAACCGCCGACTCCATCGCAGGCCCCTGCTCCGGCGAAACCCGCCGACTCGGGCAAGGCCAAGGAGACCGGCGGATTCGCCGAGCCTCGCAAGGGAGATGTTCCCGAAGGCGCGGCGGACCTGGTCACCCCCGAGACCGACCGGGCCATCGAGTCGGGTCTGGCCTGGCTCGGCAAGCAGCAGAATCCCGACGGCTCGTATGGTTCGGGAGCGTATCGGGGGAACATCGCCGTCACGTCGCTGGCGGGACTGGCCTTCATGGCCAATGGCTCCAGCCCCGGCCGGGGACCGTATGGCTCGCAGATTGACAAGGCCCTCCGGTATGTGATGGACAACACGACCAACGCCGGGTTCATCGCCGTTCCCAACGCCGGGACTCACGGGCCGATGTACTCGCACGGCTTCGGCACGCTCTTTCTCGCCGAAGCGTACGGGATGACCCACCGACCCGAGATCAAGGACGAACTTCGTGAGAAGCTCACCAACGCCGTCCGCCTGATCATCGATACCCAGAATCCTGAGGGAGGCTGGCGCTATCAACCCGTTCCCCGGGATGCTGACCTCTCGGTCACGATCTGCCAGATCAACGCGCTGCGAGCCGCCCGGAACGCCGGCCTCTATGTTCCCAAGGAGACGGTCGAGAACTGCATCCGGTACGTCAAGCAGTCGCAAAACGCCGACGGTGGCTTCCGCTACATGATCCAGGGAGGAGCCAGCGCCTTCCCCCGGTCGGCCGCCGGGGTGGTCGCCCTGTACAGCGCGGCGGTTTATGATGCCGACGAGATCAAGAAGGGGTTCGACTACCTCAAGCAGTTCATGCCCGAGATCAAGTTCGGCCAGCGCTACAGCCACTACTTCTATGGCCACTACTACGCGGCCCAGGCGATGTGGATTCGAGGCGGCGAGGACTGGAACACCTGGTATCCGGCGATTCGCGATGAACTCGTTCGTCGCCAGTTGCCCACCGGCTTCTGGCAAGATTCGATTTGCCCCGAATATGGCACGGCGATGGCATTGATCATTCTCCAGATGCCCAACAACTTCTTGCCGATCTTCCAGCGGTAACGCGAAGGGGTCTGAGTCGATGCTCGTCCTCCGCTTCCTTGTCGTTGTCAGCCTGGCAATCGGTCTCGCCCCCGCCCTCGGGGGCGACGACGTTCCCCGGCCGCCTGGCGCCGCGGCCCCGGTCCCGTCCGACCCCTCGTTCAAGGCGCTCCTGACCGATGGCAAGACCGTCTCCGGCCAGGTCCGCCGCCTCAGCGAGAAGGACGGCCTGACGCTCGTCTCCGAGCAAGGCGAGGACCGCCTCGTCCCCTTTTCCAACCTGGTGAAGCTGACCCGGGAAGGAGCCTGGCCGCCCAGTATCGCCGAGGGGGGAGAGATCGTCGTTTTTCCCGACGGCGACCGGATCACCCATGGCAAGATCGTCAAGGCTTCGGATTTCAGCATCGGCGTTCATTCCCTGGCCCTGGAAGATCTCGCGGTCCCGCTCGACAGCATCCTCAGCCTGATTCTCAACCCGCCCAGCGACCCGGAGTCGACTGACGCCCTGATCGCCCGGGTCCGGACCGAGCCCCGTGACTCGGAGGTCGTCTGGCTGGCCAACGGCGACAAGCTGACCGGGCAGTTCGCCGGGCTGGACGAGAAGAAGCTGACCTTCCAGGCGAATAACGGCAAGCTCGACCTGCCTCGATCCGACTCCGGGGTCCTGGCCGTCAGCTTTGCGCCGGGACAGGTCTCGTACAAGCGGCCCCAGGGGCCTTTTCTCGAGCTGACCTTCCTCGACGGTTCCCGACTGGGCGTGACCAGGGTCCGGGTCGAGCGTGGGCAGGTCGTCGGGACGACCCGGTTCGACACCGAGATCCGCCTGCCGATCGGCGAGCTCGCCCAGGTCACCGCGATGAACGGTTCGGTCGCCTATCTTTCCGACCGCGAGGCCACTCGCGTCCTCTACGAGTCTTACATCGGACCGACTCGACCCTACCGGCGCAACGCGACGGTCGCCGGCGATGTCCTCCGCGTGGGCGGTCGCCCGATCGACCGCGGCCTGGGCACGCAGAGCCGGACCTTGCTGATCTACAAGCTCGAACCCGGCGCGAAGCGGTTCCAGGCGCAGGTCGCTCTCGACGACCGCGCGGGGCCTCTGGGAAATGTCGTCTTCCAGGTCCGGGTCGACTCATCGATTCGCTTCAAGTCCGAGCCGATGACCGCCGGCGAGGCCCCCGTCTTCATCGACGTCGACGTCACCGGCGCCACCGCCCTGGTCCTGATGACCGAATTCGGCGAGCGCGGCGACGTCCAGGATCTCGCCGACTGGATCGAGGCCAGGATCATCCGTTAAGATGAACAAACAAGAGATGTCGGACGAGATCCCTTCGCCTCCGGAGGAGATCGTCCCCGTCCCGGATCGCGAGGAAAGGGTAGCCATGCCACAACCGATCGACCCGGAAGCCACGCCCCGGGTTCTGAACGACCTGGGCCACCTTTCCTCGGGTGTCGGGCACCACGTCATCAACGCCTTCAGCGCGATCGTGAGCAACGCCGAGCTGCTCCGGATCAAGCTGGCGCCGACGGCCACGCCGATCGATCCGGTGGCCATCGCCGACATGGTCATCGAGACGGCCATGGAAGCCGCGACCGTCGCCCGCCGCCTGATCGACTACACCCGGCCCGTCACCGGGATCGGTCTCGATCGAGTCGAGCTCGACCAGATCGTCAAGGCGTTCGTCGAGGCTCGAAAATCGGCCGAGCCGGAGATCGCCTGGTCGGCCCGGCTCGACCCCGTCCCGTCGATCCTGGGCCGGGCCGAGCACCTCGAATCCATGCTCCAGCTCCTGATCGCCAACGCGAAGGAAGCGATGAGCACCGCTCTGGTGAAGTCGATCAGCCTGTCGACCTCGGTTGACTCACGAGGCTGGGTGATGCTCGAAATCCGCGACACCGGCTGCGGGATGAGCCAGGAAGTTCTCGAACAGGCGGTCGAGCCGTTTTTTAGCACCAAGAGCGGGCAGCTCGGCGTGGGCCTGAGCATTGCGAACGGGATCTGGAGAAGGCACCGAGGGACTCTCTCACTCCGGAGCCAGCCCGGCGAGGGAACCGTCGTCCGCCTCTGTGTCGAGCCGTGTCCCGCTTGACGATTCCGTTCCCTGGCTTTCCAGGCATTCGCGGGTCAGGCGGCTCAGGTCGTCGCAAAGGTCGAGCATGGTCTGAGCCTGGACCCGCTCGGCGGCACTGATCGGCCGGTTGGAGTCGCCGAGCAGGCGGTGAATGCCCGAGCGGAGCGACTCCAACGGTCGGCAGATCTCGCCGCTCAGACCAGCCAGAATCGGCCCCAGGTCGGTGGGGGGGGACGGATCAGGGACCGGTCCCAGATGGCCGGGTCGAGTCAAGAGACGACAATCTGGTTGGCAAGGGCGCCGTGCCCTTGCGTGAGGTCAAAGACGGCTTCCTGAGCCAGTTGTTTGGCGTGGTAGGTCCGGGATCGACCCATGAGGGTGATGGTCCCCTCGGAGCAAACCACGTGGAGGTCGCGGATTCGCCCGCTCGCCCACCGTTCGATGTGACCTTCAATCTGTTCAGCTAGCTCGGTTTCACCCTTGATGAGGCTTTTGAGCCTCGAGTCCGACCCAGCTTCATGCGTGGTCATGCTGGCCTCCCAGTCGATTCGCGCGGTTGCTTGACCATCCGTTGATCATCATTGCCGCTCGTCCCGCAGAGGTTCGGATCTTGATGCCTCATCGGGCCGTAGCCGAGCATGCAAGATCCGCGCTTGTGAGCGGAACCTGGAACTGATCCGAGTGTGGACTTCGGTGAACACGTTAAAAATAAACATCACGATCCACCGGCGTCAAGGGTCCAGAAAGGAAGTCAATCCCGATTTTTCGATCGGACGACCGGCGGACCGCTGCGTTTTGATCCCGGATCGGGCGACGATCAGGGCCCCGAGGGGGGTTCGAGAAGCTCATCGGCCTGGACGATCGACTCGGCCAGCTTGGCCATCGGCATCCGACGGTCCTGGCTCTGTCGCTGGAGGAAGCGGAAGGCTTCGGGCTCGGACATGTTCCGACGGGTCATGAGAATTCCCTTGGCCCGCTCGATGACCTTGCGCTCGCGGAGTGTCAACTCGAGAGCGTTGACGTTATCGCGGAGGGTCCTGGTCTCGCGAGACCGGGCGACGGCCACCTGGATCGCCGCGTGAAGGCTCGGACTGGTCACCGGCTTGAGCAGATAATGAACCACCCCCCCTTCGACGGCCTGGTCGATCAGGTTGGGGTGCCCGTGCGCGGTGAGGATGATGACCGGGGTTCCCGGGTCTCGGGCGATCTGCCGGGCGGCGGAGAGTCCGTCGAGTCCGGGCATCTCGATATCCATCAGCACGAGGTCGGGCAACATTCTCCGGCAGATATCGATGGCGTGGTGTCCGTCGTGAACCACCGCCACGACGTCGTACCCCATGGCGTCCAGTTGCCCCTGAAGCCCGGCGGCCACGGGCCTTTCGTCATCGGCGACGAGTATCTTGAAGGGCCGAGTCATGCGAACGCTCTCCCCGAGGAAATAGTTCCGAGCCTCTCGCGAGTCGGCTTCCTCATCGAAACGACTACGGCCAGCAGAGAACCGGGAGACTTTCGCCAACATGGCGACCCCGGCTTGACGGCCCGACCGACAACTAGCACAATTCATTCCCAATTGTTCGCGATTTTGTCGTTCTTCTCAAGATGCGCCGGGGCGGTTTGTCGCCCCGAGGGCGGTGTTCCTGTGGCCAAGCATTCGATCACGACCCTGACTTTCGAAGATCTGAACCCCGGCGACGAGTGGGAAAGTCCGGCGAGGACCGTCACCGAGGCGGACGTCGTCGCCTTTGCCGGGCTCTCCGGCGACTACAACCCGATCCACGTCGATCACCATTCCGCCCGTCAAAATACCTTCGGCCGACCGGTGGCCCATGGTCTGCTTGGCGTTGCCATCGCCAGCGGCCTGGCCTCGCACGCCCCATGGGTCGAGACCATCGCCTTTCTCGCCATCGAGGAATGGAAGTTCCTCCAGCCGATCGCCTTCGGTGACACCGTTCGGGTCCTGACCCGGGTCGAGTCGGTCCAGCCCAAAGGGCGAGGCCGACGGGCCCTGATCACCTGGAGGCGCCGACTCGTCAACCAGGACAACGTCACGGTCCAGGAGGGGATCACCCGGACCCTCGTCCGGGGCCGGGGCGGAGCTGGGGCCGAGGCCGACGAATCTTGAACGGCCCGACCAGGAACCAGCCTTTTGAACCGAAAGCCCGCCCCATGCGCTACCAGACCGAGATCCATGTCGCGACCGACCGCTACGTCTGCCTCCAGCTCCCCTCGTTCTTTCCCGAGGGGCGGGCGAAGGTGATCGTCCAGGTCGAGACC
>Ga0080006_1157116_pt1 | contig 12929 bp, 16 predicted proteins | sample RS3BMetagenome_FD_69209 | JGI IMG/M metagenome (GOLD analysis project Ga0080006, IMG submission 69209) | Ferric oxide microbial mat and aquatic microbial communities from Rainbow Spring, Yellowstone National Park, USA - RS3B (SPADES... ...
CCCATGGATTGATTGGCCTTCATGAGTTCCATCATTTTCTTTAATTTAAGCAATCGTAACTCATCATCCATAACCCCAACTATAATTAATTACATAAAAGGCTTTCGCAATTATTCAATTAATAAAAAGAACTGACCTCTTCCCCGCCTTGAGGGCGAGGGTTCCCCGAGGTCTAGAGGGTTACGCCCCTCTATGGGCGCTACTCGATTATGATCCACGATAAAGGAGAGGGGCTTCTTTATCATCGAGATCGTTATGCCGGTAGCCTTCTTCAATATATTCAATGCACCATTCAAGTCGGAATGAAGCCTATGACCCAAGGGGCAATTAACGACTCCCCTCGGATCCCTAGTGACCTCAACACCGTGATAAGCACAGATACGTGAAGTATTGTACTCGACGACCTCAAACACACGAATACCATACTCTTGAGCCTTTAGCTCTATGATATTCATCAACTCGCGGTAAGACCACAAGTTCACAGTGAACTTATTCCCTTTCTCTTGGGCGATGTTGAAGGGGTAACCCAAGTAGATGGTTGAGACGCCTCGCTCATGCAACTCCCTCATTAGGTGGGAGGCAAAGTTGCGGTAGAGGTGAAGTAGTCTCTTGGTTAGTTTCTTGAAGAGTCTCCTCTTCTCCCTATTAAGCTCCCCATACGCCTCATATTCCCCAATGTTCCTCGCCTTGTCTGACAAGGATTGTGCCTCAGCTATTCTCTTCCCGAAGTAGAAGTAGTCCTCCTTCGCCCTAACGCCCTTATAAAATAACCACGTACCATCATCGATCACCACGCTGGCCAAGACGTTAATGCCTAGATCTATTGAAGCCATTTTGCTCCCCTTCGGCGACTTAACTTGAATGCTCTTCCTCTCCCCCCTCACTATATGCTTACTCCTCCTTCCCCTCCTAGTTACCTCGACACCAACCTCTACGGGGATGGAGGCGAACCAAGCATTTCCAACCTCGTCATAATAAACCTCCAACCTACCTTGTTTCCCGTACCATCTTAATCTACCCGTGAATCTAATTTCCATCTTGAAATACTTGAGGATTAGCTTATGATTTTTCTCATCCACTACGTAATTATCTTGTCTCACGACTAGCATTAGCTTCCTCCCATTCTCATTCTTCCAATAACTTGGTGGCGAAACGCGATTCATGTGAGGAGGTAGTTTGTTTTCCTTCTTTAGCTTTAGGAGGGAGAAGAATGATGACCAAGCCTCATTATTCTTATTAAGCACTTGCTGCGCATTGGCGCTGCCCAACTCACCCCTATACTTCCCATAATACTTCATACGTCCCCTTTAAGTCAACCCTCCCCTCACGAAAGAATTCTTGCCTTCTCTCGTAGTTAATCTCATTAAAGAGCTTGGCGGAGGCGTTGGCTAGCCTCCTCAGCTTCCTTTCTTGAAACCCATTTGGTAGGAGGCGAATCACGATGGTTCTCTTATTATTGTGTTTAATTTCTTTGATGCTCTCTCCCGGTATTGCGGGGTCGGCCTCCGCTCCTCATTCCCAAGAAATTGACCAGGAGAGGGCATCAAGGAAGAGAGATGTTTAGGCTTTAAAAAAACTTTTCTATAAGGGACTACTCATCCCCGCCCTGAAGGGTGAGGCTTTTCGCCCCCTTAACCCCCATTTTGGTAACTAAGGATAGGCCATCTTTAGGCGTTCACAATGCCTCATCTATTCTTCTTCAAAAAATTTTTAAATAATAGGTTCAAGAATGGCAAGTGTTCAGGATAGTTTCTGTCAGGGATTATATACGAGTACCCCCAACTAAGTTTGGGGAGCCAATAGACAAGATAGCTGTGGAGCAGTTAAGGGAGCTATATGAGGGGAGGGTCGAGCGTGACTTAGGAATATTCGTTACTGTATTTGATATAAAGATAAATAAGAGGGGCATAGTTATGTTTGGAGATGGAGGTGCCTATCATAGGGTGGAATTCAAGGCACTCGCATTTGTTCCGTTAATTAATGAAGTCGTGGAGGGCGAGGTCGTGGATACGCATGATTATGGGGCATTCATCAGGATTGGACCAGCTACTGCATTCATGCATAAAACACAAATAGCAGATGAGAATGTGATTCATTATGATAGGCAAAGCAAGATATTCATAATAGGGGAGAAAACTCCTGAAAAAACGCCTAGAAGACTTGGAAAGGGCGATATAGTTAGGGCTAAAATAGCTGGCGTCAGTTACTTCTCTACGTCAGATGGTAATAGGGTAAACATATCGCTAACAGCTAGACAGCCGTTTCTGGGTAAGTTAGAGTGGATAGATGAGGAGCTTCAAAAGAAGAAAATTAAGCCGCAGCAACGGTGATTAATGTGTCGAGGCGTAGATTCACCGGCAAGAGACACTTATCCGGCTACAAGGCTTGTAGGAACTGTAAAATGATTGTTCCAGACGATGCAGAAACTTGCCCAAACTGCGGCTCCACTGATTTCAGTAATGAATGGAATGGATTAATAATAGTAATTGACGCGGATAAGTCATGCATGGCTAAATCCCTCGGGTTAAGTAAACCAGGAATGTATGCAATAAATGTAGTATAATTCAAGGACTTCACTTAAAAACTAAGAATCCTAGTTCCTTAGGGTTCGGCGAATCATCAGCTTAACCCGATATATGTATCATGCATTCGAAGGACTCATCACTTATAAAAGAGGGATTTCAAGGGGGCGTAAAAACTCGCCCTTCAGTGCGGGGGAGAAGGTCAGGTATTGCGTTAATGTTAAATATTGGGAGTGCTTCCTCCGTTTATGCCCATCACATATAAGTGTAAGTTCTGTGGCTTCGTGCTTTATAATGATGATACCAAGATTAAGTCTCATGAAAGCATTAAAAAGCAATGGGGATACATGTGCCCAGTATGTATGAGTCCCCTTAATGAGAAAAGCAATTCAATTAAGTGGGTGTTTCAATAGGGCGATGCTTGATTGGTTAATCAGGTCAAAGGGATCCACATTTAAATCTTGGGGATTTAGGTTCCTGAAAAATGCTTATTAACATTAATTAATCCAGCTAATTAATGCGGGACGTTGCTGTTGTTGGGGTGGGTCAATCCCGATTCGGCAAGAGAAATGATGTAAATCTACAGGAACTGGCTTGGGAAGCCGTGAGGGAGGCGTTGAGTGATGCCAAGTTAAGCCAGAAGGATATTCAGTACTCAGTGGTTAGTAATATGGGTCTCTGGTCCGCCGAGGAGTTGCCCGCCGTTACTATAAATGAGTATTGTGGATTAACGCCAACCGGTAGCCATAGAGTGGAGGCCGCGTGCGCATCTGGTAGTGCTGGAATTACTTCTGCTTATAATATGGTTGCCAGCGGTGCCGTTGATATAGCCATAGCCATAGGTATTGAGAAAATGAATGAATCGCCAACCGATACCGTGGTCGAGTTAATCGGTCGCGCCGGGTACTACTTATGGGAATTCGAGAACTTTGGCTTAACTTTTCCAGGCTATTATGCCCTACACATGAATGCATACATGGCTCAATACGGTGCGACGGAGGAAGACTTCTGCAAGGCCGCTGTCAAGGCTCATCACTATGGTTCACTTAATCCTAAGGCTCAATTCAGAAATGAAATAACAGTGGAGCAGTGCCTATCAAGCAAGTACGTCGCGTGGCCAATTAAGCTATATGACGCTAGCCCAATAACTGACGGCGCCGCAGCCGTCATACTTGCAAGTGGAGAAATCGCACGAAAAATAACTGATACGCCAATCTGGATACGCTCGATAGGTTATGCAACTGGCTCCGCTAACCTTACCAAGAGACTTGACTTCACCGGTCTTGAGGCGGCTCGTAGAGCAGCGGAGGCGGCGCTTAGGCGGGTTGGCTTGGAGAGGAGGGAGGTGTGGCGGCATTTCGATGTTGCCGAGGTTCATGATTGCTTCACGATTGCTGAGGTCATGGCGTACGAGGACTTAGGAATAGCTGAGAGAGGCACTGGGATACAATTGATTAGGGATGGTCAGACATATAAGGGAGGCTTGCTTCCGGTTAACTTGGATGGAGGTTTAAAGGCGAAGGGCCACCCAATAGGTGCAACGGGTGTAAGCATGATTGCTGGATTAACTGATCAATTGCTTCAGAGAGCGGAGCCCCGGGAGCGGCAGGCCGATATTAGGAGGGGATGGGCTTTGGCTCACAATGTTGGCGGCACCGGTCATTATGCATATATTACCCTATTATCCCTAGATCGCGAGGGGACCCCAGCATGATTGTGGTTGATAAGGATGGGAATGTCATGCTCCAGAGCGAAAGGGAGTTAAGGTTGAGATACGTGATTTCAATTAATAGAATCAAGAAGTTCTTTGATGGATTAAGCGAAGGGAAAGTTTACTATACTAGGTGCAAGAAGTGTGGCGCCAAGTATTTCCCGCCGCAGGCCGATTGTCCATCATGCGGCTCAAGCGACATGGAGTGGCTCCCCATAAGTGGACCGGGCAGGTTAATTGCCTTCACCATAATAAATGTGAAGCCATCCACGTTTAATGGTTCTGATTATGCAGTTGGCGTTGCTAGGTTTGGAGATATAGGGGTAGTTGCTTGGATTGAGGGGGAGCCGGATTCTTTAAGGAACTCAGCAAGGCCGGGCAGTGAGGTTGAGCTTGTGGTGCATGATAATAGATACTGGCTTCGGTTCCTCAGCAAGTAAATATTTAACCCAATTCTATAAATAAATTATTTATTTAGCACTAATCTATATGTGTAGTTATTGCTACACGCTCAGGCGGAGCTAGCCATGTTTCAAATAGTCTTGCATAGCCATTTATTTGATTGGACTATGGTTAACTAAATATATTATGGTTACTTATATAAAATGGTGCCCGAAAGATATAAAAAGGCTTATTCAGTATACTATAACTATGAATGCGATAGACTTAGTAAAGAGAGAGCCGATATATGTAAAGAAAGGAACGCCAGCCATAGAGGCCGTGAGGCTAATGTCCAAAGCCAATACCGGCCTTGTGGTTATCATAGATGAGACCGGCAAGGTATCCGGAGTAGTAAGCGAGAGGGACATAATACGGGCTATGGCTAATGGAATTGATCCATCCACGCCGGTTGATCGCATCGGCACAATGGGCTCCATAGTTAAGGTACATGAGAAGGACCCAATACTCAAGGTGGCTGCACTAATGGCTGAGCGAAATGTTCGGCACGTGGTGGTGGTTGATGACGATAACAAACTTAGGGGAGTAATATCCATAAGGGACCTACTGCGGGAGTACGATGCATTAAAGGAGCTAGCCAGGAAACCATTAATACCACAAACCAAAGAATGATCTTTATTTTTTATTTTAAAAATAAAGATTTTTCTATTTTTAAAAGGATTAAATAAAAATTGATTTTCCAATACGTCGCCTTCCCTATCTTTTTCTATTTCCAAATAATGCGGTTTCTAATCGTTTAATAATGGGTTAGATTATCTTTTCCTCGAATACCTTGGATGGTTCCTTCATCCGGAGAACCACGAGTGCGGCTATGCAGCTCATTCCGGCGGCCCCAATCATTCCTATTATATTTATCATGGCATACTCCATGAGTATTGAGATTGGTATGGAGACCTCATATATATATGCTAGGGATGTCGTGAACAGCATCGGACTTATCAAAGTGCTCAGCATGACTAGTATCGACATATAGACCATCACGGCGAAAACTCCTACAATGCTTGCTGCCCCTAGATTAAGGGAAGCATATATGCCTGAGGCCCCGAGTCCAATAAATGATACGGCCATTACCCGCCTAATTCCGAATAATTTGATTAGATACTTGGTAAGAATCACTGCCGGTATCATGGGTAGCATCAGCACTGCGTCAATTCCATGAAGCTTCGGCACCAGTTGCATTAGGTATGCCCATGATACGGACATCACTATGGAGACCAGGAGCAGATCCCGATTATTCACTACCTGCCTTAAGTGAATGTTATGCACCTTTATTATATTTGGCGAAAGAGATATTATTAAGCCGGTAATCAATAATCCGCCGGCCATCATGTATCCATATTCATCCCCCCAATTAGACGCCAGGGAACTAACGAGTAGCCCAGTAGACAGTAGAAATACATAAGATGGTATGACATGCCTAGTCTTGCCCATTACGCCGAGGGCCAATCCAACCACTGATACCATTGATGTGAAGTATATGCCCATGGCGGCCCCAATTATGGCTGAGTTAAGGTAGGGATTAACCTGTCTAAGGTAGGCCCCAATGCCTGCCATGGCCATTGATATTGCCAAGGCATCCCTATTGCCGATTCTCGACGATAATAATATGGCCGGTATCTGTGTCCCCAGGAAAAAAGCAGTGAACAGCATCATGGACTCCCAGTTACTTGGGGCGGCGCTCACCATTATTAATAAGTAACCGACCAGGATCATGATCACAAGAGCGCCGAGCCCCTGCCGCATGTGTTTTAACATTGATTCTTAAATAAATACGTTTCGCGAATGGTAATTATGATTACCTAGATTGAAGTGCGCCATAGTAATAATCCATTACATGCGTTGGGAAGTATAAGAAAAGCAGGTTCACGGGAAGGGAACCCATCTTTCCGCCATATTGATAATAGAACACTGCGCAGAAGGGGCACACGGGATCCAGCATCTCTACCACGGTTGTATTGCTTCCCTTGGAGAAGAATAGCGAGTAACGCGACTTAACTATGCTTCTGAGAAACGCTAATTGCGAGTCACTTGCCTTGGTTCCACCACCATGAATCACCTCGAGCGTTGCATTCAATGCATTTGGAGTGGCGCCTATTACGTACGCGAACTTACCTGTAGCATTGTTGAATATCAGGAAGAGGGGGGTTCCCAATTGATTGCTCGGTATTCCCATCATTGAGGCAGTCTCATTAATGTAACTCAATGCCCCGCTAACTATGCTTAGGGACTTATTCAAGCTAGGCATTGAGTTACAGCTTGGGTATTTGTTGGCTAGATATTCATGAATTAATCCCGGGTAAAGCAATTCATATGTTATATTCCTCGTGTTCTCATACTTAACATTATAATACAGGTTAATCACGTATGATTCATTAATGGCGGAGAGGGCATCAGTGGCTGAGTAATTATTATATATGCAGGTCCATTGAAGCCAATCCGACACCCCATACCGGAACTCGGTGAGGAGTATTTGAGAAGCATTGACTTGAGTCGTTGTATTAATGGGTTGAGTTGTAATGGTTGGAGGAGTTGGTGACTTAGTCTTAGGTTTAATCGTGGTTACTAAGACTATTGCCGCAGCCACTAGGACCACGGCTATTATCGCTATCACTAATTTATTATTCATGAATAACCTAAGTCCCCTTCTCCTTTTATTTTTTCCTTACTGATTAATGGGGCTCTGGAACCCGGCTCCGGTTCTCCGCCTCATCATTAATGAATGGCTTTGAGCGATTAAACCATGGGGTTGGCACCTCATCGATTCTCCACCGCTGCTTCACTATGCTTTCCTCAATGCTTATCTGTAAACCGCTCTTCAACGCCAATAATCCGGTCCACGCAATCATTGCGCCATTATCGCCAGCCAATTGATGAGGCACAACCAGGAGCCTTGAATTGAATTCATTCGCAACGTTATTCATGATATCGATTAATCGCCTGCTCCTAGCAACGCCGCCCGCCAATACGAGCTCCTTCTTGCCTGTCAAGGCGATTCCACGCTCAACTACCTCCGCCAGCATATAGTAAATCGTCTCAATGAAGCTGAGGCACACATCCCCAATATTCTCTCCCCTCCTCAATAAATCGAGTGCCTTAGTATATATGCCGGCGAAGTATACATCCTGGCCAACAACATTATAGGGTAACTCAATGTACCGCGATCCCCTCGCCGCGCATTCCTCCACCCTAGGAACGCCGGGGAACCCGAATCCAGCCTCCCTAGCGAACATATCTATGCAGTTGCCCACGGCCACGTCCAGGGTCTCCCCAAAAACCCTATACCTATCACCGGAGTGAGCCAGCACCATTGTGTGTCCTCCTGATACCAATAAAATCAAGGGATCCCTTGCCCCCGTGGCTAATCGAGCTATCTCTATATGCGCTACTCCGTGATGAACGGGCACCAGTGGCTTTCCAAGCCTCAACGCCAGCGTTCTAGCTATAGTCGCGCCAACCCTGAGAGCAGGCCCGAGTCCAGGCCCCCGGGAGAAAGCTACTCCGCTTACTTCCCTGGCGTTGATTGCAGCAAATGTTTTCTTAAGTAATTCCGGCGCAACCCGTACATGGTGCTCAGCTGCCTCTCGAGGATGAATGCCAACCCCGCTTGGCGGGATATAGGTGCTCCACTCGTTCAGCAGAATCTCGCCCTCCTCATTTACTGCCCCTATGCCTAGGGTGTGCGCCGTTGATTCGATGCCTATGACTATCACTGGGAAGCGCCGTGGCGCCTACCTTTGCCGCCGCCCGCTCCTCCCCGTGAACCCGTCTCGAAAATAGTGTAGTTACACTTGCCGCAGTGCCACCTCGGGGTTGGCTCTTTATGGAATGCCATGACGGAACCGCATCGGGGACAGTACCTCCTGTTGAATTTGAAGACGCCGTTCTCCATATCAATGGTATACCAGAGATGAGCCCTGGCCTTCACGTCGGTCATTTGGATCCACCCTTCTTCGCGCCCTTCTTGGGTTTCTTCGCCTTAATTGCGTCACGGATTTTCTTCGCCTCCTCGGGCGGCATATTCCTTAACTTAATGTAGAGGGGTTCAATTGCCTCGCCCATTTTCTCATCGTTATAGACATGCACCTTGGCGATTGACTTGCCGAGGCCATAACTAGTCCTGATCTCCACTACATATACTTGGCTTTGCTTGACGCCCAGCATTGAAGCCGCCCTCTCCCTCACTTGCAGTCTGGTGGGGGTAGAGCCACCCATGTGTTGAATATTGATAACTAGCTCCCGTCTACCAAGTAATTTATTGACTTTCTCGCCGACTATGGCAAGTTCTCCACCGCTTTCTGTTGATTGTTGAGACATCTAACCAAAGCCTTTTATCAGGTAATTTTAATTTTTTGCCTATGACACGCATCGATGCCGCCAGCGCTTGATAAGGCTATGGCAACAGCATCCAATTCATCGGACTCAAGGGATGGATACCTATCCCTAAGCCAATCCCGCTTCCCCGCTGCTTCCGCTTCATTAACCAGAGTAACAGAGTCAAAGACGCCGCATGCATTTACCTCTCTCACAAAGCTTCTCCCCAATGCATTATTGCCTATTGCTAGTGATCCTCTAAGCTCCTTAAGCATGGAGACCGCCCTCCTCGGAGTCAGCGTTGCATGCATGAGCAATTCATTGCCGCTCATAAGCACTATGCCGAACCTCTTGCTTCCGGCGTCTGCCCCCACCATTAAATCATTGGTCTCGCCAGCCATGAATCTAGCCAACTTACGCGTAACGTCATTATCTATCCTGTACGCATTACAGTTCGAATCAATATAATAATCAAGAAGCATTAAATCACCGCAACCGCAATTATTAGGGTCATCAATGTACTCAATGCTTACAATGGTGTCGCTGGTTAATTCCAGTAATTCTTCATAGATCGCCCTCCTCCCCGCATACGTTATCCTCACGCTAATGCCTCTCCCCGTCTAAGTTTTAAGCGCTTCGCATCCCTAAAATTGCGATGCCTCGCCCTTTAGGGCTGAAATGGCTTGAAATTATGTTTGCTTCTATTGCTAATCCCGATACTGACCTCCTCCCCGCCCTAAAGGACGATACTTGTCGTTCGTTTTATCAGCAGCCGCAATTAACCGGATTGCTTGGCTTTATTAATTCCCTAATCAATATTGTGGCATACATTCCGCGCCTCAGCAGGAAGCTGAGTTTAATCGGATTAAATTCAATATTTTCTATTCGAGGCGCTGCATCTAGGATTCTCCATCCACCGCTTGCCGACGCCTCCGGAATAGCCTTTAACTTAAAGGATCTGGGGCTTACTCCCTCCTCGTGGAGAATATCATTTTCCCATTCTCTTAATGCGGCCTCGTTAGTCTTGTATCCAATCAATGCACCGGCAACCGCTGCCCTATTCCTCGCTATTAATGAATTAATTCTATCCTTAATTGTGCTGGTAACTATCATTCTATGAATGGTTGGCAAGCCCTTCTCATCAAGCAGCAAAACGCTGTCTCCCTCAATGGCTGAATTTATCGGTAGTTCCCTCCTTATCCTCTCGCTGAGCGATTTATTGAATAAGTAGGATTGGTAGGACTCAACATATAGCCGCAGCAACTCAAGGGGTAATCTCCTCAATGCACCAATGAAGTCGCCTGGGTGATTCAGTAAGTAACTAGCCACGATTCTCTCGGCCCTATAGCTTGATGGGTATGAGTCGATGGCTTCCCGCAGCCTCCCCGAATCAAATAGTTCCCTTGCTTCCTTAGCGGCTTCCGGCTCCTCCTGCCTAGGGGATCCAGCTATCTCGGCAATGGCCTCCTCAAAGCGCCCCTCAATTATTTTCTTCCCAACGATATGGGTATTGGGCCGCCTTGTCCCAAATCTCTGGTACCCAAAGAAGTTGGGGAGACCCCTCTCGCGAATCTCCTCTAGGGTTTCCTGAATAATATCCCAGTTTCCTCCCTTAATCACTATATCGAATTTATTGCCGTATATTGACTTTGAGGTGCATGGCTCATCCATTGTAAATGCATCCAACACTTCGAGGTCATCATCCCTCAAGCCCAGCAAGTCCTGGGGCCTCACGCCGAGGATTGATACTGCCTGGACAGTGACTGCCTTAGCATCTTTCAGTCCAGCATAACTTATCCTGCCTAGAGGCACCTTTAGCCTCAACGATAATCTATCAATCATGGTGAACGTATCTATGCCCCTCTTCCTAACTATGCTCCAAGTCCATTGTCCAGGCCTGGGAACTGGATGTTGATCGGGCAGGATGGAGCCATCGATTAATACCTCTCTTACCTGGAAGTCCTCGAGGGTCTCTCTTATTGATCCACCGCTGCCAGGCGTATTCGTTATATAAACCCGTAATCCAAGCAATTCATCCAGACTAGATGTAGTCTTCACAAGTCTCCCACATGGTAAGGTTTTTAAATGGATATGAATACATATATCAATGCGGTTCTCCAAGGTTGCCCTGGGGGGTACATTCGATTCACTGCACAGCGGGCACATAGTCCTCCTCTTCGAGGCGATGAAGCATGGGGATAAAGTATTGATAGGAGTAACGAGCGACGCCTTTGCCCAGAAGTATAAGCAGTACAAGGTGAGGAATGTGGAGGAGAGGCTAAGGAACCTGGAGATACTGTTAACAAGGGAATTAGGGCTCAAGAGAAGCAGATTCGAATTAAGGGTTATCGATGACCCCTATGGCCCAGCGATAAGCGACCCGGAGCTTGACGCGATAGTGGTGAGCATAGAGACCTACTCCCGGTCACTTGAGATAAATGAGTTAAGGATCTCCAGGGGCCTGCCTCCATTAACTATCCTAATAGTTCCAATAATAAAGGATGGCTATGGGAACAAGTTGTCTAGCACAATGGTGCGTCAGGCCTATGAAAAATGAAAAGGAATCGCTCAAGTCCTGGGGAGATCGAGGGGAAATGGTGGGGAATGAGAAAAGTTTTCCAGTGCAGGGGAGAATCAGCTATAAAGATTAAAAATGCATCAAGGGGTTTCCCACCCGTGATCCTAATAATAAGTAATGAGCGGTTAAAGCTGGATGCAGCGGCAAGGATTGTGGATATTGATTCCATTCCACCCAGAAACGAGATACGGGGATTCGATGCTATAGGCATAGTTGGCAGCGATCGATTCATAATTCGAGCAATACATAGGTTGGAGGGCATTGATTTACCAATATTCACCGCTGGCCGTAATGGTTACTTGAGCAGCATTGATTCCTGGGAATTAAGCGACGCCATAACCAGAGTCACGCGGGGCGATTATAGCGTGGAGCCACTGCATAGATTAATTGTGCGCGGCATTGATTTGCCTCAAGCAATTAATGAGGTGGCGGTTTTTCCAGCAAGGAGCGCAACCGTCATGGATTACTCCCTATATATAGATAATGAATATGCTTGGAGCGATACGGCGGATGGCGTCATATTATCAACCCCCACGGGCTCCACCGCTTACGCCTTAAGCGCGGGAGGCGTCCTGCTTCACTCCAAGATAGAGGCAGTGGAGGTGGTTCCAGTTAATAGCGTTAACATTAATCGCGTCCCCATAGTTGTTCCCCTCTCATCAAAAATAGTGCTAAGCGATTTATCCTCACCCCATAGAATAGAGGTGGTCGTAGATGGCTCAGCGCGCCGCCCAGTTTCCTCCAAGTCAATAGAGGTGGCGAGGGGCGAACCACTCCTCATAATTAGGTTCAGCAATGCATTGATGAGGTATAGGAAAAAACTTAGGCTAACCGTGGATTTAACTCCAAGCGCTAAACTTGTCTATAAGGTCCTAGAGTATGAGGGTCCACTGACGCCGAGCGAGATAGCCGAGAAAATAGCAATGCCCCCCAGAACCGTTAGAGCCGCCCTTAAGCAATTAATCGAGAAGGGCCTCGCCTCTAAGTCCTCGCTGTCCAGAAGCGGTAATAGAGGCACCATCTATACTGCCCTCTAGCATTGTGCAATTCCTCCCGAGCTCCACATATAGCCTTGAGATGCAGACCCGGGGAAACAGCAATAAGTCGCTGCACTTAACCACATTACTGAGCCGCTCCATGATTATTCATTCATTAAGGCACTTATAACCCACTCCATAAATGCATTTTATGCCAGTGTGACAAAGAGAACGACTAACCTCGCCCTTTACGGTAGACCCAAAATCTGATTAGTAAAAATAATTTTTATTTATTATTAGTAATTCGAGAATTTAATGTGATTAGATATGATTCTGATTTTTTAGAAATTTTTAAGTGTTGTATTAGATCT
>Ga0080006_1163998_pt1 | contig 12926 bp, 14 predicted proteins | sample RS3BMetagenome_FD_69209 | JGI IMG/M metagenome (GOLD analysis project Ga0080006, IMG submission 69209) | Ferric oxide microbial mat and aquatic microbial communities from Rainbow Spring, Yellowstone National Park, USA - RS3B (SPADES... ...
AGGTTCTCGGTCCCATGGGGGGGGGGGTAGGACGTGCCGTGCACGAGGGCGAGGGTGTGGCCGTCGCGCTCGACGGGGATGACATCCACGCGGTCGTGGCCGAACACGGTGACGCCGGCGGGCCACTCTTTGATGGCGGGCCACTCTTTGATGGCGGGCCACCGGCCACCCTGCGGGTCGTGGTTGCCGTGGATGACAAAGACCGGGATGGCGGCGGCGCTCAGGCGTTGCAGACCCCGGAGGAAGCGCAGTTGGGCGCGGACGCCGGCCTCCTCCTGGTCGTCGACGTCACCGGCGATGAGGACGAAGTCCACGGTCTGCTGTACGCAGACGTCGGCGGCGCGGTCCCAGGCCTGGAGGGAGGCCTGGCAGCCGCATGGGCGTCCATGGATCTCCTGGAGCAGGGCAACCGCACCGCGCGCCGTCTCATCACGGCCGCCCGTGAGGTGCTGATGATCTTGTACTTCAAAGGGGTGCGATGATGTCGACGACCACGAAGTCCGTCCGCCTAGACGCCGGCGAAGCCCAAGCCCTGGCAGATCTCGCCACGAAGCTCGGCTGTTCTGAGGCGGCCCTCCTACGCCGCTGGGCACTCGAGGGCATCCGCGAAACGCGGATCGACCTTGCCATCGTAGACTTTACCAAGGCGCGTACCACCGCCGAGCAGGCGGCTGCGGCCGCCGGGCTGGAGTACACTCTGTTTTGCGCCGAGTTGGCCCGCCGAGGGATCCTCGGGCCGCGCACTCTCGATGAGTCCTCGGGCCAATGGCTGCGCGATCTCGGCCGAATCGCCGCCAAGCTGGGCTCGCCAGCGCTCCGCGAGGCCGTTGCAGAGGTTCTGGAGCACACAGAGTCCCGCGACGAGGCAGCAGCGGCGGCTGCGAGGTGACGGCGCGCTCCGCGCGCTCCTCCGGGGACGGTAGAGCTACGTGCCTGCCGCTGGGTGATCGAACGGCATGGAACCGCCCGACCATGTCTCTAAGATGGGCCCGGCGATGGGCTGTCGCACCATCGCGTGGCGAGCGAGCAACGCACCAGTCTGCGGGGCCCGGGTCCATGTTCAAGGCGTTGACCGTGAGCGTGGCGACGCACCCCTGGCGCAGGACGGCTGGCGACCGATACTGGCACCAGCGCCGTCTGCCGCGAGGGGTGCCATGTGACGCCGCAGGGGGGACCCCGTCGACCAAGTCGGGATGCGCGATCTGCGCGACAAGGCCGAGGCCGCGCTTCGGCTGGGCAAGCCGGAGTACGCACTTCCCCTTGCGCGGGACTGTGTGCGTGCCGCCCCTGCCAGCGCGTCGGGCTGGTGGCTGACAGCGCGGGCACTCCACGCCCTGGGGTGGACCCGGCAGGCCATCGACGCCCTGTCGGAGGCGTGCACCATCGGGCCGTCCAACCAGGCCTAGTGGCATTTCCTCTGCGGCTGCCTTGTCGATGCCGGTCGCGCCGACGAGGCGCTGGACCCGGCGACGCGCATCGTCGCCGATCACCCGGCTTGGCAGCCCGGCTGGGAGGTCCTTGCACGCGTCCAACTCCGGCGGTACGAGTGGTCGCAGGCGCTGGGCGCGGCGCGCCTCGGCCCGGCACGCGCGGAAGCGCACGCCCTGCTCGGACGAGCGCTCTCGGACCTGCGGCAGACCGCCGAGGCCGAGCAATCCTTCACACAGGGCCTGGGGATACGGCCCACCGACCTCGACTGCCTGCTCGGCCTCGCGCGATGCCGCATGGCGAGGGGCCGCCAGGGGGAAGCGCTGCGGGCGGCGCGTGACGTCATGAGACTCGCCCCCAACAACAGGGTGGTGCGCAAAACGTTCTTCACCGCCTCGGCGTCTGCCCACCCGTTCTTGCGCCCGTGGATCATGCTCGGTTCACCGCTGCAGGGCCTGAAGCGGGAGGCCCTGTTCGCCCATCCGGTGAGGGCGCTGATGTCGCTATGGCCAGTTGGCGCCCCAGTTCTGACCATCCTCGACAGCCCACTCCGCGTCCGGAGTCTGTGGCTCCTCGTCTTCCCGGCGGTTTTCATCGCCTATCGCACCGTGGCGGCGCGATGGTTCATCCGCCTGATCAACAGCGAGGGGTGACGCGCGTGGCCGACTGGCGGCAGACCGTGGATGTGTCAGGGGGCGGTCTCCTCCTCTACGGCCCGCCGGGGTGCGGCAAGACGCTGATCGCGCGCGCCACGGCCGGCGAATGTGACGCGCACTTCGTCACGGTCGCCATCAGCGATGTTCTGGACAAGTGGCTCGGCGCAACGGAGAAGCACCTGCATGCGCTGTTCTTGGAGGCGCGCATGCGGGCCCCGTCGGTCGTCTTTTTCCACGAGGTTGAAGTGATATCCGGGGGCCGGCCAAGGGCACCACTCTCTCCCCGGTCCGGCGATTCCTGGGACCATTCGCGTCGGCGAGCGTACGTTCCTATGCGGACACAACCGACGCGCGTGCCCCCGTACCGTCACCCGGTTGAGGCGCCCGCTCTGCGGACGGCCCGAAGAGCATCTGCGCCCGGTCGCCTTCCTCATCACCGGGACCGTGCAGCAGGGCCCTTGGGGCATGGGCTCCGGCCCACCCTTTCGCGCCCGCACCGGGCAATGGGTGGGGCGGTCGATCCCCCACTGCCCGGGGCCTGGTGGCAAGGCGGCACCGTGAACCCGCGCGGCCCGTTCCTCGGTGCACATGCCGTGCTTCCCGGCGTGATCGCCCGTGGCCGCGGCCGGGGGGTCGACGTCGCCAGCGGGGCCGCCATGGTACCCGCTCGCGTCCGATTACGGGGTTGGCAAGACGGCCCTGCTCTGCCTGCCAGAAACGCTGGCGATCGAACTCAAGGGCACGGGGCCCAGTGTCTTCGCATCCGTCCCGGCGTCATCCACACGGGCATGGTGGCCGCCCAGGAGGACCCGTGGCTCGGGCCTCGCTTCCGGCAACTGCTGGAGCAGTGCGCCGACGTCCCGCTGGAACGCGCGGCGACTGTGGCTGGCGCCCTCGCCTCGGGCCAGGCGGGCGCCCTGTCCACGCTGCCCCTGATCCTGCAGTCACCCATCACCGCGGCAGTGCGGCGGGACCCGCGGCGGCTGGCCGCGTCACCTGATGCGGCTTCTCTTCGGCGTCGCCCTATACGCGATCGCCGCCGGCCTGCTACACAAAACCCCGGCACATCTCCCGATGGCGCCCCCCTCAACCACTCTGCCCCTTCCTTTGACGCATGGTTCATGGAGGGATGCGCCATGCCCCCACCCTCGCAGCGACCCGCCCGGCCCCCACGCCGGCACCCGTCCCGAAGGAGCCCCGCGGGTGGGCACCCTCAGCCCCGCCACTCGCCGCATCCTTTTCCTCCCCGTCCGCTTCGGCTTCCTCACCGACCCCCAGGCCGCGCGACCGCACGGCCGCCCCCCGCGGGTCCGCCTGGCAAGGGGCCAGCGCCCTGCGCAAATGGGGACTCCTCCGCGCACTGCTCCCCACCTCCTGGTGCGGCCAGCACACGATCTACACACTCGCCCCTGCCGCCTACTCCCTCCTCCGCTCGGTGCCGGCCGCCCCGGCACGCGCGGGCGGCCCTGGACCGCGTCGATGAGATCCTGGGCGCCGTGGACATCGCCCTGGAGCGGGAAGCGCGCACCCGCCGCCCGAAAGGGATCGCCAGTTGCGGAGCGCCCGAGAGGTCGCGGCGCTGGCGGGCGGAGCAGGCAGCCCGGAAGGCCGCGGATCACCAGCCTTGGATCGCCCGCCCGCGGACTCTCGTAGAAGCCGCATAATGCCAGCCCCCTACGCCCCGACCTTCCGTGCGGGGTGAGCCGCATCCCCGGCTGGGGTCCCGGTGGGCCGCAACCCACCGCAGCGGAGCCCCATCGCCGCGGCCACCCTCTGCGCCTCCCCCCGCCGGGCTTGCGCTCCTGGCCTCGACGCCGTTCCGTTCCGGTGCACTGGACAGACGGGCGTACGGTTCGTCGAGTTGCCCTGGCTCCGCTGTACCTGCCGCGCCGACATGTCCGGCCAGCGGGCTGCTCGCCCGACGCGCGACCGGAGCCCTGGGGCCGGTCCATTGGGAGATGGCCGCGTCACCTGACGCGGCCTCTTCGGCGTCGTCTTTGGCGCGCCCACCGCGGGCCGCCCGCGTGGCGATGGCTTCACCCGCCGGTGATCGGCGCACAGCATGCGGCACCGCGAAGCGCCCCTTTCGGCTGCGGGGAGGCCGTCCGGGCCCCCCCGGCGCTCGCGGCCGAGGGCACCCCGCGCCCCACCTCCTGGGACATCTGTCGGTGAACGTGTGGGGGGATGGTGCGGTTTGCGTCCTGGGCGCCCCCGTGGCGGCCAGGAGTGGAGCGCCGTGCAGGCCGTTGCTGCCGGCCGCGTGCGTTGGGCGGCGCACCTGCGCGGAACGATAGGAACAGGCGATTGCACGCCGACATCGAAGACATAGGCTCTGCATCGCCGCGGTGCATTCCGGGGAGGGCCTGATCGGCCCTCTGCGACCGATGCCGACAGGTCAGGGATGCGCCGCTGATCGCTCTGCTTCCGGCCAGATGCCAACCATACACGCCGGAGGAGGGTGCCCTGATGGCGACAGCTGATCAAGTGAAGGCGTTGGTGAGGAGCCATGCCGACGGCGACGACGGCAAGTTTTACTCCGTAGCGCTCCAGGTCGCCGCCCGCGCGGCGCGCGGTGGCCAAAGCCACTTCGCCCAGGAACTGAAGGAGCTCATCGACCAGGTTCGCAAGCAGGAGGGAGCGCGTCCGGCGAGGCCCACACCCGTGGCCGCGCCCCGGGGTGAACTCGCTGGTCTGCTGGCTGTCACCTATCCATCGACCAGCATGGCGGATCTCGTCCTCGAACCCGACGTTCGCGACCGGCTGGGGCGGGTGCTGCTTGAGCAACGCCAACAGGACCGCCTGCGCGCGAAGGGCTTCCGGCCTTTGCGTCGGCTCCTGCTCGTCGGCCCCCCTGGGACGGGCAAGACCATGTCGGCGGGCGTGCTGGCGAGTGAGCTACGCCTGCCGCTCTTCACGATCCGCCTCGATGGCCTCATCACCAAGTTCATGGGGGAGACGGCGGCGAAGCTCCGGCTGGTGTTTGAGGCACTGGAGGAGACGAGGGGCGTCTATCTCTTCGATGAGGTTGATGCCCTCGGTGGTGACCGGGCCAGGGAAAACGACGTGGGTGAGATCCGGCGCGTCCTGAACTCATTCCTCCAATTCCTTGAACACGACGACTCGGACAGCGTGCTCGTGGCGGCTACCAACCATCCGCAACTCCTCGACAGAGCCATGTTCCGCCGGTTTGACGCGGTCCTCGACTACCCCCTGCCGACTCAGGGGGTGGCCCGAGCGGTCATCTGTAATCGGCTCGCGCTGGTAAGCCTCGGGCGGATCGCTTGGGATCAGGTCGACACGGCGGCACAGGGGCTCAGCCATGCCGAGATCACTCTCGCCGCAGAGCGGGCCGCCAAGGACATCATTCTGTCTGGCCAAGGGGACATCACCACCGCGGCACTCGTGGCAGCCCTCCGTGAGCGCCACGCGCGCTCGACTGGAGGCAATCGGTAAGGCGGTAAGGATGGCACCACGGGACCTACCTCACATCCTCATCCAACGGCCAGCGGACGCCGAGCCGTACCAGCGACCACCGCGAAGAATGGAGAAAAGGCCAATTCCGGTACCAGCGAGCCGGACCGACCACGCGGCCGCCCTATCGGCCGCGCTTGGCGCCACCGAAGAGGAGGGCCTCCGTCGTAGAGAACGACGCCAGATCACGGTCGAGGGTGGCGTCGAGGGAATCTACGTGGTGTGTGAGAGCTTCCCCAACATCGATTTCGCGCTGGAACGGCTTGATCGGCGTCAGGGCAAACGCCACCCTGAGGTCAGGGCTGTACACGAAGTCCTGGTTGATGGAGAGGCCGTCGCGCGGGCGACTGTCTTCGTGCCCGACGGGACCCTGGGTTACTTCCTCCAGCGAGTGAGTCAGTATTTGGACACCGCGTCGGAGGACAAGCCCCGTCATGGCGAGTTGGTCGATCGCATCAACAAGATCGGCCTGGCCTCCCTGGGCGAGTTGTGGACCGACGCCCCAACGGAATTCCCGGCGGAAGAGCATCTGGTTTGGTGGGAGGTATGGCTTCGTCGGCGCGACGGTCGGGAGACGGACCGCTTCCGGCAATTCGCAGCCCAAAGTCACGTGCGACTCGGACGCCAGACCTTGGGATTCGCCGACCGCACCGTCCTTCTTATGGAGGCGACCGCCGGCCAACTCGCCACCGCGCTCGATGTCCTGGACGACCTCGCCGAACTGCGCAAGCCCCGCGTACCTGCAGAGGTTCTCTCCCCGTGGGGAACTGTCACCCTTCAGCCGCACACCGGTGCCGTTCGACCGCGCCTGGCCGGTGAAGCCAGACATCGTGCTGGAGGATGGCAACCTTGCCCGCTCCCCCGATGGGACTCACTTTGACACGCCCGACGTCCTTCAGATCCTCACCACCAAGGCGCCCTTGCGCGACCAGCGGCTGCTGACGGTGACACGCGAGACCAGCGTGGCGACGGCGCAAGCCGCACATCTCGCGGCGAGCATCCTCGCCGACTACCCGAACTTCTGGCCCGAGACGGTGCGATCGCTCATCGTACACTCCGCCGAGTGGACGCCGGCGATGCGTCGGCTGTTCGACGCTACACGCACACGTGCGGGGAAGGTAGCGATCCACCGCCGTTATGGCATGGGCGTACGGGACCGTCTGCGTGCGACCCGCAGCGCGACGGACGTCCTGGTCCTCGTGGTGCAGGATGTCATCCACCCGTTCGACGGCCAAGGCAGCGTGGTGCGCGTACCGGGCTATGCCGATCACCCATTCCGACGCATGCCGATCACCGAATCCGGGCCAAGCCGATCACTTTTTGACGGTGGCCCGGCATGCGCTATCGGCATGCCGGATGCAAGTCTGTTCGTGAACGCTCCCTGTGCGTTCGCGCGCAACCCCTCGTGGCGCAGGTGAGGGGGTGAGCCGGCGGAATACACGTTTTCAGAGGCCCCCCCTCCCCTACCGTGCCAGATGGCGGCCAGGCAGGAGGCCACCGAACAGCCGTGGCAGCACTGGCGATGGCCAAGGAGCGCATCGGCGACTGGCACTATCCACATCCCACCCTGGGTGGCCACGTGCCGATTCCACTACGGTCTACGGATCGGCACGAGGCATTCATCCTGGACATCCAGCGGGGAAGGGTGGAGATGCGGAGAATAAGTTACCAGACGCGCGCCCGCACCGCGGTCGTTCTCGCCCGTCTGGACATGGCAGGCCCGCCCCATCGCAACCCAGATGGGGAGGAGGTTCCATGTCCGCACCTCCACGTATACCGGGAGGGTTTCGGGGACAAATGGGCAGGGGCGTTGCCAATGGCGGGCGTCGGACCCGGAGTCGACGCATGGCGCACACTGCAAGAGTTCATGCGCTACTGCAATGTGATCAAACCCCCGATCATCGATAGGGGGATCCTGGCATGATCAATGAGATCCAAACTCTCGTCGACCACTATTGGGATTGGCTCAAGTCCAAGACTAGCCTTCGCGCCATTGGTGAGGGCGTGGAAGTGACTACGCCGTATCTGGATCGTCACAACGACTACCTGCAATTGTACGTCGCACCACGGGAGGGACGCCTCCTTCTAACAGACGGGGGCGCCGTTCTCGACGATCTGCGCGCCTCCGGATGCGACCTCAAGACAAAGCGACGCCAAGAGCTGCTCAACACCACCCTTAACGGTTTCGGCGTGCGACTCGGTAAGGACGGCGCCCTTGAGGTGTCTGCCTCGGAACAAGACTTCTCGCTGAAGAAGCACAACCTCGTCCAGGCGATGTTGGCCGTCAATGACCTATTTGCCGTGGCCGGCGCCACGATCACGAGCCTCTTCTGGGAAGACGTCCAAGAATGGTTGGACGCGAACGATGTACGCTACACACCTCAAGTCAAATTCACCGGCAAGAGCGGGTACGACAGCGTATTCGACTTCGTGATCCCTGCCTCGAAACGCGCACCAGAGAGGCTGGGCCAGGCGATCAACCGCTTAGACAAGAACTCGGCTGAGCGCACCGCATTTTCCTGGCAAGACATCCACACCGTTCGGCGAGAGGGCACCCGGTGCTTCGCAGTGGTCAACGACGGCGGCGCGTCGCCGTCCCAGGGCGCCCTCGATGCGCTCCGCGTCTACGAAGTAGAGCCGATCCGCTGGAGCCAGCGCGACCGGCATGTGCAGGAGTTGGCGAGCTGATTGACAGGCCTCTTGACGCGGCTGCCATCCGCCGAGTACCGCGCGCGCCGCGCCGGGGGGCGGTCGTCAGGCCTGAGGTGGCGCGGGTGCCGGCCGGGGACCACGGTTAGCGCCAGCGCACCGACATCGACCAGGATTCCCAGGAGTACGAGGAGTACGAGCATGACATCGGAGTTGCTGAGGGACGCGGTCCGTCGGAGGTTGGCCGAGGCGACAGCGCGTGGAGAGCGGGCCGTGCTAGTGCGGGCTGGCGACCTGCATACTGAACTTGGGGACTACCCCGATCCCGTGCGACATCGGATGCCCATGCTGTGCAAGGCCATGAGGGCGCTAATGCGCCCCGGCGACGAGATTGGTAAGCGTTCAGGGGGGGCTCTGGGACGAGGCCGGGATGTCCCCTGGATCGGGTGAGAACCGACCGGGGTGCCGTCAGCGCACACCGGGCGGCTGATCGCCGTCTCCCTCGGCCCGCACCACCGCGGAGCGCAGCAGGACGGCACCGCGCCTGCCGTCCGGGGCCACCGGCCACGAGGCCCGGTCGGCATGCGGGAAGAGGCCAGCCCGTTCCAGGGGCAGGGCGGCGAAGCCCGTGCGGAACGCGGGCGATTCGGCATGGAGGCGGTAATCGTCCGTGGCCGGGTCGGCGAACCGGGGGTCGGCCACGACCGAGTCCCGGTCGAAACCCCGCGCCTGCCAGTCCGCCCAGAGGAGCGTCTCGGCCGCCCGGCCCCCGCCGTAGGGTCGCGCGTGCACGCGCACGGGCAACCCCCCGTGCCAGATCGTGTTGCGCGCAAAGACGGTGCTGCCGGCGTCGAAGTCCGGCAGGTCATAGACCCGCGCGGCGCCGGGCGCCTCCCGGACCCGCCAGAAGCCCATGAAGTCGTCGCGCCCGTAGGCAATGACATTGCGCGTCACCCGGTTGTCCGCCGGGCGGCGGGGGTCGTCGTCGTAGTAGTGGAGCAGGTGCGGGTAGCGTGCGCCCCACGGCGGCCGGCGATAGGGGAGCGCCTCCAGCCGCTCCCGCATCTGCGTATGCCAGAGGTCGAAGCCGTCCCACCGCGCATCGATGTGCACGGCCGGGAAGCAGTCGACGATGATGTTGCCGTCAACGGCGATGTTGCGGCCGCCGCCGATCATCACCGCCCCCATGGGGACCCGGTAGAAGAGGTTGCCCTCGACGGTGACGCCGCTGGCCGCGTCGTCGATGTACACCGCCCAGGCGCCGCAGGGCGATTCGTAGCGCCAGGCGCCCTCCCCGGCCTCTCCGGCCAACCCGTAGCCGTAGATGTCATGGAAGACGTTGTGGCGCAGGACGTTGCCCTGCGCGGTGTAGTCCCGGCCCATGTAGAAGGCGCCGACGTCGGAGCTCTCGGTGGAGACGTGGTGGATGACATTGAACTCCAGCAGGTGGTCGTTGCCCGCGAGCAGCACCGCGTTATGCGGCCCGTCATGGATGAGGTTGTGGGCGACGCGCTGGCCCACGCCGTCCACATGGACCGCGGCCGAGTAGCACTTCACGAGGTGCCCGTAGTGGTGGATGTGGTTGTTGACCGCGGCGTTGCCGGCCGGGGTGAGCGAGGGCCGGTCCCCACCGGAGAGATGGATCCCCCCGTGCCCGACCGCATTGATGTCGTTGCCGAAGGCGACGTTGTCGACGCCGCCGCGGATGGCGATCGCGGAGCCGCCGGTGGCTCTCAGCACGCACCCGGCGATCCGGTTCCCGCGGCCGCCGTCGACCGTGACGGCGGTACCGCGGCAGCACTCCAGCGTCAGGCCGCGGAACGTGACGTGCTCGGTCCCGTCCAGGGCGAGGAGGGTGTCCAGCACAGAGACGGTCGGCGGATCCGAGTCGATGGGTGTGGGCGGCCAGAAGTACAGGACCTCCGCCGCCGGGTCGAAGTACCACTCGCCGGGGGCGTCGAGCTCCTCGGCGACGTTGTCGACGAAGAAGCGCTGCCCGGGCTTGATCGGGTAGGCGGCGGGCTGAGCGAGGACGATCTCCTGGGCGGCGGGATCGACCCGGGCCACCCCGAGGTACTGGTCCCACCAGTTCTGCGTCCACAGGTTGACGCGGGCGCGCGCGGGCGCCGCCCAACGGGCGGGCCGGGTGCCGGCGTAGCGGAACCGCGCCCGCTCCTCGCTACCGGTCACCGCCGCCACATGGGCCCATCCCCCGCCGTGCGCGTCGTCAGGGTCGCGGTTCGGCCAGCGCGCCAGATCCTGCGCGCGGCCGGCGAAGAACAGCTCGAAAGCCGGCCCGTCGCCGCCGATGCGCGGGTGCAGCGGCTCCAGGCCGGCCAGCCCCAGGCCGCGGACGTCCGCCTTCAGGATGGCGCCCCGGTGGGGGCTCCACCCCGTGACCGGCCGCGCGCCGGTCAGGATCACCGGCTCACCGCCGTGGGCCGCGTACATCACCCCGACGCCGGACCGGCCGCCATCGCCGGGCCCGAGACGGAACGTCTCAGCCAGGGCGTACGTGCCGCCGCGCAACCAGACCGTGACAGGCTCCGCGGGGGCACCGGCGGGCCCGATCCGGCGGCGCACCTCTTCCCGCGCGCGCTCCAGTGTGGCGAAGGGGCCGTCCGTCCCGGAGGGGAGCGGGTCGGGGAAGCGGCCGGACCACCGGTCGTCGCCCTGGGGAGACACGTACATGGGGGCTACCTCCTCGCGCGTAGGCGTTGGGGAAGGGGGACCCGGTTCGGCGGACGACAACCCGATTCTGGAAGGTCTTCACGGACGCCGAGGGAACCGGCCATGCGTGCCGGTCGGGCCTCCGGTCCCCGGATCGAGACGCCCACTGACGGCCCGACCCAGCGGCGGGCCCTCATCGCCGGCGTACAGGGGCTGGCACGCGGCGGCCGGGTGGCGGCCCGAGCCGGGACCCGTACACAGGCCGCGTCGGGGGGCGCCACCATGTCGGCGCATTCCGATGCCGGGGGGGCATCGCCTGCCGCGATCGGAGCACACGTGCAGCTGGAGGAGGACGCCTACCGCTGGGAGCCGGCGGACAACGGCGCCGGGCCCCTCTGGTGCTACGGCTCGACCTGCATCGTGCGGCAGGGCGAAGAGGTCTTTGTGAGCGGCCTGGAGACCATCCCGAAGGCCCGGCCGCTCCACAACGTGCGGTGGATGCTGCTGCGGCGAGGGGAAACCGGGACCGCGGAGCCGCCCAAGGGCGGGCGGGGCGGCGCCAGCCAACCCGCCCTGGCAGGTGATTCGGCGCGATACCGCGGGCCGTACCCGCGAACCGAGTCCCTTCGCCGTCTTGGGCGACGGCCGCCTGGCGCTGTCCGTGAACCCCACGCTGGCCGCACCGGACGCGTACAGCGGGCCCGCCGAGCCGCAGCTCCTCGCCTTCCCGGCCGGCCGCCCGGACGCTGAGCCGCGGGTGCACCATCCCGCCTGGACCGGCACTCCCCCGTTCACCTATGCGGAGCCGCAGCGCATCCGGCTCTGCTGCCCGAACGTCGGGCTCCGCGGCAGGGCGGCCCACGTGCTGGCAATCGGCGACATCTCGAACCCGTGCGCGCCTGGCGCGAGTTCAAGTTCCAACTGACGGGGCAGAAGGGATTACGAGTTCCGCCGCCTCTTCTACACGTGGACCCCGGACGTCACCGCCGCGCCCTTCGCGCCGTGGCGGGAGATCGACAGCCGGGAGGCGACCGCGGGCTCCATCCGCAACCTGGACGTGTGGATCGCGCCGGACGGCGCCGCCCACCTGCTCTGGTGGGTGCAGCGCCTGGATCCGCGCCTGCGGGAGCGGTTCTTTCCTGACGCAGACCTGACTGGACCCTGGAGCACGGGGTGATGCGCGAGGGTCGGCTCGTGTCCCGCACGCGGCTCTTCGAAGCGCGCGAGGGGGATGGCCGGGGTGGGCCCGGCTGCACGCCACTCCGGCCGGCAGCCTCTTCGTCTTTCTCCACTGGACCGGCGAGGGCACGTCCGAGAACCTGGTGGTGGAACTGTATCCGGAGGGCCGTCACGCTCCGATGGTGACGGTGCCGCTGAAGCAGCCCCTCACCAACTTCATGACGGCCAACGAGCGCGGGGGGTCCGCGCCCTCAGACGTACTGGACGTCATGGGCACGGCGAGGGAACCGAACACGATGCGGTATGTCCGCATGTGGGGTATCCATTTAGACGGAGCGCCTGTCCGCTATAGGCACCATCTGGGGGCATCCCGGGCACGGACCACAAGATGTAGTACCGCCTCGCTTCCCCCAGAGATGCGAGATGGCTCTCCTCCGCTTACATGGATACCCCACATGTCCGCATTCGGATGGGATGAGGGGGGCGAGCGTCGGTAGGTTGCCGTGGCAGAACCCGCCGAATTCTGGCACGTGCTCACGTACATCAGTTTGCATGATCGTCGCGGCGCCAGATCTACGGATGCGGCTGCTGCGGAGTTGGTGGGGAACGTGGCGGTCTGGCGTCGGGGTGACGGCCCTGGGCCTGTCGGTTGCCGCCAGCCCCCTGCTCTCGCTGGGCTAAGGTCAGCGTCTCGTCCTCCGGCCACGGTGTGTGAACGGCACACTGGTCGTCCGGGCGGTACAGCGTGCCCATGCTTTATGAAGAAAGAGGATCGGGCGCAGCGTCTTCGTTGCAGAGCAGTACGCGTTCGGTAAACGGGGGGGGGTGAGAGGTGGACTAGGGGGCTGCTGATGGTGCGGGGAGGGGTGCGGG
>Ga0080006_1268384_pt1 | contig 12925 bp, 12 predicted proteins | sample RS3BMetagenome_FD_69209 | JGI IMG/M metagenome (GOLD analysis project Ga0080006, IMG submission 69209) | Ferric oxide microbial mat and aquatic microbial communities from Rainbow Spring, Yellowstone National Park, USA - RS3B (SPADES... ...
GCCACGGCGCGGGCCGAGACGAGATCAAGCGTGGTGTTCAACAACTTTTTTGCCTTCTGCCGTCGTCTGCTTTCCCGGCAGTCCGGGAGTTTGCGGTGGAGCGTGTCGTTCTGAGACCGGGTTTCCCGCGTTTTGTGGCGCTTTGTCGTGAGCGAGGCTGGCGCTTGGTCGTCGTCAGTGGCGGTTTCGACTTCTTTGTGGAGCCGTCACTGGAACCCTTTCGCGAGGATTTGACCCTCTACTGCAATTCGCTTGACTTGTCGGGTCCGACGATGCGCGTGATCTGGAACGTTCCGTGCGATGAGGCGTGCGTGGGGGGATGCGGACTGTGCAAACCGTCGGTGATGCGCTTGTATCAGGGACGGGTGGCGACGCGGATTGTGATCGGCGATGGCGTTACGGATGCACGCGCGGCGCAACAAGCGGATTTTGTGTTTGCTCGTGATCGCCTGCAGCGCCTGTGCGAGGAGGAAAACATGGCGCACATGGGATTTGACACGTTTGATGAGATCGCAGATGAACTAGAGCGACGTTACAGGAGGCCGCGGACTGATGAATGAGACAGGGGAAGCTGTACAGCCAGTCGTAGCAGGTCCGATGGCCGATATCCTCTGCCAAATGGCACAGTCGCTTGCGCAGCGGGGCTGGCTCCCGGCCACCAGTGGCAACCTCTCGGTGAGCATGGGGGGGACCACTGGTGCCCAATTTGCGATCACGCGCAGCGGGGCGGATAAGCAGCGGCTACAGGCGACCGATCTCGTCGTGGCGGGCGCGGGCGGCCAGCTACTGACAGCTGCTGTGCCTGGCTATCGGCCTTCGGCGGAAGCGAGTGTGCACGCAGGGCTCTACGAGCGCTTCGCATGTGGAGCGATCCTTCACGTCCATACGCTGCCCAATAACCTTTGCGCCGAGTTGTACTTTTCCGCAGGTGCGATGACCGTGTCGGATCACGAGTTGGTAAAGGCATTGGGGCACTGGGAGTCCGATGCCACCCTGAACATTCCGATCGTAGAAAACTGGCATGACCTCGAACAACTGGCAGCGGCGGTGGTTTTGGCGGCGCAGCCGGACGTTCCGGGCGTGTTGGTGCGAAACCATGGCATCTACGTCTGGGGTGAGGACGCAGGCACAGCGCTGAAGCACTTGGAGGCGTTCGAGTTTTTGTTCTCGTATCACGTGATGCGCCGCCTGCTCATGGCTCAAGGTGCAGGACTGTGATCCGTGTCGCGGCCGGTATTAGCGATCCGACGCGTGTCGGGTGGATCGGGTGGATCGGGAGTTCAAGTGGGTGAAGTGGGTAAGATGGCAAAACCCGCATCGTACAGCAGCGGTGTGAGTGGTTCGCAGTGGATCGCGCAGAGTCGGTGCAGCGCTCGCGTCATGGCGACGTAGAGCAGTTTGATGTCTGTGTCATTGTGCGGTTCGTATTTTTCTTTGTGCGGATCGACGAGGATCACGGCATCGAACTCCATCCCTTTGCTCTGGTGAATCGGAACGACGCTCACGCCGCCAGTGTAGTGGTCAGAGTCTTCCCCAAGCAAGGTGACAGTCAAGCCTCGCTTGCTGAGTTCGACTGCCAGGCGTTGGCAAGCGTGCGCGGTCTTGTCGATGATGGCGATACTGTGAAGACCGTCTTGCTGGAGAGCCACCACCATCTGCTCGACGACTTGCGCGAGTTCCTTGGGCTGTGCCACAGGGACCGCGACGGGGCCAGATCCATGACGTAACACGGGCACAGCGAGGGTCTTGCCGGGATAGCTCCAGTGGGCAATCACGGCGTTGGCAGCCGCCATGATCTCGACGGTGGACCGGTAGCTTTGGCGGAGTGTCGCTTGGCTGACGACGTCTGCGAACACCCCTTCGGTGACTTCCTCCCACGCGGCCAGGCCCTTTCTCTCGTAAATCGTCTGCGCCAAGTCACCGAAGAGACTCATGCTACTTTGATTCATGAACAGGGTTAAAACATGAAGCTCAAAGGGAGCCAAGTCTTGCGCCTCATCCACGACGATATGACTGAATTTGGCGGACTTATCGAGACCCTCCAAGTGTTTGCGCAGGTAGAGAAGGGCGGCCAAGTCCTCTTCGCTGACACGTCGTCCCTTGTGATCGGCCGCCAAAAAATCAGCCAAGGCTTGCGGTAAGGCCTCTGCCCCGACCCGGTCTTCGGCGCGTTCGAGAAGATCCCGTTGTGATGGCGGCAGGCGGCGCAGGATCCAGGCCAGATTTTTAGGGTTCGCGATAATCTTTCGGTACAAGTCGAGGACGTCGGTCGTTTTGATGCGTGCACAGTAGTGGTCGAGCGCTTGCCGGTACTTTCGCGCGATTTCATCGTGACGCTTTTGCGCCTCTTGGTATCCGATTCGCTTGGCCAGTTGGTCCAGTTGGGCGCCGCGAGCGCGAATCGCGTCGTCCGTCCACTGTTTGAGCGATTGAACGAGCCGCTTGCGTCGAGCGGCGTAGGGGTAATGGCGATAATCCTCGTAGAATTTCGTTGCGATCGCCTCCGCCGACATCACGAATGCGGAATCGAGCGCCAACCCTTCGGAGGGTAGCATGCTCGCCACGTATCGCTTAAGTAAGGCGTCGAGCAATTGGCGCGTGGCCAGGGCACCGCGAACGCGCGCGGCCAGGTTTTGCAACACGGCGTTATCGCGCAACGGTTCCTTGACCAGTCGCCACTTGGCGGGAAGGGCCGCCTTGACGAAGTCTGCGAAGGTAAACTGCTGTACTCCTTGTACCCCGAGATCCGGTAACACGTTGGCGATGTAGTCGAGGAACAGTCGATTCGGCGCGATAATCAGAAAATGCGCGAAGGCTCGTTGGTCGCGATGCTGGTAGGCCAAGTAGGATAGCCGGTGCAACGCGATGGTGGTTTTGCCGCTGCCGGCCACTCCCTGAACGATCAACACTTGACGCGCGTCAGCTCGAATGATTCGGTTTTGCTCCGCTTGAATCGTCTCGACGATATCGCGCAGCTTGGCGTCGCCTCGCTCTTGCAGGCGAGCCAGAAGCAACTGATCCGCGCGTACAACTGAAGTGCTGTCGAAGAACTGAACCAGTTCGCCTTGAGCGATTTCGAACTGACGCTTACGCTCGACATCAAATTGCAAGACGCGTCCCCCGTCTACATGCACAGGCACATCGGTGAAGGCATCATCGTAATAGAGGTTGGCCATAGGAGAACGCCAGTCTAGCACGAGCGGGGTGAGGGTCGTCCGGTCGAAGAGGCCGAATCGACCGATATAGGCAGACTCGTCGCGGGCGTGCCTGCGCTCGGATAATGCGACGCCAGGATGGGTCTGTTCGCGAAAAACAACACCCGCAAAGAAGGGATGGTCGTAAGACTTTTCAAGTTGCCCCAGTTCTTGTCGTTGTTTGGCCTGAATGACGGCTTGCGCATAATCGCGGGTGGGACGAATGTTACGCCGAATCTGGTCCAACTCGTGAGCAATGTGCGCACGGATCTGTTTGAAGTGTTGGCGCTCGAGCAGCAGTTCTTCGTGGTCAGTCAAGCGGTGTCTCCTCCGGGGATGGCGAGAGCCAGTTTGAGAGTTCAGCATCGTCCAACTGCTTAAAGGCGCGAATCACCTCCATCACGTCTGCTGACGTCTCTCGTTCGATCACGGCGCCATCGGCATAGACGTACGGAAACAGAAGGCATTGGCTACAGCGGTCCAGACACGAATAGGTGACCACATCGACGCCGAGTGCCTCCATCTCGCCGACGAGTGCCACCATATCATTGGCTTGGCAAAGCTCGATCAACAACATGTCAGGACAATCCCACCTCCGTCTGTATGTCGGCCCGTCTCCTCTTGCTATCGTACATCGCCGCATCGGCTTTGCGAATCATATTCTCAAGGTCGCCCCAGACGTCATGATGAATCCCGATGCTGACCGACATGGGAACGCCTTGGTGATCGCCGGTTTTGTACGCAGCCTGCCGAATATGGCTGGCGATACCGTGTGACTCGAGTTCAGAGGAGTTTGGCAACAAGATAATAAACTCGTCGCCCCCGTAGCGAAAGAGTAGCTGATGGGCGGGGGTGGCATACCGCAAGGTCTGTACAAGCTGACACAGTCGACGATCTCCTTCGGTATGGCCGTACGTGTCATTGTACAGTTTGAAGTCGTCGACATCAATGACCAATACCGAAAGGGAATCGATGTGTTCCCACTCGCCTTCAATCATAAACTCGTCCAGGAAGGCGGTGAGGTGCTCGGGACGCGTCAAACTGTGCAGGGCACGCCGATTGTAGATCCCGGTCAACGGGTCGGTCATGGCATGCAGTTTCAACTCGGCTACATGTTTTGCGGCGAACAGTGCACCGCTGATCTGGAGGCCGATGTCTTCGAGCAAACTGATGTCCGCCAACGAAAATCCATCCACCAGGACGGATTTGACAGTCATCACGCCGTAGACTTCTCCGGACCAGTAAAGAGGCACGCGGACGATCGAACGAATCTGATCGTTCCAGAGCGTTTCGTCCTCCAGGAATTCCTTGTGTTCCGTAAGGTTCTCGTTGTACTGCGAGCGGAGTTCGCGAAAGACCCACTCAATGGCAGTTCCGGCAATGGGCATGATCGAACCCGGCGGGCAGCAGGTCAGGGTGTCCCGTGTCACCAACTCGTGAATAATGCAGTAGCGTCCCCGTGATTCGGCGACAAGCAAGCCGAGGCGGTCAAACGGCACGAGGGAATGCATATGGTCGCGAACGGACCTTAGTATCTCGCGCACATCGAGGGTGTTGCGAGTGGCGCGCAGCAATCCGTTCAGAGCGCGCAGACGACGAATCTCCTGTTCCTGCGCTGTCAATGTATCCATGAAAACACCCACTTTCTAAAGGGGTTTATGCGATTTGGCAGAATCTATGATCCTAGTATAGCGGTTTTAAGGGATTGTGTATAGACGGTTTCCAACTCGTTCCTCCTGAGTCATTGACCTGCTATGGGTCGGCCGCGTATCATGGGTAGGGAAAGCATTGATGCATGCGACTTGCAAGGAGACCAGAGCGGCGTGATGAAGCATGATGTGTGGCGGGACCACTGTGCCAGGTGGTCCTTTGGCGGATGGTGCGGAAGTAAAGCGAAGACGTGTGGGAACCGCGAAGCGGGCTGAGGCCCAAGGCGCGGTTTTTTTATTTGTCGCGTTGATGGTCTAAAGCAGTAACGCGAACCAAACGTGGGCACATGGGAAAACGTATCCGTAGGGGACCTGTGACGCTGTTCCAATGGATTTCCGATTGAGATGCGAAGGAGGCAACGAGGACTTATGAAGATTCAACTGAACGGCCAGGACCTGACGCTCGACGATGTGGTGAAGGTGGCTCAAGAACCTGTTACGGTGGAGATCGCTCCCGAGGCATGGACTGGAATTCGCGCCAGTCGCGCTTGTGTGGAGCAGGTCGTACGGTCAGGGCGTCCGGTCTACGGCGTCAATACCGGCTTTGGCAAGCTGTCGGAAGTCACGATCGCCCCGGAAGATGCGGTTCAACTGCAACGCAATCTGATCCGCAGTCACGCGTGCGCCGTGGGACCGGCTCTGCCGATCACGACGGTCCGTGCCATGATGCTTCTTCGCGCCAATGCGCTCGCGAAGGGGTTTTCCGGGATCCGTCCCGAGACGTTGCAGTTATTGGTTGATTGTCTGAACCGGGGTGTGCATCCGGTCATTCCGTCGCAAGGGTCGCTGGGTGCGAGCGGTGACCTGGCGCCGCTGGCTCACCTGGCGCTGTTGCTCATGGGCGAGGGGGAGGCCGATGTAGCGGGCGAGCGAGTGGCCGGAGCACGCGCCCTGCATGCGGCGGGATTGACCCCCGTGATCCTGCAGGAAAAGGAAGGGCTCGCCCTGATCAACGGCACTCAGGCGATGACCGCCATCGGCGTGCTCGCGTGGTCTCGCGCCGAAGGACTCAGCACGATCGCCGACGGCATCGCGGCCTTGACCTTTGAGGCGTTGCAAGGTGTAATGGATGCGTTTTCTCCATCTTTGCATGCGTTGCGACCTCAGCCAGGACAGGTGGCGGTAGCGGCATCTTTGTCGGCCTGGTTACTTGGCAGTCATTTGACGACGCGACAAGGCGAACTTCGCGTTCAGGACGCCTACAGTCTACGCTGCATACCACAAGTTCACGGGGCGAGTCGGCAGTGTCTCGCGCACGTGCGTGAGGTCTTGCAGACGGAGATCAACAGCGCCACCGACAACCCGCTGATTTTTGCGGAGACGGGCGACATTATCTCGGGCGGTCACTTTCACGGACAGCCAGTGGCCTTAGTCATGGACTATATGAAAATCGGGATCGCGGAGATGGCGAACATCTCGGAGCGCCGGATCGAGCGCCTGGTGAATCCCTCGCTGAGCGGTTTGCCGGCGTTCCTGGCGCGTGTGCCGGGACTATCGTCAGGGCTCATGATTCTGCAATACACGGCAGCATCCCTCGTATCCGAAAACAAGGTGCTTGCGCACCCCGCAAGCGTCGACTCGATTCCGTCCTCGGCCGGGCAGGAGGATCATGTCTCCATGGGGACGACGGCGGCTCGTCAAGCATCGGCCATCGTCGACAACGTGGCGCGGGTGCTGGCGATCGAAGCGATCACAGCGGCCGAGGCGTTGTCCATTCAACACGTGACAGCCCGCATGGCTCCCGCGACACGACGGCTTTACGAGCAAATTCGCGAGGTGGTGGCCGAGGTGCTCGAGGATCGCAGCTTGTCGGCAGACATCGAGGCGCTTGCTGAACATTTGCCGGAATGGGCGATGGCTGTGTGTCGCACGAGCGCCAAGGCGCGAACTCTGGTAGAATCCGGTGCAGACCAATAGGCAAAGGAGAGCGATTTTTTGAAGCGACCGGCGGTATTTTTCGACTTTGACGATACGTTGCATCCGTTCATCGAGTCGTACATGCGTGCGATTCGGACTCTGCGTCCCCTCTTTGAACAGGCGGAGCGTCCTTACGACGAGGAGCGTCTGTGTGAGCGGCTTCACGCCGCTTGGCTCGACCCATGGACGCGCTACATGGCGGGCGAACACGACGAGGAGAGCTTGTGGTGGACGTGGTTCTCCGGTGGCGTGAAGAGGATGGATCCAGACATCGATGACGAGTTTTTGCGGACCTTGCATGAACACTTTCTGACCCAGATGCGGACATCCATCATTCCTTATGCGGATGTTGAGGCAACACTCTCGGAACTTCGGCCCGCGTATACGGTGGGATTGCTCAGCAACGGGGCTGCACGCGAGCAGGCTCTCAGGGTGCAGGGTTCGGGGTTGGCCCCGCTCGTCGATGTCGTGATCATCGCGGGCGAACATCAACTGTTCAAGCCACAGCAAGCACTGTTCGACGTCGCTTGTCGGATGGCTGATGCGACCCCAGGCGACTGTGTTCTGGTGGGCGATTCAGCCCGAGACGATGTGGCCGGCGCAAAAGCCGCAGGTTGGCGTGGCATCTGGCTCAATCGCGACGGGCGATCGTGGCCGACAGACTTGGCACAGCCGGACGCTGAGATCGCGAGCCTGCGTGAACTTCCCAGCGTCTTGCGCGCATGGATGACCCGTGCCTAGGCCGCGATTCAGGTGGCCTAGGCACGGGTTCCCAAGCAGGCAGCGGTTCAGGTGGCCTAGGCACGGGTTCCCAAGCAGGCAGCGGTTCAGGTGGCCTAGGCACGGGTTCCCAGACGGGCAGCGAGCCAATCTGTAGCGGTCTGGCGTAACGAGACAAGTTGCGCCTCTTCTTCAGGTCCTTCTGACCCGGTCAGTCGGTGCCTCACCTGCGGGTAGGTTTGCGCTGTATGATCATCCGCGCCGGCCTTTGTCAGGGCTTCGGCAAAGGGACGCATCCACTCCCAATCAGCTTGATCGTCGGACAACCCGTGCAGGATCAGGGTCGGTACGGCGATCATATCGCGCAGGCGAGAGCGCAAATCGATGGCAAGCCGGGCGACCTGCACGTCGTTCGCCGCCCAATCATACTCCGGATAGTAGACTGGAAGGTATTCGAGGTAGGGTACACCCCCCACAGCCACACAGCCCTTCACTTGGGGATTGTCGAGCCCGCCCCACAAACTGATCAGACCCCCGATCGAGAATCCAAATAACCCGACTTCGCGTGAACCGAGCGCCTCGATCAGGCGCGTCAACTCGCGCCGGGACTCCTCGACGACGGGCCAGAACAGCCTGCGAAACAGGTCTTCCTGCCTGCGCGCCAGCACCGACTCGCGTCCCTCACGCAATATCGGCAACCGCCAGTAGATGCGGTCAAAGCCGTCCTCCGTCTGATCGGGCCACCCAGCCCGGAGCATCTCAGCGGTGGTGCTCATACCGTGGATCACGATCACAACGGGTTTGTCTGACGTGTGCACGTCGCTTTTGGCAAGAACCGGGATGCCGGCGAGGTCGTGAATATCCATGGGGTTCACCCTCTCGATTCGACTCAGTGCGTGGTGTGTGCAGGTGTGATGCGCCGAAACACGTAGGGCCGTACGTCGCTCTGGAAATCGGCTTCGTAAAACAGCGTCAGAATCCGGGGATGGTGATCCTGCTCTGACCGCCAGTGCAAGTCGAGAGCCAGAAATGTCTCCAGAGGGGGCTTATAACCGTCGAGGGCATTGGCGGGTCTGTCGGTCGGCGCGGAAAAGTACAGTCTCGCCAACCTCAACTCGTTGACTGCGGCGTGGACGTAAAACTCGCGTTCCTCACCGGGAGCGGCGAGATAGATCCCGTGTGAAAAGAGGTGCAGTTGCACTGGTGTCTGAGAGATCAGGGGATCTTCAATGGATTGGATCATGTAACCACTACAGAGAAGGGCAAACGGGCCGTTCTCTAGGAAGAGACCGCGAAGCTCTTGGTAGCCGATAGACTGGGTCAGGTCAAATTCGATCCAACAGGCCGAGTTGCCCACGATGGCTTCGGTGCGAGAAGGGAGGATGTCGGGTAGTCGCTTGGGTGACCTATCGAGTGATGCATCAGATGGCATGTGACGTCAGCCCCTTCAATGGTCGGATGAGCTGCGATCTAACTGTAGGACGGCGCGCTGCATTTTGATTGTAACGCCGCGACAGCGGGTTGTCCATGACATCGCGGTCGCTGGGACGCAGACAAATGGCTGCTGTCCGTTATACTGGGAGAGACATGAGCGGGGTGCCGCTCGCGCGAATGTGATGGCCGTTTCGAGGGAGAGACAGGGGGTTTATTGATGCCAGAAACCTTATATTGGGACGAGATCGTTGTGCAGGATCGGGCCTTTCGTTTGGCGGCGTCTGTCAAGGGAGTCTGCTGCATTGGACTGCCGCCCAGGCAATCGGTGGATAGGGAGGCCGAGTGGGAGCAAGACCTGCAGAGGCTGGCACCGGGTAGTGACACCGTGCGAGCCCCTGAGTGGGTTGCCGGATATTTGCAGGAGTTGAATGCGTACTTTGGCGGCCATCGAGAGCTATTCACCATGCCCCTGGATCTTCGCGGCACGAAGTTTCAACTCGCCGTCTGGCAGGCGCTTTTGGCGATTCCTTATGGGCAGGTGTGCAGTTATGGTGACATCGCGGCGGCCGTACAGCGGCCGCGCGCCGTTCGAGCGGTCGGCAGGGCCAACGGCGCTAACCCCGTGCCGATCGTCGTCCCGTGCCATCGGGTGATCGGGAAAGACGGCACCTTGACGGGTTATGGCGGTGGACTGCCACTCAAGGAGTGGCTGCTCGCGATCGAGGGTGTGCGGGTCCGAACGGGGACGCGCGGCTAGGAAGCGGGTGTCCCGGGCAGACTAATCCACATTCTGGGGGCGCGATGCGCCCAACTGCCCGGGGAGAGAGTGAAATGAAGACGCTGATCTCATTTGCGAAAGCCTTGTTGGGCGCGATCGGACGTCACAATGTCGGCATGCTGGCGGCGGCGGTCTCCTTTTTTGGATTTTCGGCGATGATTCCGCTCCTGCTGAGTTTGATCTTTGGCGCGACGCTACTCGTTCCGGAAGCCTGGGTTCGGCGCGCCTTGACGGTACTCTCGAGGGCGTTGGTCCCGACCCTGCCTAGCGAGTCAAGTCTACTTACGGACAGTATCGCCCGTTTAATGGAGTTGCGATCGCGGATGAGTTGGATCGCGCTTCTCAGCCTGTTGTGGACGGCGATCGGCGGTTTTGTAGCCTATCAACAAATTCTGGACTTCATATGGGGAGCGCGCCAGCGCCGATCTTTTGTCCTGCAATACGTTGTCGGCTTCGTCACCATGACTGTGGTTCTTCTGTTGACGGTCTTGTCTTCCGCGGCGACCCTGTTGCCGCGAATCCTTCAGCGTTCCGTGGTCATCGATGCCGGCGGCTCCAGCTGGTTCTCGATCGTGACGCTCGGTTCCTACATCGCCTTTCCGGTCCTACTGTTCCTGGCCACCTACCTGAGTTATCGATTTCTGCCGTCGAGCCGTTTACGCGAGCCCTACCTGTGGCTGGGCGCGGCGGTGTCAACGGTCGCCATCGTCGTGTCGCGCATGCTGTTCGGCTGGTATTTGGGTCACCTCGGTCAATATCAAATGATCTACGGTGCCTTGACCTTCGTCATGCTGCTGCTGTTTTGGATTTATATCGTCAGCAACATCGTCTTGATCGCGGCCGAGTTCATCGTGTGCCTGAGTCAGTTCAGGCACGCTGGCGGCCCCGATGGCGGTGGGCGCGCAGGGCTGCGCCTCGGCCGCGCTCCGGTGAACCGGCGCGGCGAAACGAGGGCGAGGATTGGGGCGAAGGCGAGGGCGACGGCAGGAGCAGGAGCAGGAGCAGGAGCAGGAGCAGGAGCAGGAGCAGGAGCAGGAGCAGGAGCAGGAGCAGGAGCAGGAGCAGGAGCAGGAGCAGGGGCAGGAGCAGGAGCAGGAGCAGGAGCAGGAGCGAGTGTGCGCACGCGACGCAAAGGGTTGAGTTGAGGTTCCCTTCGGGCTGCGGAGGGTATGGGCATGAACATGGGCCGGATGGGGATGGGCTACGCGTGAATCACGGCCCGGAATCGCTCGCTTTGGACTGATGATTGGTGGGAAAATAGCGTCTCTGTGATTTTCAGCATAGGTTGTGCCCCGCTAGGGGCATGGGGGATTGATGGGCCTCTCCGGTAACGCAGACATGTACTATTAATCCTGTTCTGGTTGCGATGTCGTTACCTTTGGCAGTTCGCTTTTGCGCGGGTCCGGCAAGTGCGCCGTTAGAAGGGCGAAGAGCGCCGAAACGGGCGAGGAGTCCCTACAGAGGCCATTGTAAAAATTTATGCCGATGAAGGGTCACCATACACCCGGAGGTAAGGGCATCAAGAGCGGCGAGAAATCATATTCACCTCCCAAGTCTCAAAATGAGACTTATGCACCCCGCAAGTCTCAATTTGAGACTTGGGGAGCCCCACTGAATCTAAGTGAGCCCACCGGACCCGTAATTGGGACGAGGGATGGAGAGTGGCGTCGTGCGCCCCTTGATAAATTCTATATTTGGTATTATATTCACGTATAGTAGCTGGCAATCCAGCTTGGTCCTACTGGCGCCTTTATGTTCGCAGGCCAGCCAAGACGAGCCGGACATTGATGCCGAGCGGGTCACCTGAGAAGTAAGCGTCCGTCGGTGTTTATTTTCATTCTCCCGATCGGAGCTCCTCGCCCCATCCCGGGTCCGAGAGCGGGCCCAAAGCACAGCGCGAAAGGTAAGAGCATTGACCCTAGCGCAAACTCAAATGCAGCGGGACAGGCCGCCCCCTTGCCGTACCAGCAACCGGGAGATCAACCGGGATATAAAGCCAGTTGCTGCGCGGTGCGGTGCCTGAGTCGTCACGCAATGTGGTGGTTCGTTGGTGGCTGTCTACCGTGAAAACGGGCTGCGGGCCTTCTTTCGCTGATGAATGTTCGGCAAAGCTGTGTCATGGTATAGTTTGCGTATTCATCTTTGTGGCGCAGCGGGTGGCGTTTGTTGCGAGACAGACAAACAGGACACGTCTGGGAGAGGGTGCTATATGATGGCTTTTGCAACTGCGGGTATGTTCACTTCGATACGGGCCACGGATCTGTATGATGATCGGTTGCTTCGCGTCGATCAAGAGATCGCCATGGTATTGGCCAGCCGCTCGGTCGCCGGTGGTGAGCCGGTTGGTGAGCCGGTTGGTGAGCCGGTTGGTGAACCGGGTGTTGAACCAGGTAGCCCGAGTGCCGGTCAGATCAAGGCGTGGTCTGCGCAGTATGGGGTCGAGGAAGGGGTGCTGACGACCCTGTTTCGCAGGCTATCTAGCCAGAGAGAGTCCATGCCCGCACGGACTTGGGTGGAAGCGGAGGGTCTTCGCACCGTCATTGCCGTCGATCGGACCGGAATCCACGCGGGATATGCGGTGACTGTGACGCATGTTGTCCAGTACGAGAACGCCAGTATCGTGGCTCTTGACCTGCGCGGACACGACCATCGCGTTGACGACTTTACCGCACGTGCGCAAGTGGACCTTCGCGTCGATGCGCAAGATGGAGTAGAACGACGGATTCAGATGGAACGGGGAGGAAGCGCCGGGGGCAACGATCACCAGTCTTGGATGTACATTGTCACGCCTATGCTTCCGGATGATCTGACAGGGTGCGTGTGGCGTGTGAGCGTGACACATCGGCCGGGCTACGAGGAGCGCGGAGAGCTTGTGCCAGAGGTTGATTCCTTGTCCCTGCCGATCGCGGGGTACGAATCACCGATTCCGGCACGTCTGCCCGCCGTGTCACCGCTGCCGCAGGACGCCCCGAAGCTGCGTCAGCCGGACATCAGCCGGGCGCGTAACCTGCTCGGTTGGCAGCCGCAGATCGACCGGCACGAGGGGTTGAAACGGACCCTGGCGTATTTTCAGAGTCGGCTCCAGCAAACACCGCCCCGATAAGAGCAGAGAGAACTTGACAGCCGCCGTCTGGAAGCGTCACACTTAAGAATGTCAGGAACACGGCGCGAAG
>Ga0080006_1165166_pt1 | contig 12921 bp, 12 predicted proteins | sample RS3BMetagenome_FD_69209 | JGI IMG/M metagenome (GOLD analysis project Ga0080006, IMG submission 69209) | Ferric oxide microbial mat and aquatic microbial communities from Rainbow Spring, Yellowstone National Park, USA - RS3B (SPADES... ...
AATAAATACTACAATTCAAGGACAATTAACCTATATTATCTCAAAATAGTACTTGCTACATTTTTACCTAAAACCACGCTTTTTCAGGCTTTTTTGAAAAACTAGGGGGAAGTTAGGTTAAGAAGCCCGGACCGGCGGCTGGACCGTTTTACGTTCATTTGAGCGATGGCTCGTTGGTAACTTATTACTGGTATCGTTTTGAAGATCAGCCCGCGCTGCTCCACGCCGACCTTACTAAGATCGAGCGCGACAAAATGCAGAAGCGAGCCGAAATACTTCAGCGCCATTGGACAAAAAATCGTCAGTACCTGCCGCCGCCAACCCAAGGCTCACTGGCCGCTCTCGACCCGGCCCAACTTGTCACGCCGCCAAAACGTTTCGCCATCGGCTATGTACCAATTGTCACCCGTCAGCAGTGGGCGGCCAAAAGTGGCAACGGACGCTGATGAGCTGGGCAATAATGCGCTGTTGAGGGCCCGGCGTGCCGGCAATACTCTCCGGCATAAGAACATTTGTAACACTATGAGAATTAAGCAGTTATAAATTCTTAAGAAAAAAACTTAATAAATTTGAACCAGCTTTCGAAACCCGGCGTATAGTTATTTGTCACGGGTAAGTTTCCCACGGCTTCCCGTGGCAAAGTTCCTTCCTTCTCCCCCACGAACGCCGGTGGTTGCCTCCCACGCAACCACCGGCTTTTTTTGCCGCGGTTGCGCGGCCGGTGTACCCGGCAGTGTTATCCTTGGGCCGCAGGTATTGCATTGTTGCTGCGTGCATAGCTTCAGATTTGCGGTAGTGGGTCATACCAGCAATATCTGCGGGTATGACCGTTGGATCCTTGCAAGATTCCGGCGAATATCCATTAGTTCAACCGTAATTCTTCATGGAACGGGGCAGTAGGGCGGTTCGGTGCATCAAGGCTTTGAAAACCAGTGTTGCAGTGCAGTTCGGAATTTAAAGAATGCGGGATCTTCACATTTGCCCAAGCTCACTTTTTCCGCAAGCATCTCAAAAAGGGATGATGATCGTGGCGTGTGGGCTTCGTGGAGCACAGCATCGAGCACTTCCTTCGGACGGAGTGGTTTAGGCTGCCCCGGGACAATGAGCTTGCGTTCAATGAGCCACTGATTCAGATTACCGCTTTTCTCGACCTTCCAATTCACTGCGGACGCCAGATGAAACATCCCACCCCAAGCCCAGATATCCAATTCAGGATCAATGACGATTGCCGCCGCGCGATTGCCCCACCGGTTGGACAGTTGTCGCTCAAGGATACCTTCAAGGGTGGTGCGGTCGTCTGCTGATCCACAGCCGTCGAGGTCAAACATGAGAATCGCATGGTTGAATCGGTTCGCAAAGCCCGCGAGGTGGCTAACGCCGTGGGCCCGACACCAGCCATCACCGCGTGTGCTTTGGTCCACGTTAAATTGGATATGACGAATGCCGATGGCATGCGGACGCAACAATGCTCCCTGCACGGCAGCCTTCATGCTTCGGTCCGCAGTCAGCACCAGCAAGTCACTTTCATATTTCCGTTCGCTCACCCCAGCACTCCGGTGGCGTAAAGAGTGGCGAGATCCATTTCCCCTTGCCAATCACGTAATCGCGGATGTTGATCACCGCGAACAATTTGCGTGCCGCCCTCCAGATCGCGCGAAAATACCAGCACGGTTGCAGGATCGGCCAGCGCCAGCACCGTGGGCGAGTGAGTGCTTATGAGAACCTGCCCTTCATACACCGAGGAAAGTGACTGAAAAACCACTTCAATATTCAGTGGATGGATGTGAGATTCCGGCTCTTCAACCATAAATGTCTGCGTAGAGGCTTGAGACGGAAGGTAGGCCAGTACTGTCAGCGCAAGCAAGTCCAACGTTCCTTCGGAAAGCGACCATTGAGGAAACTCGCATCCGTTTTTCATTGCGACTGACAGAAACTGTTTCCGGTCTTCTTGGCGGGTATAAAGCCGCACAGATTCTAAATCCGGTAGCGCGGTGCGAAGATGCCGTTGCCAGAGATCGAATCGTTCCGGGGCGAACTTGGACAGATGATCCACGATGTTCGGGAGATTCTCGCCGGTCCATCGAGTGGTCATTCCGTGCCCCGGCGGACTGGGCTTCCGCAGGTCCGCATCGTGCAGGGTCACAAGTGTACAAAATGCCCTATATAAAAACTCAACACACTTAACGGCGTTTCCGTGATACATGGTCAGTGGCTGGCGAAGGAACGAGTCACGGGACACCCCGTTTGCCAGGAGGCCTTCCATATTGAATGGGTTCAAAGATGACGTCGCGACAGGCTGATCCGAAGAAGTGATGGGGAGGGCGGAGTCGGTGCCATTTGCGGCCTTGGTGCGCTGCCCCATGCCTCCCGGAGAGATCAATTCACCCTGGCCGTAAAAAATTGTGCCGGGAATTTCGCCTCCCGTTCCTGGCAAGGAATCGCCCGGGCGCAAAATTCTCAACTCTTCGCGGCGAACCGTAAGAGCCGGCCTGGTTGGATCCAAGCCTACATCCACGCAGTAGCGCAGAGCATTTCCGGCGCCATTTCCGATGTCATCCGGCAGAGAAAACTCAATGGCCAATTCAAAATGATTCACTGCGGGAGTTAACTGGTCTCGCGAATTCCGCCAAATCAAATCTAAAACATTATCCGAGCGTTCCCGTACCGCTTTTTCCAAACCGTTTTGGAACAAGGAATAAATAAATGCCGGGACATCCAGCAGACTGGTCTTTCCACTGGCATTCGGGCCTACCAGAACATGAAAAGGTCCCAGTGGCTGACGAATATATCGCAGGCAACGAAAATTCAGGGCTTCAATCAGGCGTATCATAAAATCCCGCCGTAAGTTTGGGCACCTTCAGGATGGCGAACGTGTGCTTCCGTTTTCCGATCAACGCCGGCTCAACTGCCGTAAACGCGATTGATATTCTAACGCCAATTCATCCGGCGGCATAATTCCCATCGGGAACCACCCGATGAGTAGTATTTTAGGAGCCTGTCCAAGTAATGGCCGGGATTGCGATGGGTCTGAAATGCCCCGTAACCTGTTGAGTCGTTGCGGGTTGACTTCGGAGATCCGGCCGTTCCGTGGTGTTCGGCCGGTGGGGTCGGTTGACCTGTCAACGCTTCCTTTTTTGCCGTGGACTAACGAGTTCCCGTATGGTGTTCGTCCGGTTCCAGATTGGGTTAAGTTACGCTGGGAGAGCTGTTATAGGTGGGTCGTGGAAAGCCCTGTCAAGTTCGATCTTACTCCGCCTCCTGGCTGTTGATGCCGGGCCACGCCGCGGCGGTCATGTGCTTCGGCTTCCCCGTGCGGGTGGACGTCGGTGATGCCGATGGGATAGGCTCGGCCACGGCGATTATTGGGTCTCGGTCGTTTCTGGCCCAGCCGAGTCGGATTGAGAGGGAAGGGAGTTGCAAGCGGCCTTTGCGGACGTGGAGCAAAGCACTTGCTTGCCCATACAAACAATACATTATTCGTGCATAGATCGGTAATTCTATGATGGATGTCCCGGAAATCGCGCACCACGCCGAATCACCATCAATTCATCCAGCTTTGCGAACAATCCTACCTGCCGGGTGGCGGTCAGACGTTTTTTTGCGGAGCAAAAAACGGCTGACCCCACCGGCAGCAGTTGTGCCCCTTGGCTACTTATCTTTAATTGTCTCAAGCCAATAGAATCAAGGCTGTTGTGGTGGTCGGCGGGGTGATGCTGCGCACGGATGAACGGCGTGTTTCCCGTGGTTTTCCGTGTTGAGTGCGAGCGGTTTCCGGCCATTCGGAGGGAAAGTTTAGCCATTGCGCAGAAAAAAAGCAAATTGTCGTCTGATAATATGAGCGTCATTAGCCTTGCATTGGCATATTTGCGCTATTTTGTAAGATTCTGCCTTTATGCGCGCTGGATTTTTCCCCTACGGCCTTGACTTCGTCCCGGAGAGGGTATAATTCTTTTATAAGACTTTTGGATGCTGTTCACTATTCCGTCTCAGGCAGAAGGATTTCAGCATGGTATGGTCGAAAGAGACAATTTCGAACTTCGTTGAATGCGGGATCAGCCCTTCGGATCGTCCGGGAGCGGGCTACCAGCGAACCGCATGGCTTGTCTTGGCAGTCTCCAGTCATCCCTCCATTTTTTATGCCCATTGCTCATTAAACGCAGCGTCTCGTTATTCATTGAAGCGTAACGCTGCCACCCCTATCACACACACAACACACAACACACAACACACACACGAGTGCTTCCACCCGCATTGGTGACCTTCCATGACCAAGGAGCCTGTTTATGAAGATGGCTCCGATTCCTCCGCTTCGCTCCCGGTTCGCCGCGCTGGCTCCGTCGAATCTGCGCGACACGCTCAACCGGCATTCCCGCGCCGTCAACGTTACCGCCGTGCTGATTCTCCTGCTTGTGCTTGCCGATGTGACTGGCGGATTAGCGTCGCTGGCGGGATTGTTTTCATCCAGGCGGAGCTTGGCAACACAACCGCCGTCCCGGGACGTTTATGTTCGGGTCCTGCATTGCCCCGCGCGATTCATCGCCACTATGGTGTCGGATGGCCATGGCGGGGCGTGGGTGGCCAGCGAGGATTCCGGCATCTATCATTACCGCCCCAATGCCAAGCAGCACTGGACGTGTTACGACAAGGCCAATTCTCCCGGCTTGGTGAGCAACCATAGCTGTTCCCTGTGTCTGGATTCAGAAAACCGCCTCTGGGTCGGCAGTCTGCGCCACGGGGTCTGCGTGTTCAATGGCGCGAAATGGAGACATTATGGCCTGCTGGATGGCCCGCTGGGTTCGCATATTTTTGCGATCGCGGAAAATCCCATAGACAAAAATATCTGGCTCTGCAGCGAGGCGGGCGTAAGCATCTATCAGACCGGGAAACATAGCTGGCGCTATGTCCCGCAGGCTCAATACGGATCGTCCGACGGCAACGAAGCCAATGGGTTGCCGCCGAATCCGGATTGCGTGGCCTTCAACCCGCGAGGGGTCGCCTTTGTCGGCACACAATGCAACGGTCTGGCGATCGGGTATCCACCCTACCGCAGTTGGTGGATGGTTACAGGGCCATGGAAAATTCCAACCACGCCCTCCGGCAGGGGCCTGCCGAGTTCGCTGATCAACGCGGTGGCCGTTGGTAAAGGTGGCCGGGTGTACGTGGCCACCGATGAAGGCCTGGCGTGGAACAGCAGGAAGAACCCCTTTGCTTTTCAATACGAACGCGGTGCCGATTACGCCATGAAGGATAAGCAGTTATGGCATCCACCGGCGAATTTCAAAATGCCGCCCAGAGCATTCCTGAACCGTCTGCTGCCCGGCGACCACATCACCTGTTTGGCGGTGGATCAGGCCGGTAAGTTATGGCTGGGCACCTGGCACAGCGGGCTTTGGACCAATGCGTCGCGCGGCACCGGATCATCGGCGCAAGGGGACATAAAGGAAATGACGCCGGCGATTGTCCGTTTCAACACCGTCTGGCGCGCCCGGCGTGCGATCATGGCTCGGCGGGCCAAAACACACAAAGCCGCAGCGGTTGGCTTTGCCGCGCTGGTGGCCCCCGCCCTCCCACCGCTGCCGCCGCATACGCGGTTCCAGGTGGATCGCCTAGATGTTTCGGTGGTTCTGCCGCTGGGCAATGGCGTGGTATTGATCGGGCATCATAGCGTGGGCGTGTCGGAGGCGCGGCTGGCTCCGCCGCGCACTGGGTGGGATCGGTCCATTGCCGGCGTCTTTGGCTGGTTCGGGCGGTTGCTGCCCGGGCCGCTTTGGCATGCGAATCTGCCGACACCGGCCCAAGCGCCGACATCGGCTGAGCTTGCCGCTTTGTATCGAAGCCTTATCAATAACAATGTTTCGCAACGGGAACAGGGTAACGGCCCGCAGATTGTGCCGATAACGGACGACTGGCGGACCCAGGGCAGTTGGCTGGGAAGATATGGTAGGTATTGGGCGTGCCTGTTTGCGTGCGTGCCGGGTCCGGCCGATTATGTCTGGGCACCGGGGCCGCTGGCGTTGCATCACAACGAGGGGATAGGGCCGCATCACCGGCTGGTTGACGATGGGCTCTACCATATCCCTAGCGGTGACGCGGTCCGCTTTTGGATCCAGCGGCTTGCCACCGCGAATCCCGGCGTGTTAGAGCTGCCGGAAGTTTACCACAACGAGTGTGTCGCCACAGGCACGGCGACGTGGCATCTGGATCGCCGGCAGGCGGAAATTGATGACCATGGTGAGACCTATCCCATCACCTGGCAGGGTCCGGATTTGTACGTGTATTTGCAAATTCCTCCGGGTGCCTACACGCTGTCGCTCTATTTTAAGGAACGCCATATCCGAGGGCTTCTCAATCGCTATTACCATATCAGCCGCGATCAGATCATCTCGTTGATTCCCCTGCCCGCCTCCTACCATTTCGGCACTTCCCTTCAGCCCAACACCGCCCCGCTTGCGAAAATGCGCGGAGAAGCCCAAAGCCGGGTGGCGCATTTCTACTCTGGAGTCTGGAAGCGGTTTCTGGTGCGCGGGCCCATGAGGTTGGCGGTTCGCATAGCGCGGAACTATTCTGTGGACACGATCCTGTCCGGTGCGATGCTGGACCCACTCGCCGAACATCCGGCACCATACTATTACGGCCACCGGGCGTGGCAAATTTACGAAAAACAGCGGGCGGAATTTCGCACCCAATTGGCGGCGGCGTGGCGAAGTGGACAACTCCCGTGGCGTAGGCATCCTGCCGATGGCTTGGATCCGCCGACTGACCAAGCGAACCCCATTGCTGTTGCCGCGCGAATTCTGCAAGTTCTGAATGTGCTGGAGCACCGCAACCCCGCCGCCTGGGCGGCCAATCAGCGATTGGCTTATCTATCAGTTCTGCGCTGGTGCGTTGCGCGGTACGGGGTAATTCCAAGTGACCAGCTGCCTGCGGCCATTGCGGAAAAATGCTGTTACAGGTTAGGCCTGTTTCACCACTGGGAGACGGTCGAGAAATCGCGCGGCATGTTGACCTCGCGGGCAATTGAACAGGGGCTGAGATGGAACGGCGGAACCACGACGTATCGGGGACTTGAGTTTTCTGCGATCCGCCGGAGCGTTGCCGTCCTGGGCACCGCTCTTCCGGCGGCAGTACCGGCCGCGATGCCATCGCTCGGTGCTCGCAAATATCCTCTGCCGAGCGAGGGCGGATGCGTTCCCTTGGCGGAGCGGTTGGCGCGGATTCTGAGAATTCCCAACCGCGGCGGCAGCTACCTCTCGGCGCTTTCTCGTGTCTGTGACTACCTCTCGCACGCCGTTCATCCGGGCGTGCGTCGGCCGATCCGAACGGCATTGCGGAATGCGGAGCCGTTGGTTGCGGAGCTTGTTGCCGGAATTAACAGTGGCGATCCCCCGACACTGTTGAGGGACAAAATCCTATCCACGATTACCCTCTCGGGCTACAGTTCCCCGGCGGCAGGTGGCGATTGGAAATACGGTAACTTGCGTGAGCGCCGGGGGATTGCCGCATTCATGGCGCTGCGGGGATGCCAACTGCTTCGCTCCGGCAATCGGGCCAAGGCTGCGCAGTGGGAGATTGCGTCCGTCATGCTCGCCGCCCAGGATGACGTGGCGATTGGAACCGTCGGGGTGCTTGGACGGTATTTGCCTTCACATCCGGGCTCACCCATGTATGAGCCATCTGCGTTGCCGTCGGGCATCGTCCAAAGACTGCGAATTCTTTGCGAAGGCCGCTTGGGCACCGACACCGGCTTTTATTTCAAGGCGTACAAACTCGAAACACTTGCCCGGGAGCAGCTGGACCGGGATGGAACCGTACCGCCGCTCGTGCGGAATGCATACTTGGCCCGCTTGAAAGCCATGATCGGCAAGGCAGAGCGGGGATCCTTATCCCGCCAATATTTCTTCCTTCGGAGGGTGATTGCGATGCAGCGGGTATGGAGCTTGGGGACTCATTACCGGATGGCAACGGACACAATAAACGCGCTCGCCGGTTGGAGACGAGCGTTGCGCTTAGCCACCAACGTACCGCTAGCAGGCCGAAATCCACCGCTGCGTTGGATTCGAGAGGCATCGTTGGGATCCGATAAGACGGGGACCCTAAAGGACCAATCCCGTTCGGAGGGATGTGAGCGAACCGAGAATATTTTAATTTTCCCGCACGGTGTGGGAAGATGCGAATAGTACCTTTTTTAAGGAGTTCCATTATGGAATCTCATGGAAAATCGTCGTTGCGTCCAATATTGCCGTGGATCGTTAACATTGGCCTGCTTGGCGGCCTCGCCGCCGTCGCACCATGGCAGATGGCCGCTTCCGGTCAGGAGTCGCCGAACGGGCTCTGCTGTGGATTAACACCAGGCTGTGGTAAGGCATGCACTCCGGTCGGCTCGGGCTCATACGAGATTGTGAACCACGATTATTACAGTTGTCAATCTTATAACAGTTCGCTTGATCAGTGCAGCGGCGGCAACGCGACGAATTATTGTGGAACGGACGAGGTGTGGGCCGTACCCGGCTGCCCCACGAATCAGCCATACAATGCGGTGCAATTGCCCGCACCTTCCTGCTCCTCCGGAAATTATTGTGGCGAGGGAGCTTAGCGGGGGGCACTTATTCGGCATCGGGATAGGAGTTGGCAGCTTCTGAGGCTGCGACAGCCAACATATTTGGAGTTGTTCTATGAAGCGAATCCTTGGCAGGCGGGGATGGCCAATCACCGGGCTTGTGGCGATGGTTGCCACTTTGTGGGTGCCACAGATCTCCCACGGCGGCCCAGCCCGGAAGGTAGTTGATCGCACACAGTTGATCGATGCCATTGTGCAGCGGCTGGTGGAGCTTCAAAATCTGGTGATACATTACCAAGACGAAGTATATCTGCCAAAGATCAGTTTGCCCCCCATGCCGGTTGTAAAAAAGTACCATCTGCGGCCGCGATACGGGTATCGATTTTACAAATGTGAGTTCAGGTTTTTCCATGGGCGGGCTTTTTATGAACGCAGCCTGATGCCTGCCTCTCTGGCGGCAGTCGGAACCCCTGGCGGCCCATCGCCGATAGGCGACATCAAGGATCTGACAAGTTTTATGCCAAGCCGGACGGAAACGCTTACTTATGGATACCATAACCCCAAACGTCCCGTTGGTGCAATAATGAATGCAGGCAAAAGGCGGCTCCCGTACTATTCGACAATTGACATAGCATTGGGTTTGCGGACATTAGGATCTCAACGTTGGATGTCTGCGACAGACCTGCGAAGTGTTTCGGTAGGACCTCTGGAAAACGGCCACTTCGCGATGGGAGAGCGGATGGGTGGCGGAACCGCGTATTTGTGGGAGTGGATGCGGGAGCGAGGGTGCCTCTGTGTAAAAGCATTTACAGCGACGCGGAAGGACGTGGTGTACCAACGTATAGAATGCAGTAAATTTCGCCTAGTCGGGGGGCTTTTATTACCCCGCCGCGTTGAGGAAACCGATTGGGAGCCAGTGGGCAAGCACGCCATGATGCACCGTGCGGTGCTCACTCATATACAATATCGGATCGGGGCGAAGTCGAATACTGCCAAGAGTTATTACATCGTATTTCCCAAGGGGGCGGGGGTGCTTGATGAACGCATTAACCAGCAGTTTAACGTGGAATCCGGCCCCAGACGATTGACGGACAAGGCGATCTTTAAGTTGCAAGAGCACTACGATGCGCTTCCGGGCCGAGCAATGCTGCCCAATGCGAATACGGCAAAACCATCACTTAAAACACCGGCACCACCAATCGCATCATCTGCGGTTCCCGCCACAGGCACAGCCCGCAGTGGTGTGCCACGATGGTTGCTGGAAGTCATTGCGGCCCTGGCGACAGGTGGCTTGGCCGTGGTGGCGTGGCTGATTATCAAGAAGGTGGCCAAGGAGGAAAAGAGGTAAATGTTAACCAACGGAAATATGATACGGAAGTTGGGGCCGCTAATGACAGCCGCCTTCCTGTTGACCGGAATTCTGCTTTGCGCTTTATGGAGTTTGCGACGGAAGCCGGATACACCGTCGGCGACCGCAAGTGCGCTTGAGGCAATACCGCCAATTCGGAATTTCGGCCAAATAGGGGTGGAGCAGCCGGCCCGGGCGACGTTTGGGCTGGTGAACCGAACCGGTTCAAAAATTGACATAATTCATATTGTGCCGCAATGCAGTTGCTTGACAACGCACTGTGCTGATCGGGGCGTTCGCCCCGGCTCCACAGCCACGCTCACGATCCGCTACACCGACTTTACTCAGTCCGTGGGGCCGTTCCGTAAATTTGTAACGGTTCTATACCGCACGAAGGGGCGGCCAACCATTCATTCTCTGCGGGTGTTTGTCGCGGGTGATTCGATCGCTGCCGTACCATTTTACATCTATCCGAATAGGCTCTCAGTTGGGCGGGTGGCGAGAGGGCAGAGTATCAGCGCGGTTATCTATTTTCGGGGCGACCGAGATTTGTTGGTCTCATTGCCGAAGAGGTTCAGAATGATCCCGAGCCAGACAGTATCCACATCTCTTGCGGCAGCCGGCATGTCAAAGGCCACTGCGGATAAGTCTGTACGGCTCTTACTGAGTGTTCCGGGGGACGCTCGGCTGGGGCCGTTCAAAACTCATCTTATGTTGAAGTGCCTCGGCTATTATCCTGTGACGGCCACCGTTGAGGGATATGTAGGGCGGCGTACGGAAGAACAGGCGGTCGGCGTAAAAAAATCTGGACGCTAGGCTGCGTGAGAACAGTCACGGCGTCCATGGACAAATTAACGGGAGGACTGTATTTTTGCTGAAAAGCGCTGCGTATTTAAGACTTGCGATAAATCTCGTCGGTGTAATGGTTATAATTGCTGGTATATTGGACTCGTGGAAATACACCCGCTCCCGATATCTGCCTGCATCCCCACACGATGTATTTGGTCCCGAGCCGGTGCCGATCGCGTGGGAAATGTTTCTCGGCCTCTGGCTGAACAGCGGTGCTTACATGAATCATGGGCAAAACAAGAATCCGGAGGGGAGAAATCAGAAGTCGGAAGCACGCGGAATCGCTGCGCTTCCTGAATATTCTAGCTCCCGTCTCCTAACTTCTGACACCTTGCGGCGCGGCTCTTCGCGCCGCGCGGCGTTCACCGTCACCGAAATACTGGTGACCATTTCGATTATCGCCATCCTGATGGCGCTGTTGTTTCCCGCGCTGGCCAGGGTGCTGGACACGGCGGCGGAGATTCAGTGTGCGTCCAACCTTCGGCAGATTGGCGTTGTCTTGCAGGAATATTCCAACGAGAATCGCGGGCATTATCCGCTGAACTGCGCTTTTACCTACCCCATGGGCGGGTTCCGGCCGCCCAGTGAATACCCTATGCAGGGGTCCATTACCATTCCGGCGTGGGGATTGGCGATGTTGTACTACGGCTCCTTCGGCGTGGTTCCCGGCTACGGCGGCCCGTACGACGACATGACCGATCTCCGGCCCGGCATCCTCTCTCCGACCGCCAAAGGAATATCCATGATCTTTTCCACGCAGCCCGGCTACATCAGCATGGCCAATGAAATACCGCCCGGATTTTACAATGCGCAGGGTCTTCTGACGGATTGGGATTTCCAGGCCGGTTACTGTTATTGGGTGGATCGTGGCACGGCAAGGAACGCCACCAATCCAGACGATAAACCCCAGGGGTACAGCTACTCCTACGACCTGCTGGCCCTGGACCGTATGCGCCTGCACAATTCCGGCCCCGGCGGATACCTGGTCAATTTTTCCAAGTGGAACTACTACAACATCGACACGGTGCATATGCCCGCCATGACGCCGCAGTCCAACCCCGGAGCGATTTTGGCGTCCGATGTCGCGCTGATGGCCGACGCGTCCGGAACGGTGGGGCGAACGAGTTTCGGCACGAATCGCAATGCGGAACTGCCCGCATCAAACCATGTGGACACCAATAATCACTTCCTGCCGGACGGCGTGCATGAACTGTACAACGAAGGCGCTGTGGTCTGGCAACCGATGAACCAGGTGAAGGTACACTACGAACAGAACGGAACTTATTTTGCGTGGTGACATCATCTGAAAACCGCGTTATTTGCGGTCCGATAGCATCATGCCATGGCCCTGGCGCGAACACGAGAATCTTTTCATGGATTCCGGCCGGTTACGAGGGCGGCAAGGGAAAGGAGTATGTAGTAGTAGTGTCCTGCTGGATGGGCGATAGCAGAGCCGTGGCGAGGGAGAATTACCTGCAAGTCACCGGTGCGGATATTCTGCGGACCGTTCAAGGCGTAGACGATCGCGGATCGTCGAACCGCGGCGGTGCGGCACAGAATCCGGCACAGCAAGCGGCGGTAACAGCCTGCACGGGTCTGCATAGGGCTTAACATTACCCACATGTTTTTAGAAGGAATAGCCGATAATAGTAATTTTTACCAAGGATGGGTAAACAATGGTGATGGATCGGCAGGTATGGGCGAAGGCCCATTTCGGGAAGGCGCAGTTGGGGGATAAGCGTCGAACGCAACGTCTGGTGCGTTTGGCGAAGCAGTTTGCGGCGGTACCCGGCGGTACGATAACCGGCGTGTTTCCTGATTGGGCGGAAATAAAAGCCGCCTACCGATTGCTGGACGGCGACGCGGTAACGCACACATCGGTTTGTGCAGGGAGCTTTGAACAAGTCCAAAGTACCTGCCGGGCACCGGGCGTGTACTTGATGATTGAGGACACCACGGCGGCGAGCTTTCCGACGCGTGAGGCGGCGGTGGGTTTGGGGCCGGTGGGAGAGGACTACACCCGTGGCTTCTGGTTGCACAGCACACTGGCGGTGCGCTGGCAATGTCATCCGGAGGATCCCTACGCGGATCAGTCGCAATTGATTGGACTGGCGGGCCAAAGCGTATGGGTACGCGACATAAAAAAATCACGGCGCAAGGAAAAGAA
>Ga0080006_1190228_pt1 | contig 12919 bp, 15 predicted proteins | sample RS3BMetagenome_FD_69209 | JGI IMG/M metagenome (GOLD analysis project Ga0080006, IMG submission 69209) | Ferric oxide microbial mat and aquatic microbial communities from Rainbow Spring, Yellowstone National Park, USA - RS3B (SPADES... ...
GAGCGTTGCGAACCGACTGGACGCAGCAGCCCACGGCGGCGGCGATCGCCTTGGGCCTGCGGTCGTTGGCGCTCTGCAGGAGGATCTGGCAGCGTCGGAGGGTGAAGGCGTCGGGGGAGCGAAGGCCGGCCTTGAGGGCCTGCCGCTCGTCGTCGGAGAGCGGGCGGACGAAGGTGGGTGGCTTCATGCCCGCGATCTTCGCCGGCAGAGATCCACTTGCACAAGACCTTTACTGAATCTGCACTAAGTCGCCCCGTCTCGACAAGCTGGCTGGAGCAGGTCGCCGGATCGATCAGCGACGAGGCCGCCTTCGAGGAAGCCCTGGAGTATGGCCGAGCCTACCGGCAAGCCGACCGTCCTTCTGACGAAGTGGGTGAGCCGGCCGCGTGAGTTACCTTCTCGACACGGACCATATCAGCATCCTCCAGCGCCACTCCGGGGTGGAGCATACCACTCTGATCAGTCGGATCAGACGGCACCCGGAAGAGGAGTTTTCCTTTTCAATTATCAGCTTTCATGAGCAAGTCCTCGGGGCTCACACCTTCCTCGCTCGGGCACGAAGCCCTCGAGACGTACTCCGAGGCTATCGCCTGCTCGACGAAATCATCCGAGGCTTCTCAGCAGCTCCCGTCCTGACATTCGAGGATGCCGCGTCGGATGTATTCGGCGATCTGGTGGCTCGGCGCGTCCGGGTCGCGACAATGGACCTGCGGATCGTGGCGATCGCTCTTGCCAACAATGTGGTGCTTCTCACTCGCAATGTCCGGGACTTTGGAAAGGTGCCGGGCCTCAGAACCGAGAATTGGACCGCGTGATCGGTCAGCGAATTCTTAATCCCTCAACTCGTCCCAATAAATCGGCCGCTCGAACGTCTATGGATGGGACGGAGGAACCCCGGAAGCCCGGTCGTCGTCTAATCGGCGCGGGCTCCGGAAGGATTCGGTCGATGGGCACCTTTGCCAGGGGAGGGTCGGTCGTGAAACCGCACACTATGGGCTGGTTGGCCGTTCTGGGCTTGATGCTGGGAACTCAAACCGCCTGGGGTCAGGGATTCGTGGTGGATCGCCACGTCATCGCTCCCCATGGGCTCGCCCCTCGGCCCCCATTGATCCAGGCTTACGAGATCCGCGAGGTCGCCATCGACGCCCGGGTCCGGGATCAGGTCGCCGAGGTCCGGGTGGCCCAGACGTTCCATAACCCCGGGTCGACCCAGATCGAGGCCGAGTACCTGTTTCCGCTCCCCGAGGACGCGGCGGTCCAGGACCTTGTCCTCATGGTCGACGGCAAGGAACTGCCCGGCCGGGTCCTGAGCAAGGACGAGGCCCGGCGGATCTACGAGGAGATCGTCCGGACCCGGCGCGACCCGGCCTTGCTCGAATACATGGGCCGGGGGCTGTTCCAGGCCAGCGTCTTCCCGATCCCGCCCGGAGCCGATCGCAAGGTGACGCTCCGGTATCACCAGATCTGCAAGAAGGATCGCGACGTCGTCGAGTTCGTCTATCCCCTGGCGACCCAGAAGCACTCGGCCCGGGCCATCCAGCGGCTGACCCTCAACCTGCAAATCGAGTCGAAAGACCCGATCAAGTCGGTCTATTGCCCGAGCCATGAGGTCACGATCACCCGGCCGGTCGAGCGTGAGTTCAAGGCCTCGCTCGACCGCCGCGACGTCTGGCCGACCAGTGATTTCAAGCTGGTTTATACCCTGGCCGAGGGGGCCGTCGGCGCGACGGTCCTGAGCTATCGGCCCAACCCCAACGAGGATGGCTATTTCCTCCTGCTCGCCAGTCCCGAGGTCAAGACGATCGACGCGAAGCCGTTGCCGAAGACGGTCCTGTTCGTGCTCGATCGGTCGGGGTCGATGGCGGGCAAGAAGCTCGAACAGGCGCGGAACGCGCTCCAGTTCGTGCTCAATAACCTGAGGGATGACGACACCTTCAACATCATCGCCTATGACGACCGGGTCGAAGCGTTCAAGCCGGAGTTGCAACGGTACTCGGCCACGAGTCGGGCCGAGGCCGAGAAGTTCGTGAGTAACATCCGCGAAGGGGGATCGACCAACATCGACGGCGCCTTGAAGGCCGCGATGGCGATGATCTCGGACGACTCCCGGCCCAATTACGTCCTGTTCCTGACCGACGGCCTGCCCACGGCGGGCGAGACCCGCGAATTGAAGATCGCCGAGAATGCCCGATCCGAGAACAAGTACCACGCCCGGGTCTTTGCCTTCGGGGTCGGGTTCGACGTCAACGCCCGACTTCTCGACCGGGTCAGCGGCGGCAACGGCGGGACCAGCGAGTACGTCCGTCCCGACGAGTCGATCGAGGCCCACGTCGGGGCCTTCTACGGCAAGATGACCCGTCCGGCCTTCGCCGGAATCAGCATCAGCCTGGCGGGCTCGGACGTGAACCGGACCTATCCCCGCGACATCCCCGACCTCTTCGAAGGCGGTCAACTCGTCTGGGTCGGCCGGTATAAGGATTCAGGGAAAGCGACGGTCAAGCTCTCGGGGAGGGTGGGCGGTGAAGCCCGATCGTTCGAGGTTTCGACCGAGCTGGCCGCGCCGGGGTCGAGCAGTCGTCTCGACTTCGTCGAGAAGCTCTGGGCGGTCCGACGGGTCGGCTTCATCATCGACCAGATCGACCTCAACGGCCCGAACCAGGAACTGACCGACGAACTGGTCAGCCTGGGCACAAAGTACGGCATCCTCACGCCTTACACCTCGTTCCTGGCCGATGAGCGGGTCAACCTCCATGCGGCCCTGGAAAACCGCAAGCGGGCCGCGACCAATCTCGACTCCCTCAGTCTCGTCGCGGGAGAAGCCGGGACCTCGCAACGAGCGATGAAGCAGACCTACAACAAGGCCGAACGTCTGGGCGAGGTCGCCCAGTATTCCGTCGCTCCGCCCGCCGGGATGGGTGGCGGCATGGGCGCGATGATGGGTGGCGCTGTCAATCCCTTCCAGGACAAGTCCGCAGGTCGGCGGACCCCGATCGTCGTGGGCACCAGCGCCCCGGGGACCGGGAATTACACCAACAACCTGGGCATCCCCGCCACCCAGGGAAGCGCCACTTCGACTCAGCCTTTCAACGGCATCCCCGCCGGAGCCAAGCCCGCCGAGGCGGCCAAGTCCGAGGCCAAGCAGCCCGGCCCGGTCCGCAACATCGGCGTCAAGACCTTCTATCGCAAGGCCGACCGCTGGGTCGACTCCGATGTCAAGCCCGAGGAAGACGCGAAAGCGATCATCCTCGAACAGTTCAGCGACGAGTTCTTCCGGCTCGCCCGGGGGCAGTCGGCCGATCAGAACCAGTACCTGACCTTCGAGGAGCCGGTGACCGTCAAGATCGGCGACAAGGTTTACAAGGTCGACCCCCCGAAGGCGAAGTAAGGTCATCTCGGGTGCGGCTTCCAGGACTCGACGCACCCGACCCTACCCCGTTATGCTGGTCCAGCATGGCGACGCTGGTCCCGTTCCTTCAGACCCTGTTCACGGAAGGGCGGATCGTCCTCAAAGGGCGACCCGAGCCGGTCGAGGCCGACCGAGAGCTTGCCTTGCGCGAGCTCGAGGCGGCCTTTGACGTTCACCGGCTCGACGTCGCCGGGACGCCGATCGGGTTCGATGCCGCCTCGGCGCTCCGGGCTTCGGAAATCGTCCGATGGTCGAGCTGGTTCCTGGTCAACCGGTCGGAGCCGGTCCAGGAACTGGAGCGAGTCTTGACCCTGCCCCGGCCGCCTCTCACGGCGAGCGAGCACCTCTCGGCGGACGTCACGTTCCGGTTTCTTCCGCAGATCTACCGTCGAGCCCGCTCGATCGCTCCCGGCGATCGACTGGCCAGGTTTCTGGCGGACCTCTTCCGGGCCTGGCCACTTTCGGGAGTCCTGTCGGACCTGGCCGAAGGCCCCAGGAACCTCGGCGATCTTGGCGGGCATCCCGGGCTCTGGATGCTCTACGCCGAACGCCTGGCCCTGGATGAAAAGCCCGCCTGGATGCCCGGCGGAGCCATCCGGGATCACGTCGAGCTGGTCTTCAACGCCCTGGGGCGAGGTCGATCCGCCTTGCTGCTCCCTCCCGTCGTCGCAGGTGAAGAGGTGCCCCTTGGCTGATGAGACGGTCCAGAAACTTCGATCCGACGTGGTCGATGAACTCAAACGGCGATTCGTCGGCCGCGAGGAGGTGGTCGACCTGATCGCGCTGGCGGTCGTCGCCGGCGAGCATCTGTTTCTCTATGGCCCGCCCGGCACGGCGAAGTCGGCCTTGATCCGCCAGTTCGCTTCGAGCGTGCAGGGCCGCTATTTTGAATATCTCCTGACCCGATTCTCCGAGCCCAACGAGATCTTCGGCCCGATCGACCTGGCCAGGCTCCGCGAGGGGGCCGTCGCGACCGTCACCACGGGGATGCTTCCCGAGGCCGAATTTGCCTTCCTCGACGAGCTTTTCAACGCCAACAGCGCGATCCTCAACAACCTCCTGACGGTCCTCAACGAGCGGGTCTATCGTCGAGGGGCCGAGGTCCATCGCTTGCCCTTGCTCAGTCTGTTCTCGGCCTCGAACCACCTGGCCGAGGACGAGGCGCTGGGAGCGCTTTTTGATCGGTTCTTGCTCCGATGCCACGTCGACCATCTCCCCCGCGAGGCGATGCCCCGGCTGCTCGCGGCGGGCTGGGCGCTCGAGCGGTCGGGAGGGACGACGACCAGCGTCTCGGCAGCCGACCTGCGGGTCCTGTCGCGCAAGATTCACGACGTCGACCTGACCCGGATCAGCGAGCCTTACGCCGAGGTGCTCTTCAAGATCCGCGACCTCGGCGTGGCGATCTCCGACCGCCGGGCGGTGAAGATGCTCAAGCTCCTGGCGGCCTCGGCCTTGCTGAGCGGCCGGACGACCGCGAATCCGTCCGACCTCTGGGTCCTCCGCTACGTCTGGGACCGGGTCGAGCAGATCGACCCGCTCGCCGCCCTGATCAACGGAGTCCTCGACCGTCACCGCGACGAGCCGAACGCCCACCCCCTGGCCGCCGTCCCCGAGGCCGTCGACCCCGAAGAGCTCGCCCGACAGCTCGAGATCGTCGAGAAGAATCTCGAAAACCGGCCAAGCTCGCTGGTTGAGCTGGCCCGGCTCCGTGAGCACGTCGGCGTCATCGCCGACCGGGCCGCCTGGGTCGGCGACGACCTCGCCCGCAAGCATCTCCTGGAACGCGTCGCCCGGATTCTGGCCCGGGTCGGAGGCTGAGCCACCCGTTTCACTGATTCCTGTCCCACGATTCCGAAGAATCGTTTGGAGATGGCGAGGCGGGTTGCTAGACTCGACAGACGACGAGCGACCGACGGCCCCCGGACCATCCCGCCTTTTCCTGATCGACGACCCGACGGACCCTCGCCCAGGACCGGACCGATCGGCCGCCTTGCCGGTCGACTCGAGTTCGCGATGGAGTCTCCTCCCGTGTTCCGAATTCTGGCCGTCTTGTTGCTCCTCCATCCCGCCTTGACTCTTGATCCCGCCCTCGCCTCCTCGGAATCCCCCCGGACAGGAGCCCCCGGCATGTTACAACCCCACACCGGGTCGTTGCTCGTCGATTACTACGAAGCCTTCCTCCGCGACAAGGACCCCGAAGCCTTTCGACGGAATGTCGCGGCTCGATACAACGAAGGGACGCTGGCCCGGGTCCTCCAGTCGGGCGACCTTCAGGCCCGCCGGGCGTCGGTTTTCGCGCTAGGTCTTTTCGGTGGATTCGGCAGCAACGCGGCCGTTGCCCGAGGGCTCCGCGACCCGGATCCGACCGTCCGGTCCCTGGCGGATAACGCCCTCTGGGCCATCTGGTTCCGCGCTGATAGCGCCGAGAACAACCGGGCTCTGGAGCGGATCGCGACTCTGGTGAATCTTCGACGGCTCCGCGACGCCATCGACGAGGCCGATCAATTGATCGCGCGATCGCCCGGATTCGCCGAGGCCTACAACCAGCGGGCCATCGCCCACTTTTTTCAGGGTCGGATCGCCGAAAGCATCGAGGACTGCAAGCAGGTTCTCGAGCGCAACCCCTACCACACCGGAGCCCTCGCCGGGATGGGCCAGGGACAGCTTCGGCTCGGCCAGCGAGCCGAGGCGATCAAGACCTTTCGCCGGGCCCTCAAGATTCAGCCTTACAACGAGAGTCTCCGCGAGACCATCGCCGAACTCGAAGCCGACGAGCGCTGATCGCCACCCGCCCCGTGGAAACAAGCCGGCCCGGTGGTCCCGGCCCGCGATGGACACCACGTCTTCCCCCCCGGGGACGTGATCTCCAAGCACGGGCCGGGGCCGCCGGGCCGGCGACCTTTCAGCAAGTTCAACCGTTTTTCAAGGGACAGGGAAGACAACTTTGAAGGATCGGACGATCTCGATCGAGATCGGGATTCCGATGAACGTTGAATGAGAACCGAGCGAAGTAGCGAGAGGCAGCGTTGGACTCGCCTCGAGAACCGCCATTCGCTGAACGGCCAGTACGACGATCTCTGATGCCACGTCGCATAGAACGAGAACAGGACGTACGATCCCAGAGTCAGGTTTTCGTGGATCACCATGCTGGTGTGGGCGATGGAAGTCCCCATCCTCGCGAAAAGAATGGGAATGGCAATGACAGGAATAATAAAGGGAATGCCGCCCTTTTTCAAGTCCTTCGATTTTCTCGAAGCCTCATTCCCGCGATCATAGGTCGGCGAATTATCGCGGCGAGATCCGGGTTTGACAACCCCCTCTGGCCCGTCCGTCCGGATCCAAACTCATTCGGCGAGCGTCTCGACTACATGCGAGGCGACGCCGCCGTCGATGACCAGATAGCAGTTCCTGGCGTGCCAGCCCCCGAGAACCACCAGCCTCGGGCGCTTCGGCGCGGTGTCGAGCGGGCTGTGGACATGGCCGAGAATGATCAGGTCGTGGTCTCCGGTGTGCCGATCGGCATAGTTCTTGTAGGTCGCCAGCCCCCTCCGGTCAAACTTCTCCTGATTCTTGAGGTTGGTTCGCCGGAGTTGAGCCCCCAAGGCGTTGGCCAGAGGTCCCGGAACCTTGCGAAATCCAGCCAGAAACGCTCGACCTTTGAGAACGGTCTTCCACGCCGTATGCGCTCCCAGCCGATGCCCGTGGGCCAGGAAGAGCCGGAGCCCCTGCACTTCGCTTTCGAGCGTATCCGGCAGAAACTTCGCCCCGAGGGTTTGCTCGTAAAACGGCCCGATCCAGGCATCGTGATTGCCCGCCAGGATCGTGATCGAACCCCCTCGGTCGCGAAAGCTGGCCAGCGACCGAAGCCCGTCGCAGGTCATCGGGTCCGCGTCCATCTGTCGAGCCGCGTACCAGAAGTCGCAAAGGTCGCCGACGATCGTCAGAGTATCTGTGGGACCGAGACGGTCGACCAGAGCGGCGAGCCGATGCCCCCGGTCGGGCTCGTCGAGCCGGAGGTGGACGTCGCTGAGGAAGTAATCCGGCACGGAATCAGCACCTCTTCGCGGTCAGTCGGTTTCCCAGGGAAACGTCAGATTCGAGGCGGAGGCGCTGGCGATGGAACGAGACCGCCGGGCCGCCTTGACCAGCAAGTTGGGATAAGCCGACGCCTGTCTCGCCGCGTGGATCGAGACCCGACGCCCCGAATCTCTGACCGCCTGCCGGGCCATCTCGATCGCCAGCTTCGGGCGGTTGCACTGGTCACTGAGATGAAGCAGGACGAGGTTCCGGACCGAGGTCCGCGACGATCGACCCAGGACCGCCGAGACCAGGGCCGCTCCCTGGGCGTTGGAGAGGTGCCCTCGATCGCCCAGGTTCCGGTAGATCAGGTAAGGAGCCCGGCCGGAGTTGAGCTGAAGCGTGACGTCGTGGTTGAACTCGACGCCCAGGGCATCGACATCCGCCATCGCGTCGGCCATCGCCTCCGACCAGCAGCCGGTATCCGCCATGTAGCCCACCGAGGACGCCTTCGACTTGCGACCCGCCCGCCCCTCGACCCGAAAGCCGAAGGTCGGCCCGCCGTCGTGGCTCAGCTCCACCGGCTCGATCCGCATCCCCGAGGGGCTCAGGAACGGCCGATCATCATAATGCCGGACCAGCCCGACGGCATCCAGTTCGCGAAACCCCGGCCGATGAGTGAGCACCGAGCGGTGTCCCTCATGGCAATAGAACGGAATCTTGCGGTTCGCCAGCAGCCGGAGAGTCGACGGCTGGACATGATCGCCATGCGTATGCGTCAAGACCGCCGTGTTGATCCTGGCCAGGGTCGACCCGACCCCTTCGAGCCTGGCGGCCAGTTCCCTGGGTCCCAGACCCAGGTCGATGAGGAGCCCGGAATGCCCCGCCTGGACCAGGCAAGAATTACCCCGGGAACCACTGGCCAGCACGGCGAATTGAATCGGCATCGCCTTTCGAGATCCCTCTCGGCCCTACCTCTCAACCCGAACCGATTTTCCAATAGATAGTGTACACAGGTCGAATGCCCTGGACAAGTCGAGAACTTCGATCAGTAAGGCAGGCCCGAGGCTCGGGATACTTTGAGAGCGTGGGCGTACCATTCGAGCTCGCCGAGAAATTTGGCCGTCTGTTTCTCGGATCGCGCGGGGTCCTTGGCGGTTCCGTCTTCGGCGTAAGCGTCCTGGACCTTCGGGACGGGGAAGAGAGAGGGAATGCTGGGCGTGCCCAGTTCGGCGAGCATGGCGCGGAGTTGCATGGCGGCCCGGACGCCTCCGAACGGGCCGGCCGAATAGCAGGCGATGGCAGAGGGCTTCCAGAAGTACTCTTCGAGGAAGTGGTCGAGGAGGTTCGAGAGCGCCGGGGGAATGCTGTGGTTGTACTCGGCCGAGACGACGATGAGGGCATCGGCGGCCCGGATCTGCCCGGCCAGACGTTCGAGAACCTCGGGGGCCTCTCCTTTGGGATACTCCTTGTACATCCGATCCAGGAGCGGGAGGGGCGTTTCCATGGGATCCACCAGTGAGGCGGAGTGACCTCGGGCCTGGATCGCACCGACGAGGTAACGCGCAAGGCCAATTCCCCGGCGATCGCGGCGGACCGATCCGAAAACCACAAGGAAGTCGAGCGGCATCGCGTGTGATCCTTCCATGAAGGACAGACCGAACTCTGGTCTGGAGAGAGCCAGTCAGGGCATAATACCCTCGACCTGGGACATGGACCAATGCCCTGCACTCTCACGTCGGGGCCATGCGATCATCGAGACTGCCATGCATCGAGTCGAGGAAATTCTTCAGATGTTTCGCGATCGGGGACGTGACGCTTATTTTGGCGAACCCGTCTCCCAGGCCGAGCACGCGCTTCAGGCGGCGCATCTTGGCGAAGTCGCCGGCGCATCGGACTCGCTCATCGTGGCGGCTCTGCTGCACGACGTCGGCCATCTGCTCCATAACCTGGGTGAGGATGCCGCCGAGCGCGGGATCGACGACCGCCACGAACGATCGGGAGGCTCATGGCTCTCGAAAAATTTCGGACCCGAGGTCGCCGAGCCGGTCCGGCTTCATGTCGACGCCAAGCGATACCTCTGCGCCGTCGAGCCGTCGTATCTCGAAACGCTGTCCCCTGCCTCGAAGCGGAGCCTGGAACTTCAGGGTGGCCCGATGGACCCCGAGGAGATCGCCCGATTCCGAGCCAATCCCCACCATCGCGACGCCGTCCAGCTCCGCCGATGGGACGATGAGGCGAAGATCCCCGGGCTTGAGGTTCCCGGACTCGATCACCACCTGGGCCGGATTGCGTCGACACTCAAGACGGATGCCTGAGATCAAGGTCGGTCACTTCGAGGCTTCGGCCGCTTTTCGGAGCGAGGCGAGAGCCTCGCGGGATGCGACACCGCCAAAAAACGCCTTGAGCGCGTTGGCCTCGTCGAGCGAGCCGGGCAGGTATGTCGGATGATTGAGCCGCTGGCTGACTTTCTCCGCCAGATCCTGGCTGAACATCCGATCGCCCAGCTTGTCGAAGCGGATTTTGAGCAGGGTCTCGTCACCCTGAGCAACAATCCCGACGTCGACCGGGCGACCATCGCGAGCAATGCCTTTGAAAGAGGCGGCCTTGAGGCTGACCATCGCTCGGGCGGGCTCCCCCTTGTTGTTCTTCCATTCGAGCCAGAAGGCCGGGTAAGTGGGAGGCAATTCCCCTTCCTTGACCGGTGAGCCGTCACGCTTGAGCAAGCCCGGATCAGGCGAGAACTCGCTGTCTCTGGCGAACTCGGCCGAGGACATTTCCGATCGCATGACCTCAAAGGTCGCGAAGGCGACCCGATGCGGCGGCGAGGCCAGCGACCGGACGGCCGTCGTTGCGGCGGCCAGGGTCTCCTCGTCCGCTTTCCGAACCGCCATCCCACAACCGGTCATCGAACCGACGATCAAGGCAAACGAGAGCCAACCTCGACGGATCATCGGCCGGGGCTCCTTCGACTGGAAATGGTTCAACTCTTCCTCAATCGAAGCTCGCCCGCGAGAAGCAACTTCTTGTCATCTGTTCCAGTCCGAGGTTTGAACGCTTCGTTGAGAGCCGTGCGTTCCTCGGGCGAGCCCGGCAGGATCTTGGGCTCGAAGACCTTGCCGGAGATCTTGTCGATCAACGACTTGGTGAGCGCTTCATCCCCCTTGCGGCCAACCTGAACGCTGACGACCGTGTGTTGCTCGGACTTGCCGATGATCTCGAGGCGGACGACGGCGTGAACGATCTTACCGTCCTTGGTTTTCGCCTCGAATGAGCAATACCGGCAATTGATGATCAGCGGATGGTCGTCAAGCCCGTCGAGCCAGAAGGCCGGGTAATCTTCGGGGATCTTGACATCTTCGGGTCGAGGGGCTTTGCCTTGAGCCGTGTTGAATCGCGGATCGACGGTCACCTCGTCGGCGACAATCCGGACATCCGACAGGTTGGAGTCCTTGAGCGCCTCCAGAGTCGCGAGCGCGACCCGGTGCGACGGCTGGTAGACCGTCCAGTTAAGGCGGTGGATCAGCCAGACCGGTTCCCCTTCCCGAGCGGCGAGCATCATGCTCCCACACCCTGTCGCCAGGGCGATCGACAGCCCCGCGACCGCGATCAAGCACCGTCGGATCATCGGACGAGCCCTCCCTGGCCATTGGCCACCGAGTCGTGCGGTTCCTTGAGCGAGGGCGATATTCCCCGATCCCGAAGGTTCCGAGGAGCCCATGACTCAGGACGTTCGGATGACCTCGAGTGTCCCGCCCAGCGACACTCCCGAAGCACCAGAGTCGTCGAAGACGTTCGCTCCGCAACTCAGGGGCTTGCCTGGCTTCCGAAGAATGAAACGATCCCACCTTCGGCCCCGGCTTCCCTGCCAGAGGTCGGCGCGGGAACGTAGTCCATTGCGGGCAAGCGGTCAAGCCCGAATGAAATCAAAGCTAGAAGAACGCCTGATCGGTCGCGACATTGTCAATTCCCTGGACGCTCTTCCGAAATTCTTCGAACGAAAAAACCCCGACCGCCAGGGCGGTCGGGGAATCAGGAACCAGCACGAAGAGCAAGATCAACCCTGGGCAGCGGGCATGCTCTTGGCGGGCATCTGGGGCGCAGTCATCGGAGCCGACTTGGCGGGAGCCATCGGGGTCGGCATCACCTTCGAGGGGCTCTGGGGAGCGGCCGACATCACCGGGGCCGGGGTCGACTTCGTCGGGGCCATCGGGGTCGGCATCACCTTCGAGGGCGCCTGAGGAGCAGCCGTCATCACCGGGGCCGGGGTTGACTTCGTCGGGGCCATCGGAGTCGGCATCACCTTCGAGGGCGCCTGAGGAGCAGCCGCCGGGATCGACTTCGTCGGAGCCACCGGGGTAAACATCACATTGCCAGGAGCCTGAGCCGCAGGAAGCGACTTGGCCGGCGTCTGGGCCTGGACCTGGGCCGCAAAGCCAAGGCCGAGGAAAGAGGCGGCAACCCAACAGAACACTTTGCGGTCAGTCATTGATGCAATCTCCCATGATTCGTACAACCCGGAATCCCAGGAACAACGCGACCAAGCCCACGTCATTCTTTACCGGGTCGATCCATTATACGGTATCATCGATTGCGTGCTCTGGGAATTTTGCGAATTTTTCAGCGAATACATTGACTTTTTCATCATTGCCGAAAGTAGCCGGTTGAGCTTTTATTGGCAATGGACAGCCAAAGAAGAGGAATTGCAGGGTGAATCAACCATGGAAGCCTTCAAGAGAGCAAGTTCAAGCTTCCTACGGGAAGACAGTTCCTGATTTGATCTTACCAGGATTAAAGATTCTCTTTTCAGGAATCAATCCCAGTCTGTACTCGGCGGCGGTTGGATATCACTTTGCTCGACCTGGAAATCGGTTCTGGCCCGCTTTGCATGGGGGAGGATTGACACCGCGATTGTTCTCACCCGTTGAGGGGGAGTTATTGCTGAAGTTGGGATATGGTATCACCAATCTCGTCGACCGCTCGACGACATCAGCCGACGAGCTTTCGGAGGATGAATTCGTGATCGGTGGTCAGTTACTGGAGGCCAAGATCCGGCGCTATCTTCCTCGGATCGTCGCGTTTCTCGGGATCACCGCTTATCGCTCGGCCTTTGATCGGCCTCGGGCCTCGATCGGGCCCCAGACAGAATCGATCGGGGGTTCTCTGGTGTGGGTTCTCCCGAACCCGAGCGGTCTGAATGCTCATTACCGACCGATCGATCTGGCACGATTGTTTGAAGAGTTGAGGAAAGCCGCGGAGAATCTTGAAAACGGCAGTCAAGCTTGAAGGCGACGACCCACCAAGGCGATCTGAAACCCGAGATAGCGGCGGACCGTCCATTGGAATCCATCCAGGTGGATTGTTGATGCCTTCAACTCCTCGGTCGTGAAACCTCGGAGTACGGAGAGGGGTCCGTCATAACGGACCAGACGGTTGCTCGTAAAAATACAACTCCAGGCCACGAAGCCCCAGTAGGCAAACCAGTGCCGCCGGATG
>Ga0080006_1146188_pt1 | contig 12917 bp, 16 predicted proteins | sample RS3BMetagenome_FD_69209 | JGI IMG/M metagenome (GOLD analysis project Ga0080006, IMG submission 69209) | Ferric oxide microbial mat and aquatic microbial communities from Rainbow Spring, Yellowstone National Park, USA - RS3B (SPADES... ...
ATAGTTTTCTTCCTCGCCCCGATATCCTATTGGTTCACGCAACAAGGCTCGCTTCCTACAAATAAGCCTCCATCCATCGTAGCATATCGGTCTCTTAGAGGGTGTATGGAAAGTTCCTCCCTTGAACGGTCCATCTGATTGACGAATGTCTTGTGATGGCCTTCCAACCAAGACCAAGGTATCACCATAAAGAAAGGAAGCACCGAAGGCCGATGTCTGATCCGCAGCGCAGAGTTGGGTGTTGATTGATGGGCATCGGTCTGTAGGTCGGGCGAAAGGGATTCTGTAGCAACCGCCCATCGTGCTCGTCCGAAGGAAAGGAAGGAAGGAAGGAATGAGTGGGAGTCTATGGGGGTGAGAGGCGACGGAGCATCAGGCCCGTCATGGCTATCCGTATCCAGCTCTCGCTCGTCCCAGGTAGCGCCTCGTAGTCCTTCGATAGGCGCCTGTAGCGTCCGAGCCAGCCGAATGTGCGTTCGACAATCCATCGCCACGTAAGGACGGTGAACGTGTGCTGGCCCTCCAGCTTCGGCACTATCTCCAGCCTGACCCTGGACTCGAAGCGTTGCATCACCCATTCGATGAGCTGGCCAGCGTATCCTCCGTCTCCCCATATCACCCGCAGCCTGAGGAAGTGACCCATGGTCTTCGCGAGCAGCAGCTGCGCGCCGTCCCTGTCCTGAATGTTTGCCGGATGGACGACGACGCTCAGGATGAGGCCGAGCGTATCTACGAGTATGTGGCGCTTCCTCCCAGTCACCTTCTTCCCGCAGTCGAAGCCCCTTGGGCCACCCTGCTCCGTCGTCTTGACCGATTGGCTGTCGATGATGGCCGCGCTGGGCTCAGCCTCTCTGCCCTCCTTGACCCTGACCATCTCTCGAAGCTTGTCGTGGATGCGCGTCCACGTTCCATCCTGACACCACAGCCAGAAGTACCACCAGACCGTGCCCCACGGCGGAAAGTCGTGCGGGAGATGGCGCCATGGGCACCCAGTCTTTATCATGTAGAGAATCGCGTTCAGTATCTCCCTCATGTCCACCGTGCGGTGTCTCCCTCCATGCTTCTCTGGCGGGATCAGAGGCTCCAGTATGCGCCACTGTTCGTCAGTCAGGTCAGATGGGTAGGGTTTGCGTCCGCTCAATCGGGCTTCGAGGTATAGCCATCACGATGTTGTCAAACCAGCTATAATGGCACAGAAGTTGGATTACGTGCTAAACTTTCCATACACCCTCTTAGGGTGCCCGAGATTTTTATCGCAGATTCCGCATCGCACCAGTATCGCCGACCTGTCGTTTGGTGTAGTCACTGAGTTTTACCTCTCATTTCACCAGCGATTCGTTGGGATGGCTGGATTTGTTGAGTAACTTCCAAGACAGCGGTATTGAATATCACGTGCCAATTTGCAGACGGCACCCATTTAGCGCACATGCCCATGTCCCCTTTGCCGCCTTTGTGGGCAAGGGCTTTCTGTAATTAGGTTCGTGGCAGGCGTTTTGACACCATCGGGGTTAGGGTGATTCGTTGAGCAGTTTTTGGAAGCCTCCCGACTGACGCTCCCACCTTTCGAATACGCGCGAGAATTGGTCCATCGTCATCTTAGTTTCCTTCTCGATTGATGCATGAAACCCTTTTCGAACTTCACTTGAGAATGATGCGGTCATCGGGAACTCATCCAAAAGAGAGAGCATCAGCGTCATTCCCGTGATGACTCGTAAGAGCGACTCTTGGTCGAACGATGAGTTTCTCCCTACAATGCCCAGGTAATCTTTCTTGAGTTTGCGCTTTTGCACTTGGTCAAGCGTTACGAACCATTTCCCCGCACGCTTCTTCACCGTTTCTATGCTCTCCCCTGCATCTAGGGCTTTGTAAGACTGCAGTATGATTCTGGTAAGTTCGTTCATTCATGGGCTCACCCGAACAATATGGCCTTCACCAAGGGATAGATTAGGACGACCAAGGTGGCTGCAATCAGAAGCATGACGGGGAGCATGAAGTAGTTTATCCACTGCACGAGTCTGTCCAAGTGACTGAATCTATTCAACACCCTGTCGACTTCCTCGGCAGACCTATAGACCACTTCCGGGTTACGTGGTCTTTTCTCGATATCCAAATCCTCCCACTTGTCATAGACTTTGTCAGGGTCAGAGAATTTGGTAACAGGCTTCTTCTCAAGAAGCGTGAAGCTTACGGACAGCAGGGGGTCTTTTTCGTAAATGGTCACTGGGCTGAGACCAACATTCCTTAGGGAGACCCACAGCTTACCCTTGTAAGTGGGGTCTATTGCGCCTGAGTTGTAAGCTATCCCTTGCAATGACCACTTCTGTTTAAGACTCACATGACCTGCGATTTCTTCAGGCATTCTGAGACTTTCAAACGTCCCCACAAAAATGCTCTCCCCTGGGCGCAAGTCGTATGATTTCTCTCTGGTGAGGTCGAAGAGTTCCCACTTCTTCTTCTTGATTCGCCAGATTTCACCAATCCTCATATCATACGAGGCGGGCTTGACCTGCCTCTCATCGTAATCCAAGATGAGTCCCTTCTTCCCATAATCCCTTATGTCAGTGTCAACGAGCGTCCTGTCACCCATTCAAACCACTTATTTCCGACGGCAGCGCATTGAGCTGCATAGTGATAAATGATTTGGCTCGGTGTCACTCGGTCTTGCTGAGGGATTCGACATGGTCAAGGAGACTCCCGTTGTCGCTCGAAACCTTTATCGGTTTCTTCAACAGTATTTCGCTAACCTTAGCTCGTATTTCATCCTGCACGCTGTCAGGCGACCTCGCCTTCCCGTCACTGCCTACCCCGTTTATCCGAACGACGCGCCACTCTGGGTGTCTCTCTATCGCTCTTTTGAAATTGATTCTTACTTGACCCATTAGAAAGTCCTCATACATCTCGTATGAGTTCCTACTCCTCCCTATACGCTTGAGAGCAATTTCTGGGGGAACGTCAAGGAAGATTATCAAGTCTGGGTCAGGGATTACTTTGCTATTGCTCGGGCTGTTTATTTGTTCCAGCCACTCCATTTCGAGCCCCTTTCCTTCCCGTGACACCGATTGATACGCTAAGGAAGAAAGGAGAAAACGATTGCTGATTACGATACGTCCCTCTTCCAACGCGCTCCAAATACCGAACCCTTCTTCGCGCCTCTGGAATCCCTCTTCATGTGGGACATCGCTCAAGCTTTCAGATTCCTTCTTGTAGGGAAGCTGGTGAACGTGGTAAATCCTATCTGCCGCGAATAGCAAAGCCATCATGTCCTGTCTGTCCTTGAGGGGAGGGGCTCCTTTCTTGTCGAAGAAATTCCCTATGATTAGCCGAATGAGCGAGCCGATGGGACCAGGAGTCGGCTCATCAGTCAGGAGCACATGCTTGTAACCCTTGTTCACCAACCATTCCTGCAACTTGTGGGAATGAGTCGACAGCCCAGAGCCGTCTATCCCTTCAAAGACGATGAGTTTACCGCCGTTTGGCATGGACAGGGTTTTCTACCCAAGCAATTTAAGATTAACTGTTTTTTCTAGCTTGTAGCCTAATCCATTCTGACATGTTTGTCTAGCCCCTTTGCCAGAGTCCCGTCTAAGAATCGTCTCGGGTTGATAGGCCATGATACCGCTCGGTATGAAGTCATGGCACGACTACGACGAAGCTCTGATCGAGAGGGGATGCGCGATACTCGACCTCGGTTCCCTCACCTCTTGGAAGGAGGAGCTCGACTCGATGAACAGAGAGAAGTTGGGGAGGCCGTTCGAGTTCCCCAACTCGTACATCTCGTTCCTCGGCTTCCTCCCTCAAGGTCGGCTTTGACATACCACACAGGACGCTCGAGGGGGTCGTCAGGGAGCTCTCGGAGTACGTCAGGTTCGTCGAGGAGATGCACTATACGCACATGCGCAGGAGGATACTCACCTCGATGAAGGGGAAGAAGCCGTCCGACTTGGTCGATGCCGACGGGGACGAGCCCATGACGGTGATAGCAGACTCCTCTGGTCTCTCGGTCTCCAACAAGGGCTCATACATCGAGGACACGTGGAAGAAGGAGAAGAGGAAGTACGTCAAGCTCCACATCCTCGCGGACAAGAAGACCGGGAAGATAGTCGGGTTCCGCGTCACGAGCGAGAAGAAGACGGGCGACACCAAGAAGTTCATCCCTATGGTCAAGGAGGCCTCGAAGAAGAGGAAGGTGGCGAAGGCCTACGCGGACGCCGCCTACGACTCCAGGAGGAACTTCAACCTCCTCCACGAGGAGAGGATAGATAGAGCCTGCCATCGAGCTCAGGAAGGGCGCACGGACGAGGTCGCATGGGTCTCCCCTGAGGAGGGATGAGGCGGTGCTGGTGGAGAAGCTGGGCTACGAGGGGTGGAAGGCGCTGAAGGACTACGGGAAGAGGTGGATGGTCGAGATCGTCTTCTCGTCTTTCAAGAGGGTGCTGGGGGAGGCCCTCCGTTCAAGGAGGTTCCTCAGCCAGAAGGCAGAAGCATCGCTGAAGGTCATGCTCTACAACAAGCTCCTGTCAATAAGACCGTAGACCTGTCTCAGAGAATGGACGAGGAGGAAGGAGGAGACCTTCGACACCAGCAGAATTAAGCTACAGACTATGTTTTTTCGAGAAATGATTTCCCATTATGACGATACCTCCTTCTTGATGATTGACGGGTCTGCGAGTATGTCTGTCTGTGGCATCTTCTCATAGTAGGCGTCTATTGGTGTCTTCAGGTCCAGCGCCCCATGAGGCTTTATCGTGTTGTACCAGTACACGCATTCATCAATCGACGAGAAGAACTTGATCGCTGTCAATGGTTCTCCCGCACCAACAAAGAGATTTGGCGGTGGAAGGTTCTGTCTACCCAGTGGGACAATTGCCAAGCCAACTAGCACTTCTCTTGGGATAGGAATTACAACGACATCCACTTGCGGATTGGGGTGCTCTAACCAAATCGGCGTCGAGCCTCTAAACAGTGGTAGATGCACATCCCTGCTAACCGCCAGATTGGAAGAAAGGTGGCAACGTAACTCGACAGAGGTAATGGGTTGCGGGTTCGTCTGAAATTCGCTACCGAGAATAACATGTTTGTTTGTTATGAGATAAGTCAGGTCGCCCTCTTGCCAGAAAAATGACGTGGCTATCTCAATTCGTCGGTGATAAACACGCCCTGAAACAATGCTAGTTGAGAGGAATAGTGGGTCAATTGCAATAGGTGTTGACAAACGAAGTCCGGCTTCGGTTCGAACAGCCTAGAATTTAAATGACGACTTGACCTACTACGCTCAAATCGTGTCCCTCTGTGACTGTCAGTTGATTTGCTGTCCTTCGCTGTCGAATTGGGGGTTTATTATCCTAACCCAGCCTTCCCCCTCGCTTGCTTCCAACACTACGGGGTTCATCAGGTCAGTGATGGTGTATTCCTTCTCCCCATTGTCGTCGTTCAGCCTCTGGGAGGTGGTATATTGACCGAAGGTCAGGGGGTTCAATTCAACTGAAGTTTGGCAAGATGAGTTTGATGAAGATGTCTGAGCGTCTTTAGCTTCCATCACATCACCGATGTTGTTCTACCGTCTCGCTCATGTTACCGATAAGTGAGTATCCCTCCTTCGTGAGGGACGCAAAGGAGTACCTGGAGCCAGCCTTCGCCAACTGGAGGCAGGTGGAGAACGCGATGAGATATCTCGCGGGTCTGATCGTCCTGCCCGAGAGGAAGAACGTCTCGTCCATAAACAGGTCATTCCTCGAGTACAGGAACCAGGCCTCGATGAACCACTTCCTCACGGACTCGACGTAGGACGACGACGAGTTCCACCGCACCGTGGTCCAGATGGTGAAGGACGAGGTCCAAAAGCAGGGCATCAAACACGGTACACTCATCATCGACGACACCTTCCTCGAGAAGACTGGGGAGGAGATGGAGGGCGTGGGATGGTTCTGGGACCACTCCCAGGGCAAGTCCATCCTAGCCCACAACGTGGTCAGCACCCACTACATCGCGGGAAGGTTCCATGTACCCCTCGACTTCGACGTCTACGTCAAGAGGAAGGACTGCGCAGACAAAAAGTAGTTCAGGACCAAGGTCGAGATAGCGAAGGAGCTCGTGGAGAAGGCCGTCGGCTATGGCCTCCCGATTGACGTCGTGCTCTTCGATTCGTGGTACATGAGCGAGGAGCTCACCTCCTTCCTCAAGGCGAAGGGGGTCGAGGCCTACGTCTCGGAGGAGAAGGGAGACCGCGTCACGCTCTCCGACGACAGCAGGACGGCGACGAACCTCTCGGAGTGGGCCAGGACGATACCGAGGGAGAGCTTCGAGCCGGTGGAGGTGCACACGTCCCTCCTCGGGGAGAAGAGGACGTTCTACGCCTTCTGCACGAGCGTGAGGATGAAGCACCTGGACGGGAAGAAGGTGAAGGTCGTCGTGTCCTACAAGGACGAGAGGCTCGATGCTGGCAACGGCGAGGGACCTTCTTTCTACGTGACGAACATGAGGTTCTGGGAGTCCAAGAAGATACTCCAGACCCAGGCGATGCGCTGGCCGATAGAGTGTTTCCACAGAGATGCCAAGCAGAGCCTTGGGCTCGAGAACTACCAGGTGAGGAAGATCAGGGGCGTCAAGCACCACATAGCGATGGTCTTCTTCGCCTATATCCTCCTGCAGCTCGGCTCTGGCTTCGACAGGATCATGGGGAACCTCAAGGCCAATCTAAGAACGATTGGCTCGAGGTGCAGGCTCGCCGGGACCGAGGTACTGAGCTCCCTGGTCAGGTTCGTCGTGAAGATGGCCCAAAAAGACATGGACGCTAGGAAGATAATGGACCTGCTGACAAAGCCGCTCGAGAGGTCAGGGTACTGGGCCTAGAACGGAATGCCAAACTCCAGATTATGTATAAGGGGAAAATCATGGAGAGCTGACCTGCGGGGGAACTCCTGAACAGCCCCTATCATCCCTACGTGGAACTCATAACTTCTTCCGCCCCCAGCCTTGAGGACTTCAACCAGTACAGCGGTAATTGCGAAGAAGCTTGGACTGAAGACGATGCGGCCGTTCAGCAGGGATGCGTATTCAGGCCGAGGTGCAAATACGCCACTGATGTGTGGCCAAAGGTGGAGCCGACGCTCACACAGCTTTCGCCCCAGCGCTTGGCTGCGTGTCACAACCCTCTCGTTAAAAATTTAACTCAACATCTCATGTACCTCATCTAAGATGCGTTCATCCGAAGTAGTGAAAGTGTCGTAAAGCTTTATAAACACTTTTGCGTTCGACTTTCGATGCATGTTGCAGTTGGGATTAACCATTCATTCGGGAGACCATTCTCTGAATGATATCTTGGACTACGTGAAAGAGGCCGAGGCCCTTGACTACGACGGTTTCTGGCTGACAGAGGAATCGGGTAAAGAAGCCTTTTCTCTTTTGGCTCTTGCAGCGGACAAAACCAGTAAAATAAGAATTGGAACAGGAATAGTCAACATTTACTCGAGGACGCCGACGCTGTTGGCCATGGCGATTTCAACAGTTGACAACCTCTCTGATGGCAGAGCCTTTCTAGGCCTCGGAACTGGCGGGATAGGCTTCATCGAAAGGGGTCACGGCCTAAAGTTAGAGGATCCCCTTGGCAGAATGAAGGAATATGTGACCATAATAAGACGTCTTCTGCAAGGCGAAAGGTTCAGCTATCGGGGGCGCTACTTTAACATAAGGGATTTCAGGCTTAGAGAAAAACCCAAGAGAAAAGATGTGCCCATTTACCTTGCGGCTCTTAACCCCAAGATGCAGCAACTCGCTGGAGAAGTGGCTGACGGCGTAATAGTCAACATGTTGACCGATGACGGTCTCAAAGAGGTCAGGGAAAACATTAAGATTGGTGCCGAACGAAGCGGCCGCGACCCTTCAAGGGTTGGAGTATACGCGCTCTCGATGACTCTGTGTGGCGACACCGAAGACGCCTTGGAAGCCATGAAGAAGGTTGTGGCTTTCTATTGCGCTTCGCCCCACTATCACCACATAATACAAGGGGTGGGCTACGGGGATGTCGCAAAACAGATCGAAGTTTTGTGGAACAAAAACCAGCGTGATCAAGCCCTCAAGTTGGTTCCGGACGAATTGGTTCAGAAGGTAACGCTAACCGGCTCTCCCCAACGTATTAAAGAAAGAATCAACGGATACTTGAACGCCGGCGTCTACCCCATAGTTTACCCCATAATCAGAAAGGACACCGCTAGGGAAGACGTGTTCTATGCGATGCGCGTGGCCGTGGGTCGCGTTTGAAGTTGGTCCGGTACCGAAGATTCATGAGCTACTAGGTGCATTATAAACTGAGTGATGGTGTCCGGATAAGCCTTAATTCATGTCACCTCCACTCTGTGTACCAGTGCACAAATAGCTCCAAGAAGTCCACGAGAGGTGTGAATAGTGTTTTCTTCGGATTGATGTTGTTGTAGAACACCCTGGTCCTATCCTTGAAGTAGCCGAAGACTCAACCGAGCTTCGAAGCCCAAACGTCTGGTGAACATGGTTTTGGAAGCCCGCTCGGACCACCGAGTCACGGTACCACGGACCCCTATCCGTGAGGATCACCGGGTTACCCAAACACCTCTTTCTCAGCCTGCGTAGAAACCTGAATGGGGGCGTTACGCGTGGTTCTCGTAAGGGAGACACCGAACCAGATCGGCCGCCTCATATAAGCGTCCACTGCGACCCAAACGTACGGTGGTCGGCCACCACACTTTACAACTGATTCGTCAACCGCGATAACCGAATACTCAAGAGGCTTTGGGTCAAAGCTCAGTTTTGCTTCAACCTTCCTCGTCCAATCCTCTACATTCGATTTTGAGAGTGGTTCTGAGAGTAGTCTAAAGAATCTAGAGGTCTTCTTGAGGCTTAGCCCAAAGGCGTCGAGTAGCACCCCCCTTACCCTCACTATGCTCTTTAACCTTTGTTAGCATCCTTTAACGTTAGGGTTACAGCCCCTCCCCCTACTCTGGTGGTGTTCGCTTTTGGATCCCGTGGCTTTCCTCGGCGGGCTGGCGTCCAGCCGCCGGACGCTTAACCCGGGTGCTGGGTGTTTGGCTTGTTTTTTTTATACCTATGACATTTGCTACGCATGCGCAAAGTTATACGTGTGTCGGGGGACGTTCACAGTGAGCTTGAGGCGTCCACCGTGGCAGGAGTGGGACCAAGCTATATGGGCATAGGGCCAGTTCCGGCCACAAACAAACTTCTTAAAAGAACTGGGTTAAAACTGGATCAGGTCGACTTAGTGGAGCTTAACGAAGCCTTCTCCTCCCAAGTCCTTGCTGTTCTGAGGCAACTCCCAATAAAACCGGACAGACTCAACCCCAACGGCGGCGCATAGGGTTCAGCGCTGTTTAGCACTGGTTCATCGTTTGTACTCGTTTTTACTGTTTGTGCAAAAGTGATAACGTGCCTTCAAGGCGTAGCGCCATGCACAGACCTACGCTATGGGTAAAACCATCTAAGCGTTGGGCGCAATGTGTTCACGCAGGGGCTCAGTAAATAGAGAGAGTTTCAGTTGCCTCGCAAGAACAATTGGGGCAATCGTTTGGAGAAAGAATCACAAAAGGTAAGGCTCAGACCTCTGCGTTAGCCCGAAACACCACTGCCTCTTTTCCTATCCCTTGGATTCGATGATGCTAGGAGTTTATTCGGGCATAAGTATTCTAGACGTTGAGCCACACGTGAAGCTTTGGTGATTAAAGGCTAGTGGACCTGGAGGTTTGATGGCTCAACTATGCATAGAAAGCTTTTACGTTTCTTTATAAGCGACGTCGAGGCGCTGATTTTCGGCTGCATCTAAGCAAGGACTCGAAAAATTTGTTTCCAGTTTTCAGAGTAACCCAGAAGCCACTGCAGCTGGAGACAATTCGATACTGAAGAGTTCGGTACCTAATATCGTCGATGGGCACGCAGAATTATCTAACTAAGAACGTAAACTTCAGGCTTGCGATTGAGCACGCGATAAACTATACCCAAATGCTCGATGAATTTCTGAGTTTCAATGGTACTGTGCTTGGTCAGCTAATGGTGGGGCCAGTGTCCCCCAGTTTCTCCGCATTCTACAACCCTGAAAATCTGCTTTTGTGCTCCTTTAATCCGAAACTCGGTCGAGGACTCATCCGCCCCTCTTTTGAACAGACCAATCACCGGCCAAACTGTATATGCTATACCTCTACCTTTTTTGCGGTGACTTAGTGTTTAGTTGCCGAAGGGATGGAGGAACTCAGCGCGTTTTCTTGAACTGCCGAACACATTGTAGACAGCTTGGACTGTTACTTATTGGGATAGATGTATACTATCAAATCCTTGCGAGAAAGCGTTGCTCTGTCGTCTAAACGACTGGGATTGGAATACTTTCGCTTGCAGCTTCGTTTTATAAATCAGTTTTGAATGGTTAAAATAGGAAGTCATCATTAGATACTCAGCTATTTCTTTCGTTGGCACTATTTCGATTCTATTTAGTGTGATATCTTAGTTCATCAAATCACATTTTCAGCTATATTCAGACTATGAATATATGTTTGTATAATCCAACCTCAACATCCGGTCTATATATTTTGGATTATGCGACGCGTGGCTCGTATTGTGCAGTTAATTTTAGTAGTGGGCACGCTTAGTTCCGTTGTTAGTGAATCTTGTACTACGAAAATTTATCAGACACCTGTGCGGCCAGTGAGAGGTGCAGCACTCCCATTGCATATTCATTGCATCAATGAAACACCTAGATCTCAGGTATCTAATGGCTTTTTTGTGGATATAAAGAACGTTCGGTCGAACAGCTTCTTTTGGTTTTGGCTGCGTTTTAAAAAAGTTAATATTAAGGTTGTTCGGTTTTACTCACATGGTTTCTAGAGCAGAGTGGGCTCGAGTAATAGACGAGCATATTTTTAACAAGTTTGGACCTGGTGCTGGGAAGTTTTGGGATCCGAAGGTGGAGACAATGCCCAGAAAGGAGTTGGAAGAGGTAAGGAATAAGAAGTTTCGTGCCATGGTGGGCTATTTGTACGAAAATAGTCCGTATTATCATCGTAAGTTTGACGAGTTGAAGCTGAAACCGAGCGATTTTAGAACCACTGCCGACGTAGTTAAGGGTCCTCTTACTGTAAAGCAGGATTTCGCGATCAATCAGGCTGAGAAGCCTCCGTTCGGCGATTTTCATTGTATAACAATGGATGAATGGTCAAGGGATGGTTTTATGATTGAAAGTACGGGAGGCACCACGGCTAAGCCGAGGATTTTTATGGTATCAGCAGCTGATAGAGACACTTGGTCCTATTTGTACGCTCGGGCTTTTTGGGCGTTTGGCATCAGGCCGGGCGACATTTTGTTCAACGCAACGGTGTATGGCCCGTTTCCTGGTATGTGGGGCGCCCATTACGGCGCACATCTCATCCGGTGTCCGATTATTCCTGGTGGGGGCATGGATTCGAAAAGGAGGCTTTTCTTTATGCGGGAGACGAGGGCTACTGTGCTCATAGGCGTTCCATCCTATGTTATGCATTTAGCCGAGGAGGCCCGCAAAACTGGCATCGACCCAGCCAAAGACACGAATGTGAACCACGTAGTGATGATGGCCGAACCCGGGGCGTGCGTCCCGTCTACAAAGAAAAGAGTTGAAGATGACTGGTCAGCCACTACCCACGATTATTTCGGTCACACCGAAGCGTTTATGGGAGGAGTGCTGGGTTACTCGTGTGCCGAAGAGGACGCCCACCACGACAGGCCTGTGAATGATCATATTTCGGAAGATATGGCCATCGTCGAAGTGGTTGACCCCGAAACCTATGAACCCGTCGGCAAAGAGGAGAAGGGTATCACAATAGTAACGAATCTGATGAGTCTCTCGTATCCGTTGTTCAGATACGTTATGGGTGACCTCATTCGATACACCGACGACCCCTGTGAGTGTGGGAGGACGTTTGGCCGAGCCATGGGTGGCCTTCTAGGCAGAGTGGACGACATGTTGAAGATTCGGGGGACAGTTGTTTACCCGAGCGCAATCGAGGAAGTGATTCACTCATTCAAAGAGCTGGGAAACGAATACGAAATAGTGCTCACAAAGGCAGGAGAACTGGACGAAGTGCTGGTTAGAGTTGAAGTGAACCCTAGTGTACCGCTCCTGAACTGGTCACAACTGAGCAAAAAACTGTCCGAGGAACTCGCGTTGGCCATCGGTCTCAGAGTTAACGTAGAACTGCTGGAAAACGGATCCCTTACGCGGTTCACTCGTGGAGACTTGGACGCAAAGGCCAAGAGGCTCAAAGATCTTAGACCTAAAGCCCACTGAGTCGGCTCTCCCATTAAGGAGAGACCCTATACAAGAGTTATACAATATTTTGCACGGCGAGACCCAAATTGAAAAGTGCCGCTTCTGCTCATGATTAGTCGATTAAAGTTCAGCGATTTGTTTGTGACTTAAAGTAAGAAAACCTATGCTGTAGTTCTCTGAACGGGTAACTCTGGTAAGGTTTATTTGGCCATCGCTTCGTACTTTGCAACCAATGTTCTAATGGTTATGTGCAAAATAAGTGTGTGTGGGTTGGTGATGACGGAGAACTGTGTTGAGCCTAACTAGGTATCTGCTCAGCAGTCGGTGGGACCGAATTGCGTAAATGGCTGAAAAGATTTGTCAGGGGTTTACCGTAGATGAATGTGTCTGAGTGTGTTGAAAAATTATCAGTTAAGCTTGAGTCGCACGATAAGTGTGAGATGTACACCCGTAAGTAAGTCACGTTTTAAATTTTTATTGAAAAACCACGAGATTCGTTGGATCCGAAGAAGGGTTGTACATTACATTAGACCTTAGGCGTAATTATGGACTTTTTATCTTCTCCTCTTGTCTCCCGTCTGCTTGTACGCCCTTCTGGTGGAAGTTCGTTCACCCGGCTCCCATTATCCTCATGTTGATCAAG
>Ga0080006_1135274_pt1 | contig 12916 bp, 10 predicted proteins | sample RS3BMetagenome_FD_69209 | JGI IMG/M metagenome (GOLD analysis project Ga0080006, IMG submission 69209) | Ferric oxide microbial mat and aquatic microbial communities from Rainbow Spring, Yellowstone National Park, USA - RS3B (SPADES... ...
CTCCGCCTGAGCGACCGGCGGTCACCCACCGGGCACACCGTCGCGATCGAGTACCCCGGCTTCGGTAGCTCGGACCCCCTGCCCTCTGAAACCGGAACTGGGTGGCGAACGCGACCCAGTCATTGGGGATCGAGGCTTCGAGGACTCGACCGGCCACCGACGCCAGGGTCGGACCGAGCCTCGCGTCGAGCGACGGGTGCGAGCCGCTCCGGGGACTGAGCGGGATCGTCGCGAATCCGGTGATCATTAGATTCGTCAGGATCATCACTGCCCCAAATCCGACCATTCCGAAGCCGACCGTCCGGGCGATCCTCCCGAGCTGGCGGAGGCGACTCCGATTTTCCGACTCGGGTGGGGCCAGGTTTTCTGGGTTGGCCAGGTCTTGACCCCCCACCCCGGCCCTCCCCCGCAAGGGGGGAGGGAGGAAGACGCAAGCGGCTTTGCTTTCTCTTCCCTGTCTTTTCTGGTCCCCTCCCCCCTTGCGGGGGAGGGTTAGGGTGGGGGGTGTCCCCGCACCACCAGAAGAGTCTCGAACACCCTTCTCAGCCGGGTCCCAAAGCAGGTCAATGATCCAGATCAGGGCCAGGATCGGCGGGATCAGGACCGTGGTGAACTTGAGCGACATCCCGACCCCGCCGAGCGCCGCGGCGATCCAGAAGTCACGGCTTCGCTTCGACTGGAGAAAGAGCCAGAACTGGCCGAGCATCGCGGCCGAGCACGCCACCAGGGGCAGCTCCATCGTGATCAGGCTGCCGTGAGCGAGCAGGTTAGGGCTGAGGGCGAACATCAGGGCGGCCATCGCCATCGCTCGGGGTCCTTGAAGTCGCTTGGCCCAGTTCGCCGTGATCAGGAGGGCCAGGAGCCAGACCCATGAGGCCCCGATCCGGACGACCGGGAGCAACGATTCCTGATGGGCGATCGGGTCATCGATCCATCTCCGCAGGCCGACCCGGTCGAGCGCCCAGAATGTGGGGGCTTGCTGGATCTTCCAGAAGGTCAAGGGACTGCCGAGCCGGGTGATCTGGTCCTGCTCGCCGGTCCGCCACCAATCGGCGGCGACCCGGAGGTAGGTCACCTCGTCGTAGGTTGCCGACATCCGGACCGCCTGGTCGGCGATCAGGACCAGGCCGAGGACCGCCGACCCGGTGACGGTCAGAAAGCACCACGACGGGCAAGTCGTGGGTGGCGTCGAGGGATCGGGCTCCATGCCCATGGCTGGTCGCGTCCGAGGGTTGGGGTGAAGAGTTCAGGTCGGCCGAGATACGCTGAGCCGTTGCCCTTCCCGGGCGCTTTGACGGACCAGGCCGATCAGCCGGGCCACGGCGATCGTGTCGTTCCAGGAAGGAGCGAGGGTCTGGGCCCCTCGAACCAGGCGGTGAAAGTGGTCGTTGAGAAGCTCGCCGACGGTCGGTTCGAGCGGGAGTCGTTCCTCGTGGATGCCTTCGTCGTCGGTCCACTGGATCCGGTCGGGCATTTCGAGCCAGGCCGCGCCTCGCTCGGCGAAGACCTGAAGACCGGGCTGGGGCAAGAACCGGTGGGCCTCGCCCCAGGGGCCTCGATGATACCGGCCGGTCGAGACCTGCGCCGCGGCGCCGTCGCTGAATTCGAGGAGATACGTCAGGAAGTCCGCATCGGCGGGTTTTTCCTCGGGGAGGACGGTCCCCACCCACCCCTGGACCGACAGCGGCTCGCGCTGGAAGACGAAGCGGCACCAGTCGAGCAGGTAGGTGCCCGGATCGACCAGGAGCGAGGCCGGGGCGATCTGGGTCGACGGGCCGGGCTGGCCGTAGCGGTCGAATCCGAAGAGCCTCCCCTGCCCGACCACCAGCCGAGGAGCGCCGAGCTTCGTCGCCAGAAGCTCGCGGAGTCGGGTCGAGGTCGGATAAAACCGCCGGGCGAACTCGGGCATGAACGCGATCCCGCTGGAGCGAACCAGGCGGTCGATCCGGACGAGTTCCTCGTCCTCGCAGGCGATCGGCAGGGCGCAGTAGATCGGCTTGCCGAGGGCGCAAGCGATCTCGATCGGGTGGAGGCCGAACCATTGAGGCGTGAGCAGGTAGACCGCGTCGACGTCGGGCCGCTCGATCAAGGCGATCAGGCCATCGACCGCCTGGGCGCCGATCTGGCTGGCCTCGATCTCGGCGCGACGGGCCACCTGGTCGTAGACGGCGACGACCGAGAAGCGATCTTTCATCTTCGCCAGAGCCGGTTTGTGTCGAGCTTCCCAGAGCCGGCCGAGACCGACGACACCGACCCGGAGCCGGTTATGCTTGCTGACCGCCAAGAACGCCTCCCGATCTCAAACCGGGCGGTTCGGCCCCGTCCCCGGTCTTCGCGATTCCACCTCCCCGATTCTTCATGAAGACTACCACTCCTGTTCGGAATCGACCACCCGGGACCGTCAAGGTCCGAGAAGGAAGAGACTCGCGACAATCACGCGCCGGTTCGCGTATATTAAAACGGGAAACCGGGACCGCTCCGCCGCTGGGGAACCCATGGCCTCGAACTCCTTGCAGCCCTCGATCGATCCCGAAGACGACCTCGAATCTGACGAAGGCCCGGCGCCGGTCGCCGATCAGACGCTTTCCCTGCCGCAGGTCGACGTTCGCGAGCGGGCCCTGCCGATCCGGCCGGGAGACCTGACCCGGCTCCTGATCGCTCAGCCGGACATGACCGACGACGACCGCGACAAGCTCACCAGGCTCGGCCCCTTGCTCGGGTCGATCTTTCACAGCGAGTACTTCCAGAAGCTCCGCGAGCTCAAGGAACTTTATTCGCCGCTCGACCCCGACTCTGACTACATCCGGCTTCCCGAACACAGCCGGGCTCGAAGCGATGATTCCGACGAGGAGTTTCTCGTTCCGTTCGAGGAGACCCTGGAGAAGGCCAACTATCGGAGGCTGGATGTCAAGATCATCGAGCAGGCGGTCCACGCTCCCAATGAGACCGGCCTGACCTACGTTCCCGACTTCGACCAGTTCGAGCACCTCCGGATCTACGCCCGGGGCTACACCCAGATCAGCCGGGTCTTCCGGGGGCCATCGACGAAGTTCCGCAAGCGGACGATTCTCCTCGACGCCTACCAGCGGCTGATCGTTGCGCTGAAGTTCCACGACGGTCTCGATCTCGGCCCGTTCATCCGCTCCGACGTGGTCTACATCCGGATGTTCAAGGACGTCCCCCACGTCGACATGGAGATGCACCTGCCCGAGCAAGGGACCAAGGTCAAGATGCGATGGATCGACAAGGCGCAGATCGCCTCGCCGGTTTTCATGGGTCTGGGCACTTTGGGCATGAAGGTTGCAGGGCTCTTGAGCGTCACGGTCAACCCGATGATGATCATCCCCCTGGCCGCCGTGCCGGTGACGGCGGGAGTCAACTCGTTCTTCGGCTTCCAGAGGGCCAAGCACAAGCATCTCTCGTCGATGATCCGCAACCTTTATTACCTCACCCTGGCCAATAACGGCAGCGTGCTCAACAAGCTGATCGACTCGGCCGAAGAAGAGGAATACAAGGAGACCATGCTCGCTTACTACTTCCTCTGGCGACGCCTCGATGAACCGGAAATCTGGACCATGGAACAGCTCGACAACCATATCGAGGCGTTCCTCAAGCGGGTCTCCCAGATCGAGATCAACTTCGAGATCGCTGACGCCCTCGGCAAGCTCTTCCGGCTCGGCCTGGCCCGTCGCGACAACCAGGGGTGCGTCCATGCTGTGCCAATCGAACAGGCTCTTGTCATCCTTGACCGACTCTGGGACAATACCTTCATCTATGCGTGATTGAGACCGCCATTTGAAGGGTCCGGGAAGCCTTTCCGGACCCTGACGGTATCCCCAGAATAGACAGTCTCAGTCTATTTGAGGAAACACACACAAGGAGCCGACTTGCCGATTTTTCTGAAAATCGTTAACTTCATGGTTAAGAATCTTCGTAGAAAAGTTGGCAGAGATCCTCGAATTTCATCCCCACTTGCTGTAACCTCGAATAACTGATTTCGACCCCCCCCCAACGTGGCCCTGTCGTTTGACGACAGGGGCCCGCGGCAATCCGGACTCCCTCTTTGAGAATTCCGGTGGCCTGGAGGACGCGATGGCTTCCTGTACCAGTGCGGGCGTCATGGATACCTTGAAATGCGGCGCGAGGCTCAGCGTCCATGAAGGGGGCGCTGTCGAGGCTCAACGTCATAAATGGATTGAAAGCGAGAAGGCCGGTCGCGACCTGGGAGAATGGGCGATTCGCTGCTGGGTCCGCCAGCACTGGAATGGATTCCTCCGCGAGAAATGGCTCGAGCATCTTCAAGGGCGGACGTTCTGGATTGAGCTGGATCACGATGATTTTGGACTGCTTGAACAATCGTTTCAAGATTCCGAGTTGATTGACGAGATCCTCCAGCGACTCAAGTCCGGTCAGGAAAACCTCGATGTCCTGAACTGGGCGATCGACACCCACCAGCCGATGGAAGAAGTTTTCGAGATTCTCGAAACACTCGACATCAACAGCCGACGGATTGAATGCCTGCTCGAACCCCGCCTCTCGCAAGCCGGTTGAACGAGCCAGTCTGACTCACCCGCCGACCCTTTCCTCCCGACCCTTTATATTCGTTAATTTCAGCCCCAGGCAATCAGAGTCGTCCCGGAGCCGTCGTGGATTTCAAGCGTCCCCTGATCTGGTTTTCCACGAAGGCGTTGTGGACGGACAGGTTTCGATGGATGGGTGGCCGGGGCCAAAGCGCAGCGTGGCCCGGGGCGTCGAAGGTCCAACCCCCGGGGCACGCTGCGCTTTGGCCCCGGCCACCCCGGCCTTCTCCCTCCCACTTGCGGGGGAGGGCCGGGGTGGTGGGTGTCACGGCATCGCCAGTGAACTTACCTGGCCAGCCCTGACCATCATCATCCCGCCGAGTTCTCGACGAATTTGACCAGGGTCCGGACGAAGCAGCCGCTCCCTCCGGCGTCGCGAGTCGCGCTCTCGGCCTCGGCCCAGCTCGGTCCGGCGATGTCGAGATGGACCCACGGGGCGTCGTCGACGAACTGTTCGAGGAACTTGGCGGCCGTCACGGCGCCGCCCCATTTGCCGCCGACGTTCTTGAGGTCGGCGACGCTGCTCTTGAGCAGATCCTTGTAGTCGTCGTCGAGCGGGAGCCTCCAGGTTCGCTCTCCGGTGGCCTTCGACGCGGCCGAGACCTTCTCGGCCAGGCTCTCATCATTGGCGAAGAGACCGGCCACCTTCGTCCCGAGGGCGACGAGACAGGCGCCGGTGAGCGTGGCGAGGTCGATGATCGCGGCGGGCTTCTGCTCGCTCGCGAAGCTCAGGGCGTCGGCAAGGATCAGGCGGCCTTCGGCGTCGGTGTTCAGGACCTCGACCGTCTTGCCGTTCCGGATGGTGAGAACGTCGCCGAGCCGCATGGCCTGGCCGTTGACCATGTTCTCGGTGATCGCCATGTAGCCGACGACGTTGGCCTTCAGGCCGAGCCGGGCGATGGCCGTCATGGCGGCCAGGACCACCGCCGCGCCGGTCATGTCGCTTTTCATGTCCTCCATCGAGGCGCTCGGCTTGAGCGAGAGCCCGCCCGAGTCGAACGTCACGCCTTTCCCGACCAGGGCGATCGTCCGCGACGAGCCTCCCTGGCGATGCTCCAGGATCACGAAAGCGGGCGGCTCGTCGGACCCTTGAGCCACTCCCAGCAAGCCGCCGAATCGCTCCTGCTCGATTCTGGCCTTGTCCCAGACAGTGACGCGGAGGCCGCTCGATTCGGCGGCGGCCTCGGCCCGGGTCGCCAGGGTCGTCGGCGACTTCTCGGCCGGGGGGGTATTGACCAGTTCTCGGGCGAGATTCACGGCCTCACCGACGATCTGGCCACGCGACACGCCCTGCGTCGCCGCCTCGGCGATCTCGGAGGGGGCCACGATCAGGAGCGACTCGCAGGCATGTCGGGACCGCTCGGCCTTGCGGAGGTCCGGCGCCTGGGTGGCGACGATCAGACCTTCGACCATCGCCGAGGCGATCGAAGCGGGGTCGTCCGACTCAGGCAAGGCCACGGCGACCCGGGTTCTCGAGCGACTCGCAATCTTCTTGCCGACCGCGACCCCGCTCGAAAACGCCGAGCCCGCGTCGAACTTGGCCCGATCGCCCAGCCCGAACAGGAGGACCGATCCCGCGGCCAGTCCGGTCGAGCCCGGCCCGAGCAGCGGCACGACGTCGCCGACGTTTCGGGAAAGATCCTTGGCCTCGACCAGCTTCGGCAGGAGGTCGGCCAGGGGAGTCCCTGCCAGACCGGCGGGGAGTCGGAAATCGCCATCGAAGAGTCCGATGGCGAGGAGGTCGGCTTCGACGGTGTGGAGAGGCTGCGTGGTCGTCTGGACGTTCATCGATGGCACTCGGGACCCGGGTCGGTGGTCGGCAACGAGCCTCATTGTACGAGGCGAGGCCGTCGCCTTCATCACCGCTCTGCCCGAAAGTCGTTCAAAGGTTGACCTTCTCGTGTTCGCCCGGCTCATACTTCTGGCCGGTCGCCATCGCCTTGACCAGGCCGAACACGTGGACCACGGCGCTCCCCGGGGTATCCCAGTACTCGCCCTTGGTCACGTCGACCCGGAGCAAGGCAAGGTCGGGGTCATCGAGACCATCGGGGAACCAGGCCTTGTATTTCGGGTCCCAGAGCTCCTTGGCCTTGACCTTGTCGCGGACCAGCGTGGCGATCCCCGAGACCGAGACGTACTTGCTCTTCTCGGGCGAGGAATAGGCCAGGTTGACGTGCTGGTCCTGCTTGACCTCATCGACCTTGCCGGTGGCGGCGTGAGTGAAGAACCAGAGGACGCCGTCGAACTCCTTGCCCGGTTGATTGTGGTCCTGGTGGGTCGCCATCGGCCGGCTCCGAAGCGTCCCGTCGGGCTCGGCGGTCGTGAGCATCGCGAACTGGATGTCCTCGATCAACTGGCCCAGCTTCTTGATGGAATCCTCATGCCCCTTGGTCTCGATCATGATAGGTCCGCCTGGATGACTTGCTGGATCGTCGCGTTACCAGCCAGGCCAGGGGTGCAAGATCCATACCGAGACCATCCCTTCAATCTGCGGACCCAGGAAGCGGCCGGGCCGGGACGCCGACGACCGTCTGTCCCGGCTCGACGTCGTGATTCCGGGTCACGACCGCCCCGGCGCCCACCACGGCCCCTTCGCCAATCGTCACCGGGGCGACCAGGATCGAGCCCGAGCCGAGAAAGGCCGACTCGCCGATCTTCGTCCGGTGCTTGGCCCGGCCGTCATAATTGGCTGTAATCACCCCGGCGCCGACATTCGCCGACCGGCCGACCTGAGCATCTCCCAGATACGCCAGGTGGCGGGCGATCGCCCCGGCTTCCAGATGCGATCGGTTGACCTCGACAAACGCCCCGACCTCGGCGCCGTCGTCCAGGATCGTCCCGTCCCGGAGATGCGCGAACGGCCCGACCTTGCAGCCGACCCCGACCGTCACCCGCCCGGTGATGACCGAGAAGGGATAGATCACCGAGTCCCGGCCGATGCTCGCCCGGCCGTCGATGTAGGTGTTCCGGGGGTCAACGATGCTGACCCCTTCCTCCATCAGGGTGTCCTGAATCCGGCCCTGGAGGATCGCGTGGGCCTGCGCGAGATGCTGGCGGGTGTTGACGCCCAGGATATCGTCGGGCTCCAGACAAGGCAGCGCGACCACCCTCCGACCCATCGCCTGGAGCAACTGCGGGGCATCGGTCAGATAATATTCGCCCTGGGCGTTGCCGGTGTCGAGCTGGTCGAGCGCATCCCAGAGGCCGGGCAGCTCGAAGACGTAGCAGCTCGGGTTGACCTCGCGGATCGCGCGTTCCTCGGGGCTGCAATCGCGCTGTTCCACGATCTTGAGGAATCGCCCCGCGCTATCCCGCAAGATCCGCCCGAAGCCGGTCGGATCGGGGACGATCGCCGTCCCGAGCAGGCACGACGCGGTATCGGCCTGGCGACGTTCGAGCAGATCCGCCAGCGGAGCGGGCCGGATCAAGGGCTCATCGCCGACCAGGACCAGGACCGGCCCCTGATAGCCTTCGAGCAAGCTCCGGCAGGCCCGAACGGCATCCCCGGTGCCAAGCTGCCGCTCCTGGGTCGCGAAGAAGATGTCGGGTTCATCGACAAAAGTGGATCGAACCTGATCCGCACCGTAGCCGACGACGACGATAATCGTCTTCGCCCCCGCCCCCCGAGCGGCCTCGACGACATAGCGGATCATGGGGCGTCCACAGACCTCGTGGAGCACCTTGGCCTTCTCGGATTTCATCCGCTTGCCGTGCCCAGCCGCCAGGATGATCGCCACCGGTCCTTGCATCGCGCCTCGCCCTTCGTCAAAGTCGAATCGGATCGGTCGGCCAGGGCGACATCGGCCCGGCCTTTCGGGGGCGATTCTACGAAGCAAACGCCTCGATCGTCAAACCGGGGCGATCCGGGCGGACCATCCCCGGCCCCTCGACTCGTCGAGAGCTTTCCGGGTCCTGAAATCCATTGGTTTCGACCTCAACCCGCCGCGATCGGGGCTCGACCGACGCTGAAGGCCATCGTTTCGGCCCCTCGGACGCCTGTCAGATCGCTCCTCGACGGCTCGGCGTACCCGCGAACCGGCTCACGCTCGGTGGTCAGGGGAATTTCCCGAAACGAACCCATTGTGGGTGGAGGCTGGGGGGCCGGCGGAGCCTTCGGAGTGGCCTCGGCCTTCTCGGCCGCCTCGGCCTCGACGAGCCGGAACTCCTTCAGGGCCTTGAAGAAACCGCGACGTGCCTCGGCCTCATAGCGTCGAGCCAGGTTGGCCGCCTTGGACGAATCAAAGAGCGCCCGAGCCCCGGCCTCGGCCCGATCCAGCTCGATCGTCTCGAAGTCGAGCGTCTCGCGGTGGGCCTGAAGCGCGCTGATCTCGCCGTCGATCGCCTCGATCAGGCTGGCCCGAGCCCAGTCCTTGCGGAACGACTCGTCGAGCCCGCCCCCCTCATCTTCACCCAGGGCCGCGAAGTCGCCCCAGAATCCCCGAGACAGCGCACCCAGCCGAGATCCCCGAGCATGCCGGGCCTTCAGGCCGATCAAACCGGCGGCCCGCTCCAGATGCGAGACGGTCCACTCGGGCGCGGGGTCGATGGTCAGATCCGCGCGCAGATCCTGCCATTCCTCGATCAGGCGATCCACCCCCTCGGGCGATTTGCGAAGCTTGCGGAGGTTGTTCCGCGGGTCCTCGCCGAGCTTGTCGAAGAGGTCGTCGGCCCGATCGATGCGTTCCTCATCAAAATCCTCGGCGGCATGCCGGACCTTCAGGGCGATCGCGGCCGACTCGTGCTCGACGGCCCGCTCGGCGCGAACCGAGAGGGTCGCCATCTTTTCGATCAGGATGGCCCCGGCGGCGGTGCTCGGCTGCATGTCGCCCGAGAGCGCCTCGACCCGTCGGGCGATCTCACCGGCGACGGCTTCTCGTCCCCCGGTTCCCGAGCCGCTCAGCCCATGCTTGAGCGAGTTCCGCGAGGAAATGGCCTTTCCCTCGGCCGTCACCGGCCCTTTCGATCGAGCCCCATTGGCACGGTTGGCGGCGACCCGAGCTTCGGAGACGTGCATCGTACGGCGTTCCCTTCGCGATCGTGGGTGAAAAGTCCTGATGGTGCCTTCGTCAGTACTTTCACTAACTTCGCGGGGGTTCTATCACACTATTTTTTCAAAATGTCGAGAATGGTAGATGAGCGACGAGATATAAGGGAGCAGACCAACTAAATGATCCCTCTCTGCTGCGTAAACAGGACAGGCAAGGTTGCCTGTCAGAAAGTGTCCTCATCAAGAAACAGGCTGATGCAAAGAAGCCGTTCGAGGGTGATCACTATCAACCACCGAAAATCTTCAGCCTTGTGGAAAGATCCTCGTGAAGCTTGTCGAAGGTGATGCAATGGACCTTCTTGCTCGCCACGACGACGGAATCGCTTCTCCAATCGAATCGTTCGCGAAGCGAGGGGTCCGACAGGTGTCTGTCGCGGCCTATCACCAGAAGCATGTTGAATTGAATAGACGCCGACTGGAACCTGCCGGAGTAGGCCGCATTGCCTTTATTGTTTTCGATCCAGACTATCCAATCGATGAGTTGACTGAACCTATGATTATAACGGTCTGACCAGTCGGGCGAGGACTTCTTGCCTGCGGTGTTGAAGATGCTCGTGCTCTTGGCGTCTTCAAACTCGATGAAGCAAAACTGTTTGTTCTTGATGTCGCCAATCACGAGATCGGCTTTATGATCACCGAACACACTAAATTCCCTGGCGATATTCGTGTTCTTATGATCAACGATATTCGGATTGTACGTACCCATCAAGGCACATAGGTGCTCGTTTGAATCAAAGAAAGGGAGGATGTCGCTCTTCTCGCCGAGGTCCCCTTTTCCCTTGCCCTCGAGCAATGCCTTGAAGGCCTTCAGTTCCGCCTTCGCTTGCTGCTTTTTCAGCGCGAGCGTCTTCAGTTGAGCCATGAGGACTTCCAACGGGGCAGAGGCTACTTTGCCTTCTCTGAGGGGGAAACGCGGCGACCCTTCTTCGTCACGCCGGTCTTGGTCTTGGACGTTTTCCACCCATACTGATCAAGGGTCGCCTGCCGCATCAGGTCCATGACGACGATCTCATCCCCCACCTTTGAATAGATGATGCGCAGCCCCGATGGGACCTTGAGAGTGTAGAGCGGCTGATCCCTTGAAATTCGACGAACTTTCTTGCTGTCCGCTGTGCTCGCAAGGAAATGATCGCGATCGGTAATGACCCCACCTACGACCTGTTTCTGCTGATCATCTAAAGCGTCCAAGGCGATGGAGACTCGTCCATCGACCTGATAGCCCGGCGTTTTCTTCGTAACCGCCATGAACAGCCTCGCAATCACCAAAAGGCCGAGCCTTGAAACTTCCTGGTGGTATTCTACCTTGAATCGACGGCCAGAGGCAGGCAGTTCAGAAAATCTCGCCGCTCTCGATCGTCCCTCTTCGTCCGTCGTCGATATTCTCCCCACCGGGAAGCCCGAAGCGGACATCCTCGAAGGATAAAGGCAGACTGGCTACTTGCGGGGACGGGAAGCAATTTTTCGATCCACGATCCGGAATGGGCAGGCTGAGCAAATAGCTGCCGCGATGATCCGCCTTTAATCCACGAATCGCGATAAGGTAACGATAGACGAACATCTTCGGTGATCGCTCAGCCCGAGTCCCAGTCTTTCGCGAACCTTGAATGCGCGAGGCACATCTGGCAAACTAGGCCCTTCGACTGGCGGGCCCGCCTTGAATCGAAGGGGGCCGATCAGTCCTCGATCTTGACGGGACGGACGGGACGCCATGAGCATGACGGCTGAGGAAGTGGCCAAGGTGGCCTTGCTGGCCCGGTTGCGCCTGAGTCCGGGCGAGCTCGAGCTTTTCACCGGGCAGCTCAACGCGATCGTCGGGTTCGTCGAGCAACTGGGCGAGCTTGATACCGCCAACGTCGAGCCTCTGGCCCACGGGGTCGAGGTCCATAACGTGTTTCGCGAGGATGTCCGGGGGCCTTCCCTGCCTCGCGAAGAGGCCCTGGCCAACGCTCCCAAACGGAATGCCGAGAGTTTTCTGGTCCCGGCCGTCCTGGAATAAATCCTGACAGGATCGCCGAGTTTTAAGTCCTCGGCCCTGAGTCCTTTGAGGTGAAGATGGACCCGACCCGCTCGACCGCCGCGACTTTGCTTGCCGAGATGAACGCGGGGACCATCACCGCCGAGGAGGTCACGCAAGCCTACCTCGATCGCGTCGACCGCCTTGAGCCGACCCTCAAGGTGTTCCTCCACCGCGACGCCAACGCCTCGCTGGCCAGGGCTCGCGACGTCGACGCCCGGCGCAAGGCCGGCGCACCGCTCGGGCCTCTGGCCGGCGTGCCGATCGCCTTGAAGGATGTGCTCTGCACCAAGGGCGAGCCGACTACTTGCGCCAGCAAGATGCTCGAAAACTTCCGGCCGCCTTACAACGCCACGGTCATCGAGCGGATCAGGGCGGCCGACGCGATCCCGGTCGGCAAGACGAACATGGACGAGTTCGCCATGGGCTCGTCGACCGAGAACAGCGCGTTTGGTCCGACGAAGAATCCCTGGGATATCGAGCGGATTCCGGGCGGATCGTCGGGAGGCTCGGCGGCGGCCGTCGCGGCGGACTTCGCGCCGATCTCCTTGGGATCGGATACCGGCGGCTCGATCCGCCAGCCCGCGGCGCTCTGCGGAATCGTCGGGCTCAAGCCGACTTACGGCCGGGTCAGCCGCTATGGCCTGATCGCCTTCGCCAGCTCGCTCGACCAGATCGGCCCGTTCTCGCATGATCTGGCCGACACGGCCTTGCTTCTGAAGATCATCGCGGGTAAAGATCCGCTCGACGCCACGAGCGTCGACGAGCCGGTGCCCGATTACCCCGCCACCCTCGATACCCCCCCCGAGTCGCTCCGGATCGGCCTGGTCCGCGAGTTCTTCGGCGAGGGGCTCGACTCCGAGGTCGAAGCGGCCATTCGCGAGGCCGTCCGGGTCTACGAGGCGGCCGGGGCCACGGTTCGCGAGGTCTCCCTGCCGCACTCGAAGTACGGCGCCCCGGCGTATTATCTGGTGGCTCCCGCCGAGTGTTCGAGCAACCTGGCGCGATATGACGGGACGATCTTCGGTCATCGGTCGGCCGACTTCTCGCCGAAGACGCCCGAAGAGGAGGCGTTGCCGCCCCTGGTCCGGATGATGATGGCCAGTCGCGCCGAGGGGTTTGGCCCCGAGGTGAAGAGGCGGATCATGCTGGGGACGTTCGCGCTCTCGGCGGGCTATGCCGACCAGTATTACAACCAGGCGCTCAAGGTCCGCCGCCTGATCCGCAACGACTTCGACCTCGCGTTCAAGGACGTCGATATCCTGGTCGGCCCGA
>Ga0080006_1170035_pt1 | contig 12913 bp, 22 predicted proteins | sample RS3BMetagenome_FD_69209 | JGI IMG/M metagenome (GOLD analysis project Ga0080006, IMG submission 69209) | Ferric oxide microbial mat and aquatic microbial communities from Rainbow Spring, Yellowstone National Park, USA - RS3B (SPADES... ...
TCCTTTCTTAATTTAGTATTTCTTCTGCTGCTTTATTTACTACTACTTCTTCTTCTTTTGTCATTTTATTTACCACTTCTTCTACCGCCTTAAGCGCATATCCGTAAATTCTCATAGCAATTTCATCAAGCGTTTGCCCGTCCTGTTCGATAGTAATTTTGACTACGGGATTGACCACGGGACCAACCTCCTTGACTTTTTGCCACGCGGGGTGTTATACTGAAGGCAAAGGGGATTGGCCCTCCCCGACATACCTTCTCATGCCTCCGGTCCCCACAGCCGGAGGCACGTTGCTATTCTGATACATCACCAGTGCCGTTGCATGTAGCACAAACCCATTCGGTTTCCATCTCATCGTCCCACAGCACGCCTGTTCCACCGCATCCTGGACAGGTCATCTAATCCACCCCCATCCTCTTAATTGCCTTCCACGGTTCTCGCAAGGTCCATACTCGCAGTTTTTATCTGATTCCACCTCCCGATTCCCAAAGTCTCCGCAACTGCTCGACTCGTTCCCGCCGGCTGCGCTCGGCCCTGCGCCGCTCCAGCCACCGCCGGATCAGTCCCACCATAGACCTACACCTCTTCCACTCCAGTATATCCGGCTAAAGAACGGTTTACTAAAAACAAACCGACCAACAGAGCGGGCTACTCTATCCCGTCCGTGCTGGTCGGTTTATCTCCAAAAAAGATTTCGTCAGGACGCACTCCAAAAATATCGGCGATCCGAAGGCCAAGGACAAGCCGGGGAGTACGGATTCCCGACTCGATCATTCCGTAATAGGTATCTGTTACGCCCAGTCGCTCAGCTACCTGCCGCTGGGTCCATCCACGACTAATCCGCAGGTCGATAAGACGCTTCCGTTTATCGGTTCTGCCGGCTACGCCCACGCCGTTACATCCTCCCAACAGATCGTTAGGTAAAACCAGTATACCAAACGCTCTGTTAGCTTGTCAAGAGGGTAGAGGAACAAAAAAAGCCGCCCGCGGGCGGCTAATCCTTTTCCCTTGATCTTCTTCTAGGCTCCCCAAACACCGCCGCCATGCCCTCGGCGGTGACGGCCCACTGCTGCCCAATCCGGGCAGTGGTGCCGGCAGGGAACCGACCCAGGCGGACCGCCAGCCAGACGGCCTGTCGCGATACTCCCCAGGCGGCGGCGGCCTGGGAGAGGGAAAGATACTCAGCCATATCAGTCTTCCTCCACCTGGTATTCTGCCCAGGTGAGGCTGATCAGTGCCTCCGGGTCGGTCACGTGGGGAAGCGGAAACTCCTCCAGCGTAATGTATAGAGTGGCCTCCGTCTCTACGGGGTCGTCCTCCCCCTCCGGCACGCGCCGCCAGAGGCCGGGGACCACGATGCGCCGGGTTTCGTGGACGCCGGACATGTCCGCCTCCTCCAGCCAACCGTAGAAGGTTCCGTCGTGACCCAGATCAAACATCATACTATCTTCCCCTTTCGCCCCGCCGTCCTTTTGCCGGCTGCGGGCTATGTACGGGGCCGCAGCCCCGGCAGATCACCTATTGAAATACTGGTTAAAGAACTGGCAGAACTCTGCCTGTTCTCTTCTCGCCCGCTCGGCCTCTACGAACCATTCCGGGTGGTTCTGCCGCCACGCAGCAGAGTCCCCCAGTAGAAAATTGCCCCAAATCACTGCCGGATGATTAGTTCGGTAATGATATGATCCCCCGTCAGTTATGCAAGAGGGAATCTGGAAAACTCCTGATACTGCCCAAGGGGTAAGGTCCTCCGTAGTTTCCCGGTCAAACCCCCAACACCCGTCGGGGGTCCACAACAATGCACCGTTACCACTGCCGGAGATCCAGAGGACGTAGTCGTCCTCCCACTCCAGCGTGGCACACGATTGCCATGCTGGACCCGACTCCGTGGCGGCCCGATATATGTCGTCCACCACGTCCAGGATATTGGGTGCTGTAACGTTCGGCTCGCCGATCCCGCCGGCCCAGTGCCGGCGTACAAACTTTTCCGCCTGAATCTTCCAGTCCGCTGCCATGTCACTCATTCCTTTCTCCCGCCTTTATCCCGGCGGGCGGCCTTATGTATGTGGCCGGTTGTTCACCCGGGCGGCCGGCCGGGAATGTCTATTCCATCCGCTGGAGGTCCTCCGCAACTTTGACCAAGTCGCGCATGTCTATCTGCACAATACGACCTGAATCCAATTCCAAATCGGCACCAAGTTCCTTTGCCACCTTTAGAGCGTCCAAAAGGGAATCAAAATCGTAGAAAACGCCGTTCGCGTCTAGTCTCCAGCAGTCACCTTTTCGCCAAAGTCCCCATATATACCGAGACATTTCTTTTCCCTCCTTTCCTCGCCTTATTTGCCCTTGGCGGCAGGCTATATACGGACGGCCGGTTGGTGACCCGGACGGCCGGCCGGGGACGGGATTACTCACCACGTACTTACGACAACATCCCCTTCCTGCGTTGTGAAGCTCTTAACGAGCTCCACAACCGGAAAATAAAAGGTTTTCATAAGGAAATCCTCCTGAATGGGGAACGAATTCCCCTTCACAATGCTGTAGCGAGGAATATCCTTCTGAACCCATGTCACCCGTTGAATCGGGGAAGCTACAATCATGCTTGCCCCTTCGGGCCAAGGACCTTTCCATTGGTCCCGAGTCCGAGGTTCACTCGACATGACGTAGACCTGAAAGTTCTTGCTCTGGTGCATGCCCCTGGCGCGGTCGTAGTAGCTTACCCGTGGGACGGGTTCTGACCCGTCCAGAGGTTGCACAAAGTCCGTGAACCACGCCCCGGCGCATTCGTCCGGGGTGTTCAACCATCCGCAAAATTCGTACACTCGCATTTTTCATTCCCCTTTCTGCCGCCTTAGCCGGGCGGCGTGGCTATGTAGGGGCGGCCAGAAGGCCGCCGGATGCCTAGATCACCTCCCCCTCCGGCTCCTCGCAAGACGGGGGCCATACTTCGTCCGCCGTCCCGAGACGGAGGGTCTCCCCGTCCCAGAGGACGAAGCGCGACGCCGGGGCGCCGTACAACCGACCTTTCCGGAGCACGCGGAAAGCCGACCCCGGCTCCAGCAGGAGAAGCCGGACGGCGTGTCCGCCCATTCCCCCGGCATCGCCTTGGGCCTTGTAGCCCTCGGCCATGACGGTGACGCCGGGAATATCCTGGAACCGTTGCCATCCCTCGGCGACCCCTTCATCGGGATGGGTACGGAAAAACTCCGCACCCTCCTCGAGGGGGCAGACAACGCCGCATTTGGGGCACCTGTCTGTGCCATTGAGATCCAGGCTCCCCAGCTTCTTGCCTCTGTCGGGGCAAGGTATGGGGCCCTTCTCGGTCCCGGTCCAGCTTGTGGCTCCCCGGAACCCGGCGGGGATATCCGCCAAGACTAGGGCCCGCCGGTCAGCGGCATCCCGCTCCTCAACCAGGAGAAGCGTGCCCTTCTCCTTGGTGCGCAGAACGCTGGCCCGCTCCACCGCGTGGTAGCGGGTGACTTCCCCCGCCTCAGGGTGACGAAAATAGGTCGTCATCCCTGGAGCAAGGGCGGTCTGTACCCCACACCGGGAGCAGGATTCCTCCTTCCACAACAGCTCCCCGCGCTGGGGGCAGGGGGCCTGGTAGGCCAGGGTATCGGCGAACCGCTGGCCGACCGGGAAGCGAATAAGCTCCCGGCCGCGCCCTTCCTCCCCCACGGGGATGTGGGGGTAGGGGGTGGCGGCAACGACGATGGATGGCGTGATGGTAGCCTCCGTAACGGTGTAACAACGCATTTGTCTCCTTTCCCCGAGCCGGGTTGCCTGCCGCTTTCCGTGCGGCCTCCGGCGTCCGGCAGCCGGGTGGTATATACTGGCCGGTTGGTGACCCGGACGGCCGGCCGGGGGCGTCTATTCCATAGTCTCGACCATGTCATGCGTATCTATCTGGTCTATCTGGATAATACGGCCTGAATCCAATTCCAGATCGGCACCAAGTTCCTTTGCCGCCTTCAGGGCTTCCGTAAGGGAATCAAAATCGTAGAAAACGCCGGTCGCGTATAATCTCCAACAGTCACCTTCGCGCCGAAGCCCCCATATATACCGAGACATTTCTTTCCCCTCCTTTCCTCGCCTTATTTGCCCTCGGCAGGACTATGTACGGCCCCCGAAGGGGCTAGCGGGTTACTCCAGCCGGGTGATCACCCGGACCTGGAGGTCCGCCAGATCAACCGCCTGGTGCGCGGTGGTGAACCCCTCGGTCGCCCGGGTGCTCTTCCCCTGCGCGATGGGGAAGCAAATGACCTGCTCCCCCACGGCCTGGCCGGGGAAGAGTTTCGTGGGGGCCGGGACGGCGCCTAGGTCCTCCACAATCTGCTTTGTGTCGGGGTGCCCCACGTAATGCGGCACCCCGGCCAGGGACGGGACCTCGCCGGGCGGAAGGGTCCGAACGCGGTAAGTCCCGTCCAAGGGAAGGACGGTAGTGGACAATACAGCTGCAAATGCCATGATTCTCTTCTCCTTTCTTGCCCCGCCGCCTTATCACGGCTGCGGGCTATGTATGCCGGGATAAGGCTCCCGGCTTGTCCTTAATCCTGGTATCCGCGAGGATACATCGTGCTTCCAGGACAACAAGGACATAGTTCGGTATGAACAAGAAAGCTGTATTTTCTTATATACGCAGGATGATCGCCATTCCAGAAGACTAGTGTATAAGTTTTTTGGTTTTTACGCCATAATCGGTATATTCCGGTTATGCACGGTCCTACCTCGCTAAAAACTCGTACTTTAGGCAACTTTTCAAGCTCTTCTTTGGTAATGTTCGGCCCTTTTGTGAATTCCATCTTTTCTTTTCTCCTTTCATTTTTCCCTTAAGCGTAGGGCCCCTAAGGGCCCGGCCGGCATTCTCGGCCTTGTACCTAGCGGGATTATGCGGAAACATACTTTCCGGCTTTAGGATTATACCACTTACCGTATTTCCACTCGTAGTATTTCCGAACTGGTTTAAGTGGTTTTTGTTCAGTAAAATATTCGCATTCGACATTATGAAACCTAGTCTCTAATCCTCTGCTATAATAGATTGTTCCGGAAATATAAATTGTTTTATAGTTCTTGTTCTTGTTTGGTCGGTAGTCTGTTAGGTATATATCCTTGATATCTTCTGGATCAAAAATCCATTTGTAATCTTCATTTTTGGTTGTAGGCAATACTGCATAATTCGTATAACGTATTGGTTTGTCAGACAGCACGTCCACTGCAATTACTAAAAGCTTTTTACCTTCACGTTCAATCACTTCATGTCTACGGTAATAACTCATTCTTGGTTCCTCCTCTATTTTGTTTTGGCCTGCCTCATCAGTACCGGGCGGCCATTTCCGGCAGACCGGCCACCTGGCCGGTTTCGGCTTAAAAGGTAACTAAGATTACCCTTACCGGGGCCGCCGGACCAGCTTTGCCGGTCCCGTGGGACGCACGAACGCACACTTCGCTGTAACGTCCCAGGCATCGTCCTCCCAAGAGACGACCTCTCCCGGAAAGACGTAGATTCGGCGTCCTTTAAAGACATTGGGACGATTTATCTGCTCCCGGTAAAGGAGTAGCTCCTTCACCGCCTTCTCGGGCGTGTCCCCTACACACGCCGCGAGTCCAGGCTGTACAATGTACCAGCCCGGGACGGCGACAAACCCGCCTTGCTCCAGGTAGGCAGGAAAGGCCTGGGCCGCCCAAGCCGGCCGCCATTCATCCAGCCAGGATTGTGCTTCTTCTTGGCTGGCGAATGGCACGCCCATTCGCTCATCCAGGCTCGTGCCGCGCCGGAAGGACGACTTTTTACCGAACCGAGCTGCCCAGACCATCATTTCTTCTTTCTCCTTTCTCCGCCTGTTCGCCCCGGCGGGCGGGCTCGTTTTATGATCCCATCTTACACCCATCATTTACGGCTGTCAAGCCCTTACCCAAAACACGTCATCCCTACAGCCGTGCGAGTTTGCGGGTTTAGGTGCCGGCGAACGGTCATAATCGGCAGGTGAACGGTCATATAAATCGGTTAAATGGTTAAGCCCTACAGCCGTAAGCATTCTAGCCATTTCAACATTTTTTATTTTTTTAATTTTTTCTCTTTTTTACCATTTTCTGATATATGGATACAAAAGGTTGGTTATGTATCGTGGGAAAATGTTTAACATATGGAAAATTTTGTGTGAAACGAAAAGAAGAAATAAAAGGGCGGGAAGAAGGGAAAGAGAAGGAGAGGAGAAAGGGGAAGGGGAAGGAATGCCTTTTCTTTTCTTTATTTTCTTTTCTTTTCCATGGATAGGGTAGGGGATAGAGGAATGGAAAAGAAAAGAAAATTGGGAAAGAATATATAGAGTTATTTATTTATTTAGATTATCTTTCTTGCAATGATCATCAGAAGAAACATCTTTAATATTACGGAATGTCTTCTTGAGATTGGCAAAGAATTGCTTCCTAGTCACATAGCGTCGCACTATGTTATTAGCTTCTTTAAGCTGTTGTGGTGTTAGCCGAGCCATTAACATCCACTCCTAACAATCGGCTTACTTTGTTGGCTGTTTGCGCATCTAGTCGATCAGCAGCCAAAAAATCCTGTATCTCTCGATCGGTGTATTCCCTGCTGTTGGCCTTTTCTTCTTTTGCGTATTCTATCTGTTTCCAGTCATCTTTCTTGCCAACAAGGATAAAATGAGTTACCCACAAGTTAGCATCTACGTCCTCAACCGGCAAAGGTTCAGTACTCGTCCGCCACCTTTCGACAAAATCCTCTGAAGAAAGCCCATATTTGGTTTCAAAATAGCGGATTTCCTTTCTTGCGTGTTCTATCTGTTTTCGGTCTTCTTTAGTAAGTTTCCGGTACTTCGCTAACAAATTCATAATAACTGCTCCTTTTTATATTTTCGGCAGATAACCTGCAATTCGGTCTTCGGGATGAACATGCGTATATTTTTGCGTCGTTAGTAAACTTGCATGGCCTAAGCTTTCCTGCACCACGCGTATATTCGCCCCGGCCTCTAGCGCGTCAGTCGCTCCGGTGTGTCGCAACCAATGCGGGGACACGTTTTTTCCTAACCCAGCTAGCTCCCCGGCACGGCGAACTATCCTGTATCCCCACTGTCGCTTGAACGGCCAAACCAGGCCGTCCGGGTCTATGTTGGCGGGGCCGTACAGACGCACCATCTGCTGCACCAGGTGCAAAGGTATCTTCACCGTCCGGGTCTTATCCCCCTTTCCTCTAACAGTCACGTAAAACCACTCTCCCGACTCGTCCGGCCTGATCTCCCGCCAGCGTACTGACACGCTCTCCTCCACTCTCAGCGTGGAGTAGTATAGAAACCTGATATACACCGCGTCCCGGTGGTTGTGGCTCTCTGCGGCGGCTATTAGGTCTTCCAGCTCCCGCCGGGTGAGTACCCGCTCGGCGGTCTTGTCTTTCGGCGTCCGTATCTTCTGGCCGGCCCAGGGGTTCTCTTGCGCCATCCCTTCCTTTATAAGCTTGTTCCACAGGCTGGACATGGCGGCCACGGTCAGCGCGACCGTGGCATCCGAGTACCCGTCGGCATAGAGCTTTTTCACGATCACCATAGCCTCATCGGCGGTCAGTGACGGCATCCGCCACGTGGCTACGTTTATCCGCCGCAGGGCGGCGAGGTAGGTCTGGTTGGTGCTCCCGCTCGTGGGCGCGATCAGCCAGCGGTTGATCACCCGCTCGATGTCGTCAGGGTGTCTGCCGGACGGTACGATGTCAGACATCGCCCATCACCGCGCTATCTTCGGCACCGTCTCCATTCGCATACACCCCGGACAACTCCATTTGCTGGAATATGAGCTCCTTCTGTGCTCGGTATGCTTCCGCCGGGGCAAAGAGCCCGGGGATCTCGGACAGTCTAATCCGCACCGGCACCATGTTTTCCCGGCTAACTCTCATCTCGAACACCCGGTCTCCGTACATCTCTTCTGCCACGGTCAGGACCGCGCCTGCCAGGAACAGCAGGGAGTGCAGGGGCAGGTGCTCTATGCGGGACGTCTTCGTGTCCGCGAACTGCTGTCTGAGCGCCGTGTGCAGCACGAGTCCCAGCATCCGGTATGTCTGCTCTATTCGATCAGCGAATTCACGCACCTTTGCTATTTGTTGGTCGGTAATGGCAAGTAGGTCGTGATACTCCTTCGCCTTTTTCTCCAGCACCAATACCTGGGACTTTGCTGCCGCTATTTCGTCGGCGGCTTTCGTCCGCTCGTCGGCCAGCTTCGTGGCTAGGTCCGCCCGCTGGGCCGTCAGGCTGTCGATCTCCCGCCTCAACTGCCTTGCCAATCCGATTAATCCGCCCGTTTCCCGCAAGGCGTCGGATAAGCCTTCCGTGGTCATTCCGGCGGCCTGTATCACCTTGTGTAAATCCAGGATGTCCTGCACGCCCAGACCGGCCTCCAGCAGGGACTTCACGGCAACGACCGGAAGATAAGGGATCCCCCGCTCGTCGGCGGCTGCCTGCTCCCAGGCCCGCAGGGTCTGTTCCCGCCTGGTGAGATCATTCAGCTTGCGGTCCGCGAGCTCGGCCAGTTTCACGGCTTCGGCCATCGTCTGTTCCGCTTCCGCAGTTTTCTGTCGGTACTCCTGGATCTGGTCCTTGAACTCCAGGAAAAAATCCGTCAGCGCCTGAATGGCCTGGCCGTAGTCGGCTATGCCGTTCCGCTCCCGGAAAAGCGTGAGTGCCAGCCACGTCTCCTCCGGGCAGTTGATGGTATGTTGAACCTTGCCTTCCGCCACCGTCTTCATGGCCTCACCTCCTGCCGCCATTGTACCACCCCCCTGCCGGAACTCAACCCGATTATTTTTCATCACCAAAACCGGCAATCCGGTTATTTTTCAGCCCTACAGCGGCACGGCTTTCAGAACGGCATTTTCGGGCATTTTGCAAGGGTCCCCAGGCCCGAGTTCCGTCAATCGGACTGTACAATTATTGCGAAAGATGTATTCACAGAGGTGATACAGTGGACGAGCTAAAGGAAGTCGCCTATTGGGTCTGTGGGACGTGCGGCGAGAAGTTCACAAACGAAGGCAATCCAAACGTTGCCTGGGGCCGTGCCAGTCAGCATCATCGAATCGAAGGACACGAGATTGAGGGCAGTTTCGACGAGAACGGAAACATCATCAACTCTGGTCTCGGTCGGCGCGGCATAGCCGGATTTGAGCGACGTTCCGCTAAACCGGGTGCCAAGACCACCAAGAAAGCTGACGAAGGCTTGCTGGTGGCCAGAGGACGCGGTTTCGTGCTGGAATTGGACGGTCCGGGCCTGATAGCCTTCCATGCACGCCACAAGTCGGACGGCGTGGACGATTTCCCTCCCAAAGCGAACTACGGACATATCGCCGACATGATCATGCACGATTTGGCCTGGTGTGACGCCGCCTGGAGCATGCCGTGGCCGAAGTTTCGCGCATGGATCGATGCTGATCCTGGACCGAACAAAGATAACCCGACATATCCGAGATGGCCACAATTGGCGCATGTCGCGCTAATACCGCAAATCGAACCGGACAACACCAAAGGAGGAAATAACACTGATGAAACCGATGATTCCGAGCGTGGGCGGACAAGCGGAACCAAATTTACTGAACGACATGGACGTAAAATCCGCTACAAAGGAGCTGTTCAACGCGGCGAAGGACAGAATGCAGGCCGAAACGACGGCGACCGTTCTGGAGAAGGTTCTGGCCGGTGGTTCTGGCAAGACGAAAGACTCTTTGGACTTGACCGGTATCGGCAGTCTTCTCGGGGGCGTAAGCGAAGCGATGCAGGGGACAAACAACTTCCTGCTGACGCTGATGAACAACTTATTACAAAAGAAGGAGAATGGGAGCACGGACAACACGCTGACGTTGTTGGTGCTGATAATGTTAATGCAACAGCAACAGCAGCAACCACAGGGAACACAGTTCTTAGCACAGCTGATGGCCCAGCAGCAGCAGACATTCGCGCAGATTCTAGAGCAGGTGAATCTCAGGTTTACGGACGTGGTGAACCTGATGAACAAGCACCACGAGGAGAAGGTGAAAGACCTGGAGAAGCGGGCAGGGCCGGACCCAATAACAGACCAGATCTACAACCAAGTCCTGCCGACGATAGTGAACCAAGCAATAGGGCAGGCAAAGAAAGACCCAATAGACCAACTAGCCGAGCTAAAAGAAAAGCTCGACAAGATAGGGGGAACATTTAACCTGTTTGGTGGTGGCAATTCGTTAGAAGAGAAAATCAAGCTCCGCGCTCTCGACCTTGAGGAAGCGAAACTGCGTTCGGAAGAGCGCAAGCATGCCAGAGAATGGCAGGCTAAGCACGAAGCACCTAAGAGGTGGGGAGAAGCACTCAGTAACATCTTCGGCAACTTCACAGGCACTGCAAAAATGACACCCGACTTTTTATTCGGAAATGAACAAAGTGAACCAACAGGAAAGGAGATGGCATAATGCAGAGACTATATCTGAAAGAAGAAGAACTGCCAGAAAAACTGCCGAAGTTGGATGAGATAGCTGCAAGACTGGCTGCACAAAATATAGCAAGGTGGTTCAATACAGTGTCTGCTGATGAGCTGGCTGATTACTTGATCAATGATGCTGACATGGCAGCTATGCTGCCGATGACGCTTACTCTGCCCACTTTTCTCTACAGGATGACACGTCGGCCTCTTCTTAACTACCTGAAAAATGTTTTATATGACAGTCTACGTAAAGCAGTCTTATATGAAGTAATCCGCCGCACATTAGCTAACCCGGACATATTTGGGGAGCGGTATCAAGACCACTGCTTGCTCTTGGGGTGGGGGCTGTACACTGACCCAGAGAAGCGGAAACACCAGCTGGCACGGTTTCCATGCCTTGCAGGACTGAGTTCCGCTCAGCCCTGGTATCATGCAAATATGGACCGTGTGCTAAAACGGATAATCAGTCAGTTGGAAGGGGATGTAAAACAGCATGACACTGGAAGAGCGAACCGAATTGATAGTACTGGGAGCGGGCGCGTCGCTGGTGGGCCTGGGACTGCTGGGGTATTGGGTCTGGAAGCGCGAGTACGAAACATCGACCTACCCGCTGCCGTTTCCGACCAATTTCCAGGAAGCGCAGCAGACCTTGATCAAATTGGATGTGATGTGGTGGACTTCGGCTGCTCAGAGTCCAGCTAACAAAGCCTACCGCCAGCAGCTCCATAACGAAGCGGACGAGATCCGGGCTAAGTTCCCCGGTTCCGGGCCAGCCAACGGGTATACATGCGTCCAGCTAGTCAGCATGGGAGAGCTTAACCAGAGCATATGCGATCAGGCCAAAGCTCACGGAACCAGTCCTACGGAATAGCAGGGGGTGGTGTAATTGGCGACTAAAGCGCAACGTAAAGCGCAAGAGAGAGGTACAAGAGTACAGACAGTATCGGTGCCCATATCGCCACCAGCATATGCTGTCCGTGAGCAGACAGGCTTAACATTGCCGAAGTCACCGGGGAAAATTTTTGAAGGTCTTGGCGGCGCGGCACTGGGCGCGGGTACCACAGCATTACTCATCACCATCCTGCCCCCTGACCGGAAATGGATCGGCGCGATTGTGTCTGGCTTGTTCGGTGGTATCGGCGTCCTGACCAGCCCAATAGGTACTTGGATGCAGGAAGCATCCGGCGCGGCGTTCGCATCAGCCACGTTCTACTTCTTCCTGGACCTTACCGGTCAGGCACCAGGCCAAACACCAACTGTTGGCGGGTAGACCTGAGCTGAGTAGGTCTGAGTTCCGGTTACCAGGTGTTATTTTGTAGAAAACCAAAAGAGGAGGTAAATCAGCTTTATGTACGGTAAAAACAGTTTTGGGCCTACTTTAGTATCGGCACTGGTCGGTACGCTTGGCGGCTACCTTGACGGCTCTTGGGTTAAGAAAAAGCCCGGCTCGATGTGGCCGACTATAACCCGTGCTATTGTTGGTGTTGGTGGTCTTGGTACCTGTGATATGGTCAGGGGCCAGTACACCAGCGCGATCCTGGAAGGGCTTGGCTATGGTGGCCTGTACGGTACCGGCTTAGCTATCGCTGCTAACACCACGACAATCGGCGGTGTTGCTCCTGGGCCGTTGTATATGAACCGCACAAAAACTACCAGTAGCACCAGTAGCTTTGTTCAGACTATCCCGTCGCGTGTACTCCAGCCGTTTGTGCCTAGTTATGATTACAGTTTTGGGTACGAGGCCAATGCCTGAGTAAAGCGATAGGGTAGCAGTTGCCTAGCCAAACGAGAATGTAAGCTTATTAAGGTAACCAAATCAAAAAGCCTGTTGAGGCAAAAAGGAGTGATTTAAAGTGGCAAGCATTAAACCAGGCCCTGGACAGTTACTTGTTGATGTGCAGGTAACGTCTATTGGAGCTGGTCAGACAATCAACACAGTGTCTGGCTCCACGTTTACTGTGGGATCGAGTACAACACAGATGACACCTAACAGCGTTAACAGTACCCAACCGGTCTCCGGTACTGTATGGGATGCTTTATTTATTGAAGTATTTCCAGGCGTCTTGAACTCCGGCCAGAGCGAGCCAGACCTCTGGATGTGGCCGAAAATTGATAATGTAAGCTTTCAGGACGAGTTCTACGTAGACATATCGATCAGCGGTAACCCGTTTCCGTGCCGCGATAACACAGTTGGTAGGGACAGCTTAGTCATTGGTGCATCGATGCTGAAAGACGCCGTGACCGGCCAGTTAAGTAATATCATGGCAAGAGGGACAAAAGCTCCATTAGTCTATACCGGTTGGAAAGTGAAGAAAGACCTCACACTTGAGTTCTTCTCCAACGCCGGGTTTACTACTGGGTCAAGCGGCACGTTTGCAGTCCCTCCGACTATCAAGATCTACGGCGACGTATACGATGCTGACTTGTTAGCATATGTCCAAAGAATGAGTATGTACAACGGTAATATTTG
>Ga0080006_1214546_pt1 | contig 12905 bp, 14 predicted proteins | sample RS3BMetagenome_FD_69209 | JGI IMG/M metagenome (GOLD analysis project Ga0080006, IMG submission 69209) | Ferric oxide microbial mat and aquatic microbial communities from Rainbow Spring, Yellowstone National Park, USA - RS3B (SPADES... ...
TGCATCTTGGTCCTCCTTCGTCGTGGTGGGGTTGGTTTTCCACCCTCCAGTGTTGTCTCACTGGAACCCCCACGACGAGGGCGGGCCTTGATCCTTTCGGCGCTCGATACGCGGGCCATGTTGTTCTCCCAGCAGGCGACGCCCGGGTCCGCACCTCGCAGGGCCCGTCACGTGGGAGCGGCGCTGCGCTCCTTCATGGCATCACCTCGGGTGTGCTCGCGAGCGGCAAGCACACCCGAGGTGCCTGGTCGGCGGGAGGCTTCCCCGTCTGCTTACTGGCTGTAGTGATAGCGCGCCTTGAGGATCTTGACTTCTGCGTCGTCAGCCCGGTAGACGAGACGGTGCTCGTCGTCGATGCGGCGGGACCAGTATCCCGACAGTTCGCCCTTGAGTGGCTCCGGTTTGCCGATGCCGGTGAACGGATCGCGCTGGATGTCTCTGATCAGGCGTGCGATCCTCGTGGCCATCTTCCGGTCGGCGCCGAGCCAGTAGAAGAAGTCGTCCCACGCATCGGGGTCGAAGTGGATGCTTCGCACTACGCGCCGGTCAGATCCTGGAGCTCCTCCAAGGTCTTCACGACGGTGCCTCGGCCGGACTTGTCCCGCTCGACGGCTTCCATGAGTCGTCGGGCATTGGCGGGAGACCGCAACAAGTAGATCGTCTCCTGCCAGGAGTCGAAGTCCTCAGCCGACATGAGTACGGCGTCACCACCCTTGGAGTTGATCCGCACCGGGAGATGGTCGTCATTGACCTGATGGATGAGAGGGAAGAGGCGCGAACGCGCCTCGCTAGCGCTGATTGCCACGGTGAGGCTCTCCTTTCGATGGTACGACATCACGGTACTATAGCGGAGCTGGCCTCCGGTACGAGTGCGGTGTACAGAGGGGCTCACCGGCAAGCACAGACAGGTCAGCCGATCGTTCCGAGGGACGGAACGCCAGGCCTCCAGGAAGCTCGCCACGGCCACACCCGAGGCCAGCTCTGTTGGAGGCAGCAAGACGGTCAAGGATCTCCTCGAACGGTGGATCGACCGCCTCGAGGCCCGAGGTGTTGGCGGCAGCGCTGGACGGTTGTGACGAACACGCATCGAACAAGATGACCAGGAGAGCGGCTCCAATCGCTGCGGCGGGTTTGGGCCTCACCCCCTGATGCAGATGCGAGACGTCCAGACCATTGCGATCGTCCCGCCATCTCGTACCCGAGCGCCAGCCCTCATGCGAGTGCCGACACTGCCGAGCCCCTTCCTCGCCATCGAAGACCGATTCGGACGGGCCTTCTCGGTCGCTGTCACGAAATGCCTCGTCGAGGTCGGCGGAGCACTCGAGCCGCAGCTGCCTGCCGGCACCAACGTGGCACCGGCAACGGCAGCATTCCTCCAGTCGGGAGGTCTCCCTGGGGAGTGGGGCAAGGGGTTCACGCTCGGGAAGAGCTGGGACCAGAACGCTCCGTCTGGCTCCGGGGGTGACTGGGCTCGGGTGTCCACCCCGCTGCCGGCTCGGAGACCCGCCCCAGAGGCCCTCGACGAGGGGGGCGGCGCTACGCTCCGGACAGCTGGTCTGGATGTGGAACCGACCTCAGATCCAAGCCGTCGATGTGTGCGAAATCGGCAGGATTGCAGGTGAAGAGCGGAAGATCATTGGCGAGCGCCACGGCGGCGATCATCGCGTCGTAGGACCGGGCACCGGCTTTGCGCCCAGCCCGGTGGAGCGACGCGGCGACCCGACCGAATGCCCGAGCTGCCGCGGCATCGAAGGGGAGGGGATCGAAGTCGGCCTCAGCCTGTTGCAGCCGGAGCTGGCGCGTCGCCTGCGCTTCCGGGTCGGACGCCACGAGAGGACCCACGGAGAGCTCTGCGAGGGTGACTGCCGTAATGAGCGGCTCGGGCGGGAGAGACCGAGGGTCGGCGATCCGTTCGAGCAACACCACGGTGCTGGTGTCGAGGATTCCCCGATCCGAGGTGCTCACAGCGACGGATCGATGAGAGCGTCAACGTCCTGGCGAAGCGATTCCGGATATATCGCCGGCAGTTGCGACCATCGGTCGACGAGTACGTCGACCGACAGGGGCTCACGTCCGAGGGGAACCAGGAGCGCGACCGGCCTTCCGTCACGGGTCACGGTCATGCGCTCACCGTGGGCGACGCGATCGACCACGTCGCCACCGTGGTTCCGAAGCTCACGGATCGAGATTTCCGTCATACGATAATTGTATCACCCGTGATACATCCACATCCGCGCCTGCCGCCGAGCAATCGAAGCCACGATCGGCGCGCACGGTCACTTCGATCTACCGTTGAGGGAATCTCGGCGGATGAGCAGCCCACTCCGGAGGATCGGAGCGTGGCCATCCGGATCGCCCTCGCCGGCTGGTCGTACGCCACTCGCTGGGACCTGCCGGGACCCCCTCAGAACCTCGCCATCGTCCTCGAACACCGTTGTGTCGCAAGGCACCGTGGGTTCGAATCCCACTCCCTCCGCGTGAGGACCGCCTCCGTACCCGGCCCTCAGGACGCGGCGAGGAACCGTCGCCAGCGGACGTCGAGGTGCTCCGGATCCGGACGGGCGGAGCGGCGAGCCGGGAGCGCGATCGTCGATCCGTCGATGGCCTGGAGTGTGTACCGCAGGGTCGGACCGTCGATCTCGGCCATCACCTCCTTGCGCACACCCACCCGGTAGCCGGGCGAGATGCCGAAGATGTCCGCGTCGTAGGCGGCATGGTGGATCTTGCACATGGAGATCCCGTTGGTCACCACCGGCTCGCCACCCTCGGCATCGGGCACCACGTGTGCGGCGTCGAGGAGCCGGGTATGGCGGAGATTGCAGAGCGCGCACCGCTCCCCGTAGGCGAGGAGCACCCGCTGGCGGAACAGGGGCTGGTGCAGCCGGACCTCGACCTCGCGCCGCGCGTAGGAGCGGAGGAGCTCGGAGCCGTCCGGCCCGCGCTCCCGACGCGCCCGCAGCGCGTCCTCGTCGAGGCTGACGACGAACTGCTCCTGTCCCGGCTCTTCCTCCGCCAGGTACACCGGGTAGCGCGGAAGGTAGACGCCCCGTTCCACGCCGACGAACCAGATCAGCGGCACGCCCTGCACCATGGCCTCCCGTAGGCCCCGGTTGGCGGCCAGACGGGGGTCGTGGCCCTGCCACTTGTAACGGAGGTAGCCGTCGGGCCCCTCGCTGTCGTCGTACGGCCGTTTCGCCGGATCGGCCGCGTACGCCGTGCGGAAGCTGAGCGCCGCCGCAAGCTGGTGCGGCTTCCAGATGCCTTGTTGGGTCGCGATCAGCCGGAACGGCGCACCGTCGAACCGGAAGCCGGCCAGGTCGTCCCGGTTGACGACCGCCTTGCCCGAGGCCGCGAGCCCGTCGAGGAACCCGAAGGCGGCGGACCGGAGCCGCTCGTCGAACGTCGGGTCGAACGCGGGCACCGCGCCACGCTACCCAGCAGGCGACCCGGACGCTCGGGCGTCACCCTGCGCGGACCGCACGACATGCCCGTCCGCCCTGGCGAGCGACCGTCCGCCCCGGTCCCCGCCGACCGACGCTCGACCTCGGTCTCCACCGACCGACGCTGGACCCCGGGGGGGCAGGTGGTGCTCAACTGCCACGGTGGCCTGGTCAGCGGGCACGACGCCGCTCCCGCGGACGAGCGCGCTCGGCATCTGCGTCGTCTCGCCCGACCGACCCGGGATCGGGCGCACCGACCGCCTGCCCGGCCACGGGATGCTCCCGTGGGTGCGGGTGGACGTCGTGGCGCTGCTCGCGCACCTCGGGCTCGACCGGTTCGCGGTGCTGGGATGGTCGGAGGGGGGTCAGTACGCCCTGGCCGTCGCGTACGAGCTTGGCGAACAGGTGTCACGCTGCGCCGTGGTGGCCGGCTGCCCCCCGCTCGATGACGCCTCCACCTTCCGGGAGCTCAACCGGCTCGACCGCAGGTTGAGCTCACTGTCGACGCGTGCCCCCGGGCTCGCCCGCGGCTACTTCAGGCTCACCGGTCTGCTGGCGGGGGCCGCGCCCCGTCAGGTGATCCGGCTGGCCACCCGGGAGCTGCCGGCCGACGAGGCCGAAGCCGTGCGCGCCCAGGGACGCTGGCTCCCCACCATCCTCGGCGAGGGTGCCCGCCAGCCGCAGGGCTGCGTCGACGAGTACCGCGCCATGAGCGCTCCCTGGGGGTTCGCCCCCGAATACGTCGGCGTACCCGTCGCTGTGTTCCAGGGGGGTGCGGACGTCCTCTTCCCGCCCCTCTGGGGCCAGGTCCTCGCCGAGCGGATCCCTCGTGGGACACTCCGGAGCGTTCCCGAGGGCGGGCACTTCATCGCCCTCACGCGCTCCGCCGAGATCCTCGGGTACCTTGCGGGCGGTGCCGCACCGGTTGCCGAACCCCCCGCCGGCTGACCGGCCCGACCGCGTGAAGCCTCCGACAGCCCTGCGCCCGCCGTTCCCCGCCCCGCACCGGAAGGCAGGGATGTTGACGGCGGAGAGCCGGTGGATCGGCGTTCGATCGCCGGAGTTCCGCGCCGTCGGCGAGCGGATCAAGGTGGCGACCAGGCTCTCCGCCACGCTGAGCGGGTACTGCTGGGAAGGACCGGAGCTGGTCCGCCAGGTCTTCGAGGAGCTGATCGGCAAGCCCGTCGGGGACTCGTTCCACCTCATCCCTCCCTCCTCTGCGAACTAGGGGTTGAACATCACCGTCGGCCGGTCCGTCTTCATCGGTCACGGATGCATGTTCACCGGCCACGGAGCCATCGACATCGGTGACGAGCTGATGATCGCCGACAAGGTCAACCTGGTCGCGCCGGGCCACCCCGTCGAGCCGGACCGGCGGCGGGACTTCATCACCGTGGCGCCGATCTCGGTCGAGAGGAACGTGTGGATCGGAACAGTTGCGACCGTCCTGCCCGGCGTGACCGTCGGAGCGGACTCGGTCGTCGCCGCCGGGGCGGTGGTGACGCACGACGTCCCCCAGCCACCCTGGCGGCGGGCGTGCCGGCGAACGTCATCAGGCAGCTGTGACTGAGGAGGGCTACGCCCTGGCGGACCGGGGTGCCCCGCCATCCGTCGTGACCGTTCCACCTCCGCCGCCGTTGGAGCGTTGCACCGCCGCACCGTCGGACAACGGCGCCGACGGGCGCCCTACTTGCCGCCGAGGGCGCTCTGGTATCGGAGGTAGAAGGCGCCGAACACGAGGACGATGCCCACGTTGCCCAGCAGGCGGGCCCAGAAGTGGTGCCGGAAGAACGCGATGTCGGACCCCACGACGACCACTACCATGACGAGCAAGTAGAGCGCGATGATCGCTCGCCCACCCATGCGGCCAGACTAGACCTCCGGCAGTGGGCAGCGCGAAAGTGTTGAAGCCACTCAGTCGGCCAGCCGGTAGACGATCGGACGCCGATCACCGACCAGGTGAGCAGGTGGCCCTGTAGCCAGTTGGTCGAGGAGTTGGCCGAGTGCTCTGGCGATCCGGGGAGCACCCGGCCGGTCCAGGGTGACGGTGATCCGGTTGCGTTCGAACGCGACCGTTCCTCCGAGGTGCAAGAGGTTGCGGGTGATCGCCCGGTACTCGTCGTCGTCACCCAGGTAGGTGTTGAGCGCTCGGGCGAGGTCGAGCTCTGCGTTGTAGGCGAGTAGGCGGCACACCATCTGCAACGCCCGTGCCGCCAGTCGGGGCCTCGATCGTGTGGCGTGGGGATCGAGCTCGTTGGCAGCCAGCTTGGCGGGGACGCCCTTGATCCCGGCGCGCTCCTCGTCCAGGCGATCCTGGGCGATGACCACGTCGTCACGCAGCATGCGGACCTGGGCCAGGTGCGCTTCGAGATCGCCCTGATGGCTCTCGGTCTCCCGGCCGAGTGCCCGTTCCGCCTCCGCCAGTGCTGCCTCTGCCGTCCGCACCGCGGTCCTTGACCTGGCCGCGACAGCGCTCCTGGCCCTGCTGGCGGTCCGGTCGCTGCTGCGGCACCCGACCGCGGCCGAGGGCCACCAGGACCGCATCACGTCCAGGCGGGCGACGGCGCCCGGCGCCGCGTTCTTCGGGTTCGGCGCGGTGGCCATGCTCGTCAACTTCTCGACCCTGGTGCTCTTCCTCCCGGCCCTCCACCAGATCGAGCGCTCGTCGGTCGCCCTGGCGGACAAGGTCGTGATCGGCACCGTCCTGGTGGTCGTCACGCTGCTGCCCGTGCTCGTCCCCGTGCTGCTGGTGACCGCCCTGGGGCCCCGGGCGGTCCCCGACAGGCCCCCGACCCCCGACCCCCGACCCCCGACCCCCGGGCGGTCGCCGACCCCCGGCCGCGCTCGCCAACCCGTCGGAGCACCTTGCTACGGTGACCCGATGCCCGTCTGGTTGACCGACAGCGAGTACCGCGCGCTGTCGGCCGCCTGCGACCGGATGATCCCCCCCGGCGACGGACGGCCCGGCGCGACCGACGCCGGGGTGCCCGACTACATCGACCACCTGCTCGGCGCCTTCTGCTTCGATCCACCGAGGATCTGGGCGGGTGGTCCGGTCTCGGGCCGCCACGGCGGGGCGCCCGGGTTCGGGGACTTCCACCGGCTCGGGCCGCTCGACGAGCTTGCGTGGCGCATGCGGATCGAGGGGTCGTCCGGGCACCCCGAGCGCGAGTTCAACGGGCCGGTGGTCGGTCTCCAACAACGGTTCCGTCACGGCCTCGCCGCCCTGGGCGCCGACTTCTGCGACGTCGCCCCGGAGGAACAGGACGCCCGCCTGCGTCGGGATCCCGAGTTCGGTGCGCTGGTGTACCAACACGCGTGCGAGGGCATGTACGGCGCCCCGGAGTACGGGGGCAACCGCCACGGCGCCGGCTGGCAAGCCATCGGGTTCGCCGGCGACGTGCAGCCGCGCGGCTGGTCCGACGACGAGGTGTCGCGGCCGTGACTGTGGACGCGGTCATCGTGGGATCGGGGCCAGGCGGCTCCACCGCAGCCGACATCCTCACCGCGGCCGGGTGGAGCGTGGTCGTCTTCGAGAAGGGGCGGAACCACCTGCTCGACCCGGACGATCCGACCCGGCCGGCGGCCGAGTTCTCCAACGACGAAATCAAATTCCTCCACCGGCACTTCCTCGGTCCGGACCCCCTGGTCGAGCCCCGGACCTTCCGCACCCACGTCGGGGACGGCGAGCGCATCCACGTGGGCGAGGTCAACTCCATCCCCTCCACCGTCGGCGGCGGCGGGACCCACGCCGACGGGAAGGTGCCCCGCTTCCGCCCCGACGACTTCGCCCTGGCGTCGGCCTTTGGACCCCAGGACGGTGTGGACGTGGCCGACTGGCCGCTCACCTACGACGATCTCGAGCCGTACTACGCGGAGGTCGAACGATCCATTGGCGTGGCCGGCATCGCCGGGGCCAACCCGTTCGCCGGCCCCCGATCGTCGCCCTTCCCGATGCCGCCGGGGCCGCCTATGTACGGGGCGGTCCTCTCCACTGCGGCGGCCGAGCGCCTCGGCTACCACCCCTACCCGGCACCCACCGCCGCCAACTCGGTCCCCTACGACGGCAGGCCGGCCTGCAACAACTGCGGGTTCTGCGCCGGCTACGGCTGTCCGATCCACGCCAAGGGCGACCCGGTGGCGATGCTCCGGCGGGCCATGGCGACCGGTCGGGCCGAGCTGCGGGCGGAGACCTTCGTCTCGGCGATCCGGTTCCGCGGCTCCCGTGCCACCGGCGTGACCTACGTCGGACCCGACGGCGTCGAACGGTCCATGGACGCCCGTACCGTGGTCCTCGCGGCAGGAGCGGTCGAGTCGCCCCGGCTGCTCCTCCTCTCGGGCGTCGACCACCCGCTCGTCGGCCGGTACCTGATGACCCACTTCCAGACGACGGCCGTCGGCGCCCTCCCCCAGCCGCTCCATGCCGAACGGGGACGCACGGTCACCCATCTCCACGACGACATGCTCGTCGGCGACCGCTCCAGCGCGGCCGCGGCCTCGGCCGGTGGGCTCCCGTGGATGCGGGGCGGCATGGTCGAGCACGGCGGCGCGGCGAGACCCATCATGGAGGCGCAGCGGTACCCGTGGGGCGAGGCCCACTGGGAGGGGATGATCGACTCCCCGATCCGCCGGCGGTTGTGGGCACTCACCATGCAAGGCGAGGACCTGGCGTCCCCGGCCAACACCGTCGACCTCGACCCGGCCATCCGCGATGCCCGCGGCTTCCCGGTGGCGAGGATCACCTACCGTCCCCACCGCCACGAGCTGGTGGCATCCGCGCACTACGGGCCGCGCCTGACCGCCATCCTCGAGGAGATGGGCGCTGAGTGGACGCTGGTGGCCACGTCGCCGGGGCTGGCGTCGGGCCGCGGCACGACCTCGTCCGCCATCCCCGAGAGCAGGCACGTGATGGGAACGCTGCGCATGGGGTACGACCCGGCGACCTCGGTGGTGGACCCGGCGGGCCGCCTCCACCGGTTCGACAACGTGGTGGTGGCCGACTCCTCGGTCTTCCCCAGCTCGTCCGGCTACGGTCCGACGCTCACCCTGGCCGCCCTGGCAAACCGGGCGGCCCACCTTCTGGCTGGGACCCAACCGGCCACGGTCACCACCACCGTCAGCGTGGCGGCGACGGTCTCCCCGGGGACGGTACGAACGCCGCTTTGAGGACCCCGCTCGCCGCCGGGTCCCCGAGCGACAGGACGGCTCCCCACCAGTCGTCGAGGGGGAAGCGGTGGGTGACCAGGGAGGCCACGTCGATCCGGCCCTCCAAGACCAGCCGGAGGTAGTGGTCGATCGCATGGCGGCGCTCGCCTTCGAGCTCCTCGACGCCGAAGGCGTTCGACCCCGCGATCGTGAGCTCCTTGAAGTAGACGGGGGTCCACTCCCACCGCCCGGGTGTTGCCACGCCGGTGGTGACCAGCGTGCCGCGGGCGGCAAGCAGCCGTGCCCCCACCTCGAGCGTGCCCGGGCTCGCCACCGTGTCGTAGACCACGTCGACCCGTCCGGGATGTGCCATGGGAAGACCGTCGAGGGCGGCGTGGAGCACCCCGCCCGACCAGTCTGCCAGCTGCTCGACCAGCGCCGTCCGGGGTTCGTGGTCGACGACGAGTGCCGCCCCGAACCGCCGGGCCGCGTCCGCCTGAGCGGGGAACCGGGCGACCACCGCCACCTCGATCCCGGGATACAAGGCCTCCAGCGCGGCCAGGGTGGTCAGACCGAGCGCGCCGGCTCCGTAGACGATCACGCGGCCGTCGGGCGGAGGTGGGTGGTGCAAGATCGCATGGAGCGACACGGCGAAGGGGTCGGCCAGGACGGCGGCCTCGTCCGAGACCGCGGTCGGCACCGGGAAGAGCATCGACGGGTGGGCGGAGAAGCCCTCGGCCCAGGCGCCCGGGGCGCCGGTGGCTACCCCGATGTGGACCCCGGGGCCGATGCCGGGGTCGGTGAAGCTCCAGCACAGGCTGAGGTCGCCGGACCGGCAGGCCGGGCAGACCGGGTCGACACCCCGGGGAAGGCAGGTCAGCCAGGGGTTGAGCACCACCCGTTGGCCGGGCTCGATGCCGGTCGCCCCCGGTCCCAGCCCGACCACTTCGGCCACCACCTCGTGGCCGGGGACGAACGGGAGCGACGAGAAGGCGGCCATCGGGTTGTCGATGTCGCCCTCGCCGAAATCGCCCAAGAGCAGCTTGGCGTCGGACCCGCAAACCCCCGCGAGGATCGGCCGGGCGACGACCCAGTCGGGACGCAGGGGCGTCGCGTCCGCCACGTGGTGGAGCCCGAACGGGAGATCGAGGAGGGCCCGCTCCCGATCGTCGGTCGGTTCCGGGCGCGGCTCGTCGGGGTCGGGCGCCTCCCCGAACACCAGGGCCCTCACGGCGCGTGCTCGGCCCCGTCGGCCCCGTCGGCCCCGTCGGCCCCGTCGGCCCCGTCGGCCATGGCACGCATGCCGGCCACGAATCCCTCGAAGTCCGCGGTCTTGAAGGCGACCACGTCTCGCATGTCGGGGACGTAGTGTTCGAACCGGTCGCTCACGATGGCGTCGACGAGACCGGCGGCGACCTCGCCGGCCGGCATCAGCGGTCCGCGGTAGATCGGATCGTCGTTGCCGGGCTGGTCCCAGATCTCCGTGTCGATGGCACCAGGGAGCACCAGCCGGACCGACACCCCGGTCCCCACCAGCTCGGCGGCGAGCGATTCGCTCCAGCCGGCGAGGGCGAACTTCGACGCGCAGTAGGCGGCCTCGGTGGCGATGCCGAGACGGCCGCCCAGGCTCGACACGTTGACGACCACCCCCGAGCCCCGGGCGAGAAGGCGCGGGAGCAACGCCAGGGTGACCGCCACCGGGGAGAGGTAGTTCACGGTCATGGCCCGGGTCACCTCCGCCATGGTGAGCCGCGTGACCGGCCGCCGCAGGGGGATCCCGGCGTTGTTGACCACGACGTCGAGAGGGCCGGCTTCGTCCCACACCTGCAGTGCCAGCGCGGCGGCGGCGGTCGGGTCGCTCAGGTCGGCGGGCCACGCCCGGGACCCACGAGCCGAGGGCACACAGTCGGCCAGCACCTGGTCAAGTCGGTCGACCCGCCGGGCCACCAGGTGCACTTCGCATCCGAGCGACGCCAGATGCCGGGCGGTGGCCGCCCCGATCCCCGACGACGCCCCGGTGACGAGTGCCCGGCGCCCCGGACCCCAGGCGCCGAACGGTCGGTCACCGCTCACCGTTGTCGCCGCCGATCGGACCCCGGACATGGACAACCCCCGCTGCTCCGCTCGAAACCGAGCGTCAGGCTTCCGTTCCCCGCGAGAGCGGGGGCGGGTCGAGGCCCGGCACATCGGCGTCGGTGACATGCTCGGTCCACTCGCTTCCCGACCAGTACCGGTGCTCGTGGCGGAAGAACGGGTCGCGGAACCAGCCCGGCGCGGTCCCGCCGTCGCGGTCAACGCCCCCATCGACCGCACCATCGGGCGGGCCGGGAGGTGGCGTCCGGGAGCGAGGTCCACCGGGGGCGTTGAAGAACCCGGCCGACGGCCCGCCCCTGGGCGCGCCCCCGCGGCGCCGCTGGGCCGAGAAGTACCGCACGGCGAACATGCCGCCGAACAGCACCAAGGCGATCCACGATTCGTGGCCGCTTCCGTAGAACATTCCCCCAGTGTAGGACCGGCCGCCAGAGGGCCGTCGGGCTGGACGGCGCAATCACGAGCCCGCTACGGGACGGTGACGCTCCGCACGCCCCGGGGTGGCGTCCACACGTAGACGTGGATGCCGTGGCTGTCAACGGTCGGGCGGGCGTGCAGGGTCGCGACGAGGTACGCCTCGATCTGCCGCCCCTGCGGTGGGGGCACCTCGGCGATGCCGGCGCTCGAGGTCACCACGAACACGACGTCGTCGGTCTGCACCGGGAAGGTGGTGTAACCGACCGCGAGCGGGTACACCCATTTGCGGGCGCTGAATCGCCCCAGCACACCCCACGACCCGATCACCTCGGCGGTAGGGGGGACCGAGCCGTGCACCCGGGCCAGCACCGCCGCCTGGGCCGGCGACACCTTGAACCACGTCTCCGGCACCCTGGGGATGATGATGGCGGCGATCACCACCGTCTGGAGGACGATCGCACACTGGAGCACGGCGGCCACCCGCCGGCGCAGCACCGGTCGACGACTGCCGGGGTGCCCGAGGATTGCCACCAGCACCATCACCGTCCCCACCATCCCGACCGCATAGGCCGGAACGGTCTGGAACCCCGACAGCAAGTAGATCTCCGGACCGATAATGGTGGCGCTGAGGAAGACGAGCAGCGTGAGCGGAGCGGTCCAGGGGGCGACGAGGCCGAGCAGACCGGTCTGCGCCAGGTTCTGGTACAAGGGGACGCTCCGGGCTCCCACCGTCGACAGCCAGCGCGAGGGATGGACCACCATCGCCTTGGCGAGCACCCCGACCCCGATCGGGACGACCGATCCCGGCCGCCCGGTGACGAGGTAGGAGTAGAGCACGAAGGCATCGCCGCGGTTGTCGTGCAGCGCACGGGTGAGCCCAAGCCAGGCGGCACCGGCCAGGGTGACGCCCACCCCGAACCGTCGGATCCCGGCGCCGGCCAGCACGACACCGATCCCCAGCCCGACCAGGTAGAGGCCACCGAAGTCACCCGACGCCAGCACGAGCAGGCACCATGCGCAGCCGGGCCAAGGCCGCCGGTTCCAAAAGGACCGGAAGGCGAGGACGAGGAAGAGGGCGGCGAACGCCTCGAAGTGGAAGTCGAACGAGATCCCCTGGTACACCCACGGGTCGAGGACGACCACCACCAGAGCCAACACGATGGTCCCCTGCGCACCGCGGACGGTGAGGGTGCCCCGTCCCTCGGCGAGGCGACGTTCGAGGATCTCGATCACCCACCACAACGCCACCAGCCCGGCGCCGGCCGAGGCGGCGTCTTGGAGCACCAGGAGCACGATGCCGTGGGGAAAGACCCGGTAGAGCAGCCCGATCGGCCAGATCAGCAGGCTGAAATGGTCACTGAGGAACCTGTAGCCGTCGATCGGCGACCACGGGTCGAGGTGGCCACGGGACACCGCCCATGCCGCCTGGTTGAACATCGAGAAGTCGATGCCGAGCCCGAAGCGCGCGTACTGGAGGCTGCTGTAGGCGATCATGCCGACGAACTGGGCCGCCACCACCACCGACACCATGGTGCGGGCCCGGTGGGGCCGGGCGGCGGCACCACCGTCGCCGCCCGGGACCGGCGTGTCCCCGCGGCGTCCCCCGGCGGTCACCTCCCCGGTGCGGCGGGGTCCGCGGTGAGATGCCGACCGCTCGGGGGGTGCCGACCGCGTGCAGCAGGGCCCGGGACCGGATCGGCCTGGGTCGGTGCGCAGCCGGGCCAGCGTGGCCGGGTCGATCGCCTGCAGCGTGGTCACCTCGAGGCCGTAGCGGGAGAGGATCGTCTGGAGGGTCGGCCCGTGGCAGAGGAG
>Ga0080006_1152725_pt1 | contig 12904 bp, 11 predicted proteins | sample RS3BMetagenome_FD_69209 | JGI IMG/M metagenome (GOLD analysis project Ga0080006, IMG submission 69209) | Ferric oxide microbial mat and aquatic microbial communities from Rainbow Spring, Yellowstone National Park, USA - RS3B (SPADES... ...
CGGCCTCCATTGCGACGTCGGTGGCCGCCTCCGAGGAATAAAGCTTGATGGCCGAAGCCTCGCCCAGCGTCAGCGGTTTCCCCGCCCGCTGTCGCTCGATGGTGTGGAACACCATGTTCTGGACGTTCATTCGGGCGATTTCCATTTTGGCCAGTTTGAGCTGGATCAGCTGGAACTGCCCGATGTTCTTACCCCACAGCGTGCGGGTCTTCGCGTAATCGACGCACAGCCGGTGGCATTCGTTGATGATGCCGAGGGCCATCATCGCGATACCGATCCGTTCGGCGGCGAAGTTGTCGCGGGCGCTTTCCCGGCCGTCCCCACTGGCGTGCCGCTCGTTCTCCCCGAGCAGCCGGTCCGGCCCCAGCCGCACGTTGTCGAAGAACAGTTCGCCGGTCGGCGAGGACATCATGCCCATCTTCTTGAATGGTTTGCCCTGCGTCAGACCCGGCATTCCCGAGTCGAGCACGAAGATCAGCACCGGCCGGTTTCGCGGGTCCGAAGCGGAATCGCCCGCGGTGTCTTCAGCGAGCTTGGCGTACACCACCAGAACGTCGGCGCAGGGCCCGTTGGTGATGAACGTCTTCTGCCCGTTGAGAATGTAGGCCCCGTCTCCGTCGCCGGAGCGCCGGACAGTGGTCTTCATTCCGCCGAATGCGTCCGAACCCGAGTCCGGCTCGGTGATGGCCCACGCGGCAATCTTTTTCAGTGTCATCAAGTCGGGAAGCCAACGCTCCTTCTGGGCCAGCGTGCCGCGGCTCATGATGGTCGCCGCGCCCAGACCCAGGCTGACCGATGCGGTGCTCAGCAGTCCGATACTGACCCGGGCGATCTCGGACACCAGCACCGCTACCATGGACCCCTGGGCCCCGCTTGCACCTAAAACGTCTGTGCCGTAACCGTTTTCGAAAAATCCCGTCGGGGGCCGCCCGTCTTGCCCGGCGCGCTCCCGATCCAGCATCTTGTTGACCGCTTCGGCCGCCAGCACGTCGAGCCCGAATTGGCTGAACAGCTTGCGCGCGATCGGATAAGGCGACAGCTCGCCCGATTCCAGATCGTCCAGGTGCGGACGGATCTCCTTGTCGACGAACTGACGCACCGCGTCCCGGACCATCAGGTCGGTGTCGGACCAGTCGATCATGGTCGCGTCCGGCTCAGCGTTCGGCGCGCTGGTAGGCGGTGACAACGGCGGCGCCGCCCAGCCCGATGTTGTGTTGCAGCGCGGCAGTCACGTTGTCGACCTGACGCTTGTCGGCGGTGCCCCGTAACTGCCAGGTCAGTTCGGCGCATTGCGCCAGCCCGGTGGCGCCCAGCGGGTGCCCCTTGGAGATCAAGCCGCCGGACGGGTTGACCACCCAACGTCCGCCGTAGGTGGTGTCGCCGTCATCGATCAGCTTCGCCGCCCCGCCGGGTCCGCAGAGGCCCAGCGCCTCGTAGAGCAGAAGTTCGTTGGCGGAGAAGCAGTCATGCAGCTCGATCACCTGGAAATCCTCCGGGCCCAATCCGGACTGGTCGTAAACGCGTTGTGCAGCTTGTACATTCATGTCGTAGCCAATCAGGTTCTTGGCACTGCCGCCGAAGGTTGATGCGAAGTCGGTGGTCATAGCCTGGCCGACGATCTCGACCGCCCGGCTCGCGAGCCCGTGGCTTTCCACGAAACCCTCCGAGGCCACGATCGCCGCGCCGGAGCCGTCCGACGTGGGCGAGCACTGCAGCTTGGTCAGCGGGTCGGAGATCATCCGCGCCGCCAAAATATCGTCGAGGGTGTAGGACTGCTGAAACTGCGCGTACGGATTGTTGACGGAGTGCTTGTGGTTCTTGTAGCCGATCTTGGCGAAGTGTTCTGCGGTGGTGCCGTACTGCTTCATGTGCTCGCGGCCGGCAGCGCCGAACATCCACGGCGCCACGGGCATCGCGAACTCGTCGATGTCGGCCATCGCCTTGACGTGCCTGGCCATCGGCGATTCACGGTCTTGCGCGCCAGCGCTCAACGAGCCGGGTTGCATCTTCTCGAAGCCGAGTGCGATGGTGCAGTCGGCGAGGCCGCCGCGAATCGCCTGAGCCGCCAGGAACAGCGCCGTCGAGCCGGTCGAGCAGTTGTTGTTGACGTTGACGACCGGAATGCCGGTCATGCCGAGCTCGTAGAGCGCCCGCTGCCCGCACGTCGAATCGCCGGCGACATAGCCGACGAAGCCTTGCTCGACCTTGCCGTAGTCCACACCGGCGTCGGCCAGCGCCTTCGTCCCCGACTCCCGCGCCATGTCCGGGTAGTCCCAGCCCTCGCGGCGGCCCGGCTTCTCGAACTTCGTCATTCCGACGCCGACGACGTAAACCTTGTTTCCTGTTTTGGACACTGCGCGCACCTTCTTCGACAGGCCGGGGACGATCGCGCCCAGCGTATGCCTAGAGCGTCGACGGGCGGACGACAACCACGGACTTGGTCCCCGGCCCCTCGTCGCGCAGCAAAGCGATCACCCTGCCGTCGGCGTCGCAGGCGGAGTAGACACCGTCGATCCCGGCCGCCGAAAGCGGTCTTCCGTTGCGCGCCGCCTCGGCCTCCTCGACGGTGAGCTCGCGGCGCGGAAACATCAGCAGGCACGCCTCGTCGAGGGTCCAGGTCAGCCGGGGCCGCTCGGCAAGCTCGTCGAGTGAGCGCGCCTCGGCCAGCGCGAAGCGCCCCACGCGGGTGCGCCGCAGCGAGGTGAGATGCCCGCCCACGCCGAGGACGGCGCCAAGGTCGCGGGCCAGCGCCCGGATGTAGGTTCCCGACGAGCAGTCGACCTCCACGTCGACGTCGGCCAACCCATCGTGTGACCGCATCCCCAGGACCTCGAACCGGTCGATGCGCACCGGGCGGGCCGCCAGCTCGACGTCGCGGCCCTCGCGGGCAAGCCGGTAAGCGCGTTGGCCGCCGATCTTGATGGCGCTGACCGCCGACGGCACCTGCTCGATGTCGCCGCGCAGCCCGGCGACCGCGGCGGCGACGTCGTCCGTGGTCAGATGCGCCGCCGAAACGATCTGCAGCACTTGGCCTTCGGCGTCTTCCGTGGTCGTGGTCTGGCCCAGCCGGACGGTGGCGGCGTATGACTTGGAGGCCGCGGTCAACAGGCCGAGGACCTTCGTGGCGCGCTCGACGCCGACCACCAGCACGCCGGTCGCCATCGGGTCGAGCGTTCCCGCGTGGCCCACCTTGCGGGTCGCGAAGATACGACGGCAGCGCGTCACCACATCGTGACTGGTCATGCCGGCCGGCTTGTCGATCACGACGAGCCCCGGCCCGCTGCGCCTTTCGCTCACAGTACGATCGCGGTCAGCACCAAGTCACGGTCGACCGACCAGCGACCCCGCAGCGCCGTCAGCGGCGGACCGGACAGCGCTTGCCCGTCGACCAGGATCTTCGAAACGAACACACCGGTGGTTCCCCGGCCGGGCGCGTCGACGTCGAATACGATGTGGGCGTCCTCGAAACCCAACCAGCGCTTCGTCAAAGGAAACCAAGTCTTGTACGTTGCTTCCTTGGCGCAGAATAGAATTCGGTCCCAATACAGGCCCTCGGGCAGCGCGGCGATCTCATGGCGCTCCTCATCGAGCGCGATCGCGCCGAGCACGCCGTCGGGCAACACGTCGTGGGGTTCGGCGTCGATGCCGATCGATCGCACCGAGGTTGCCCGTCCCACCACCGCGCCGCGGTAGCCCGTACAGTGCGTGAGGCTGCCGACCACACCGTCGGGCCAGCACGGTTCCCCCTTGCCGCCCTTGAGGATCGGCCCGGGCGGCACACCGAGCTCCCCCAGGGCCTGCCGAGCGCAGTGACGGACGGTGATGAACTCGTTGCGCCGTTTGGCGACCGACTTGGCGATCAGCGGCTCCTCTTCGGGCAGCGGAGCCAGGCCGGGCGGGTCGGAATACAGCTCCGCGGCCGCCAGGTCGCCCGTCACCGTCACCGGCAGCACCGATGACACGATCGTGCGCGCGGTCATCGGCCCCGCCGCTGCCGCAGCCGTTCCCGGAATTTCGTGGCTTGCTGCCGCATCTCCGGGGTGATCACGAAGTGACCGCCGAAGTCGTTGAGGTAACCGGGCGGGTACTGCGGGTCGGGCAGCACCTGACGCAGCCAGGTGCGCGGCTTGCGGCGCCGCCACTGCCGCGGATAACCGACCGACACTTCCTCGAAGCGCACGTCGTCGTACCAGGTGGTGCGCGGAATGTGCAGATGGCCGTAGACCGAGCACACAGCGTTGTAGCGGGTGTGCCAGTCAGCGGTCTTGGTGGTGCCGCACCACAGTGAGAATTCCGGGTAGAACAACGCGTCACAGGGCTCGCGCACCAGCGGAAAGTGGTTCACCAGGACGGTCGGCGTCATCCAATCGAGCTGTTCGAGGCGCGCCCGGGTGCTGACCAGCCGCTCGCGGCACCACGCCTCGCGCGTGGCGTACGGCTCGGGCGAGAGCAAAAACTCGTCGGTGGCCACGATGTTGCGCTCCCGCGCGATCGTCAGGCCCTCGGCCTTGCTCGCCGCCCCCGCGGGCAAGAAGCTGTAGTCGTAGAGCAGAAACATCGGCACGATCGTGGCCGGCCCACCGCGCTCGTTCCACACCGGGAAAGGGTGCTCCGGGGTGACGACGCCCATCTCGTCGCACATGTTGACCAGGTAGTCGTAACGCGCCTTCCCGAAGATCTGCACGGGATCGCGGTTGGTGGTCCACAGCTCGTGGTTGCCAGGGACCCAGATCACCTTGGCGAAGCGACGCCGTAGCAGGTCGAGCGTCCAGCGAATCTCGTCGGTGCGTTCGGCGACGTCGCCGGCGACAATCAGCCAGTCGTCTCGGGAAGCCGGGTACAGCGCTTCGGCGATCGGCTTGTTGCCCAGGTGACCGGTGTGCAGGTCGGAAACCGCCCACAGCGTCGGCTGCGTGCTGTTCGTCGGTTCCTGGCTGGCCACGGATAACCACCCTAACGATTGAGACCGGCAAACCACCGTCGCGCCCGACCCCGGTAGCACAAGTTCAGATTGCCCTGTGACGGCGCGCACGGGACTTGTACACTCCCGGCAAGACAGACCGCCGAGGCGTCAGGGGGTGTCGTGTTGGCCAACGTGCGGCTGATCGGGGCAGTCGGTGCGCTGACCGCCATGGTTGTCGGGGGGGTCGTCGGAGGCACGGTCGGCCGGCACGGAGCGCCGCCCGGACCGAACGGGACCAGGCCTGTCGACCTGCGGTCGACCGCCGAGCCGATGGAAACCACGATGAAGAGCCCCATCGTGGCGACCACCGACCCGCGCCCGTTCGACGCGTGCGAAGACATCCCGTTCGACGTGATCCAGCGCCTCGGGCTGGCGTTCACACCGCCCGAGCACGAGGACGGGCTGCGCTGCCACTTCGACGCGGGCAACTACCAGGTGGCGGTCGAGCCGATCATCTGGCGCACCTACGAGCAGACCCTGCCCGCCGACGCCGTCGAGACGACGATCGGCGGCCACCGCGCCGCGCAATACTGGGTGCTCAAGCCCACCTACCATAACAGCTACTGGTATTACTCCTGCATGGTCGCGCTGAAGACCCGCTACGGGCTGATCCAGCAGTCGCTGTTCTACTCGACCGTGTACTCCAACCCCGACGTCGACTGCATGTCCACCAATGCGCAGCGGGCCAATGACCTCGCGCCCTACTACAAGTTCTAGGAGTCCGATGGCCGTCTTGACATGGGCTCTGTGAGTACGGCGCCGATCCCACTCGCACCGCCCACGCCAAGCCCCCTGAGCGGAATCGCCGGCAAAGCCCTCGGCAGGCTGCTGGGGCTCCCCGCGGCGACCACCGAGTACACCGCTAGCAGCGTGCACGTGCCGATGCGCGACGGGGTCCGCCTGGTGGCCGACCACTACGCGCCGCGCACGCCCGCTCCCGCGGGTACCTTGCTGGTCCGTGGGCCCTATGGGCGCGGGTTCCCGTTCTCGCTCGTGTTCGCCAAGCTCTACGCGGCCCGCGGCTATCACGTCGTGCTGCAGAGCGTGCGCGGGACGTTCGGGTCGGGCGGGGTGTTCGAGCCGATGGTCAACGAGGCCGCCGACGGCGCCGACACGGTGGTGTGGCTGCGGGAACAGCCCTGGTTCACCGGCCGATTCGCCACCGTCGGGGTGTCATACCTGGGATTCACCCAGTGGGCGCTGCTCAACGATCCGCCACCGGAGTTGGCGGCTGCCGTAATCACCGCCGGCCCCCATGACTTCGCCGCCTCCGTGTGGGGCACCGGGGCCTTCACCCTGAACGACTTCCTGGGCTGGAGCGACCTGGTCAGCCACCAGGAGGATTCCGCGCGCGTTCGGGCCGCCTGGCACCAGCTGCAGGCTCGCCACAAGGTGCGCGAGGCGGCCGCTGCTCTGCCGGTGGGTGCCGCGGCCCGGACGCTGCTCGGCACCGGCGCGCCGTGGTTCGAATCGTGGCTCGAACACGCCGACATCGACGACCCGTTCTGGGACGCTATGCGCTTCAACCAGGCGCTGGACTCCGTACGCGTGCCCGTGCTGCTGCTCGGCGGCTGGCAGGACATCTTCGTCCAGCAGACGCTGCAGCAATACCGGCACCTGCGGGACCGGGGTGTCGACGTTGCGCTCACGATGGGCCCATGGACGCACACGCAGCTGTTGAGCAAGGGGCTGGCCATCTCCGCCCGAGAGTCGCTGGACTGGTTGGACGCCCACCTGGGCGGGGCCACCCTGCGCCGGCCCGGCCGGGTCCACGTCCACGTCACGGGGCGGGGCTGGCGCACCGTGCCCGACTGGCCGCCGGCCACCACCGAACGGGCCCTGTATCTGCGGCCCGGCGGCTACCTGGGTGAGACGGCGCCGACGAACCTGAAAGGTCTGGCACCGGCGAGATTTCGCTATGATCCGACGCATCCCACACCAACCACCGGGGGGCCGCTGCTGTCGGTCGGCAGCGGCTACCGCGACGACAGCAGGCTGGCCTTGCGAAGCGACGTGCTCGCCTTCACCAGCGCCGCTCTGATTCACGACCTGTCCGTCTACGGGAACCCGGTCGTCGAGCTCGCGCACAGCTCCGACAATCCCCATGTCGACCTCTTCGTCCGGGTCAGCGAAGTCGACGCCAGGGGCCGGTCGAAAAATGTCAGCGACGGCTACCGGCGGTTGGACGCCGACCGGGTCTCGAAACGATCCGTGCGAATCGAACTCGACGGCATCGCGCATCGGTTCCGCGCCGGCTCACACATCCGCCTGTTGATCGCCGGCAGCTGGTTCCCCCGGTACGCACGCAACCTCGGCACCGGTGAACCGGTGCGCACGGACAGCCGGTGCGTGCCGGCCACCCACACCGTGCGCTACGGCCGCTCGCGACTGCTGCTTCCGGTGGGTGCGGTCGACCTGTCAGCCGACCGCGCCGCGGACCCGGGCGACGACCTCGGTTAACGCCGCCTCTTCGTGCACGGGCGGCCCCAGTGCCGGGCGCAGCGGCAGCTGCACCCAGCTGGTGCAGCCTGAGTACTCAGTCAACCGGGGCAGCCGCACCGGCTCGATCAGCGGCATCGCGGACACCACCAGCACGGCCAGCTTGTGCTTCGGCCGGAAGTCCAGCCGGTCGGCGCGCACCGACTCGGACGTCCAGATGTGCAGGTCCTCGATGGCCCCGAGGCCCTCCGGCCGGTTAACCGGAAGCGCCGCGACGACTTTGGCAGCAGCGCGTATCACGACGTGGTCGTCGGTGCTGTCGGCGGCCGCGGCGCCCAGCAGTCCGCGATGCTCGGGCCTCACCCGTTCGCCATGGCTGTGCGCGACCGTCGGGAACAGCAGGAACTGCTGCGCCGCGACGTCGAACCGCTTCTCCTTGATGCCGCCCTTGCGCAGCAGCACCCGCTGCCGGCCATCGAACAGCGCATGCACGACCGCGCTCCATTCCTTCAGCGCGAGCATCGGAGTTCCGCACCGTTAGGGCGCATGACTGCAACGATAGGCGCGGCTACCGGACCGTCAGCGCCGTGCGTGCGACAGCCGCCGCAACCCACTGACTACGGTGATGCCATGACCACCGACGACATCCTGCTGATCAACACCGGCGAGCGGGTGCGCACCCTGACCCTCAACCGGCCGCAGTCCCGCAACGCGCTCTCCTCGGCGCTGCGGGACCGGTTCTTCGCGGCGCTGACCGACGCCGAATCCGACGACGGCGTCGACGTCGTGATCGTCACCGGCGCCGATCCGGTCTTCTGCGCGGGACTGGACCTCAAGGAGCTGGGCGGCCAAACGGCGCTGCCAGACATCTCGCCGCGGTGGCCGGCCATGACCAAGCCGGTGATCGGCGCGATCAACGGCGCCGCCGTCACCGGCGGGCTCGAGCTGGCGCTGTACTGCGACGTCCTCATCGCCTCGGAGCAGGCGCGCTTCGCCGACACCCACGCCCGGGTGGGCCTGCTGCCCACCTGGGGCCTGAGCGTCCGGCTGCCGCAGAAGGTCGGCGTCGGCCTGGCCCGGCGCATGAGCCTGACCGGGGACTACCTGTCCGCGGCCGACGCGCTGCGCGCCGGCCTGGTCACCGAGGTGGTGCCGCACGACCAGTTGCTCACCGCCGCGCGGGCGGTGGCATCGTCGATCGTCGGCAACAACCAGGACGCCGTGCGGGCTTTGCTGGCGTCTTATCACCGAATCGACGAGTCGCAGACCAGCACGGGGCTGTGGCTCGAGGCCATGGCGGCCCGGCAATTCCGGACCAGCGGCGAGGACATCGCCGCCAATCGCGAGGCCGTGCTGCGCCGGGGCCGGGCGCAGGTGCGTTAGCCCGACGTTTCGTTCCATCTGGCCGGTGACCTGCGGAGGCTGTGACAAAATCCCTCCAACGAAACGAGGCGTTCGGGAGGCATCGATGCGTACGGTCGTCGGCCCGGCGATGCGGCTTCTGGGCGGCTTGGGCTTCGCGGCCGGTGTGGTGGTTGCGCCGCAGGCCGTCGCGACACCGCCGCCGGGATTTCCGGACCTCGACGGTTTCACCCCCGTGTCGGCAGCCGGCTACGTCACCAGCCCGCAGCCCGGCGGGTCGCCGCGCATCAGTTTCTCCACCCCGTCCGCGCTGGCGTGTGACTTCTATGGCGGGCCCCCGCCGGCGCCGCAGCCGTCACAGGACATCAAGTGCACCGGCGACATGCCCGGCATGGACGACGTTCCCTTCCCCGGATCCGGGCGCCCGAGACCGGGGGCCTGCGTGGTGGGGGCGGTGAGCTTCAAGGGACCCGGCTACGAACTGAGCCGGATGTCGTACGGCGGCTGCGACGGCAACCCTGCGACCCTGCCGTCCGGGAACAAACCGTTGGGCGTGGGCGAGAAGTTGTCGTACCTGAACGTGACGTGCGCCGTGGGAGCCGACAACCTGCTCGCCTGCCTGGACACCACCAGCGGGGAGCACGGGTTCGTCGTGCAACGATCAGGTAGCTGGGCCTTCTGACGACGGTGAGCCCAGTGCGGTGCGCAGCGACGCGACGGCATCCTCCACCGGGCCGCTGGTCGAATAGCCGGCGGCCAGCCGATGGCCACCGCCGCCGAACGTGGAGGCGACCAACGCCAGATCCAGGTCGGCCTTGGCGCGCATGGACACCGACCACTCCCGCGGCCGTACTTCCTTGAAGACGGCCGCGACCTCGGCCTCCTGCGTGGTGCGCACGATATCGACGATGCTCTCGACTTCCTCGGGCCGCGAACTGACCCAGTCCCGATTCCCGACGACCGCGTACACCAGCCCCCGGCCGCCGGCCGCCTCGGGCAGCAACTTCGCGGAGCCGAGCACGCGCGACAACAGTGACAGCCACCCGAACGGATGGCTGTCCATCAGCGTCCGGCTGATCGTGGCATTGTCCACGCCCGTCTCGATCAGCCGCGCCGCCAGTCGCAGCCCCCGGGCGCTGGCCCAGCGGAACGATCCGGTGTCCATCGTCAGACCCGCGTAGATGCACTGGGCGACATCCGGGTCGATGCGCTGACCCCATGCGTCGAGAATCTCGGCGACCATCATCGTCGTGGAATCCGCCGACACGTCGATGAAGTTCGCGGTCCCGAACATGTCGTTGCTGGCATGGTGGTCGATGACCAGCAGCGGCCGGCGGCCATCGGCCAAATCGCTCAGCGGGCCCAGCCGCGTCGAGCTCGGAACGTCAACCGTCACCACCAAATCGACATCCCGCCGCATTGCTTGGGGGCTGACCAGCAAGTGGCAGCCCGGCAGCGACGCCAACGTATCCGGCAGGCTCGGCGGTGCCCCAAAACCGACCTCGACTTCTTTGCCGCACCGGTCCAGCACCAGCGCGAGCGCCAAGCCCGCGCCGATGGTGTCGGCGTCGGGATGGACGTGCGCCGCCACCGCGACCGTCGCCGCGCCGGACAACAGCGCGACCGCGCCGAAAGCGTCGACTCGCACCCCCGCGATCGGGGCGGCGGGCAGCTCAGTCTTCGGGTTGATCGTCGTCATCGGCGTCTCCGGCTTTGACGATACCGCTGGGTGGTCCCGCGACCGATCCGACCTCACGATAGGGATCGGCCTCGCCGGCCGGCTTGGCGCCCGACCGCACCCGCGCCAGGTCAGCGTCCGCGGCGCGCGCCCGGGCCAGCAACTCTTCCATGCGGTGCACGTTGTCGGCCGTCGTATCGCGGGTGAACGTGAGCGTGGTAGTGAAACGTACCCCAGTGCCGGCCCCGACCTTCGTGCGCAGCGCGCCCTTAGCCCGCTCCAGCGCGGCCGCGGCGCCCGCGTAGTCGGGTTCGTCGTCCAGCGTTGGTCCCAGCACCGTGTAGAACACTGTCGCGTCGTGCAGGTCTGCGGTCACCTTCGCGTCGACGATGGTTACCCCCTCCAGCCCCGGATCCTTGATCTCGAACTCGATCGCCGAGGCGACGATCGTGCAGATCCGTTTGGCCAATCGGCGCGCGCGGGCGGGGTCAGCCATCGACGGGGTCCCCGAGTGCGTGACCCATCAGGCGCGCTCCTTTTGGACCAGCTCGTAGGACTCGACGACATCACCCTCCTTGATGTCGGAGTAACCCAGCGTCATGCCGCACTCGAAGCCCTCGCGGACCTCGGTCACGTCGTCCTTCTCGCGACGCAGCGAAGTAACCGTGAGGTTGTCGGCGACCACGATGTTGTCGCGCAATAACCGGGCCTTCGCGTTGCGACGCACCACACCCGAGGTGATCATGCAGCCGGCGATCACACCGATCTTCGAGGAGCGGAACAGTGCCCGGATCTCGGCACGACCAAGCTGGTGCTCCTCGTAGATCGGCTTGAGCATGCCGCGCAGGGCCTTCTCGATCTCGTCGATCGCCTGGTAGATGACCGAGTAGTAGCGGATCTCCACACCCTCGCGGTTGGCCAGCTCGGTCGCTTTGCCTTCGGCGCGCACATTGAAGCCGATGATCACCGCGTCGGAAGCCGACGCCAGGTTGACGTTGGTCTCGGTGATGCCCCCGACGCCGCGGTCGATGACGCGCAGTGCCACCTCGTCGTCGACCTCGATGCCCATCAAGGCCTCCTCGAGCGCCTCGACGGTACCTGCGTTGTCGCCCTTCAGGATCAGGTTCAGCTGACTGGTTTCCTTCAGCGCCGAGTCCAGGTCCTCCAGGCTGATCCGCTTGCGGGTACGCGCGGCCAGGGCGTTACGTTTGCGGGCGCTGCGCCGGTCCGCGATCTGGCGGGCGATGCGGTCCTCGTCGACGACCAGGAAGTTGTCACCGGCGCCGGGTACCGACGTGAAGCCGATGACCTGCACCGGCCGAGACGGGAGTGCCTCCTCGACGTCATTGCCGTGCTCGTCGACCATGCGGCGCACCCGGCCGTAGGCGTCACCGGCGACCACCGAGTCGCCGACGTGCAGCGTGCCGCGTTGCACCAGCACGGTGGCCACCGGGCCGCGACCGCGGTCCAGGTGCGCCTCGATCGCCACCCCCTGAGCCTCCATGTCGGGGTTGGCCCGCAGGTCCAGGGCAGCGTCGGCGGTCAGCAGCACCGCCTCCTCGAGCGCCTCGATGTTGGTGCCCTCCTTGGCGGAGATGTCGACGAACATCGTGTCGCCACCGAAGTCTTCGGCGACGAGACCATATTCGGTGAGCTGACTGCGAATCTTCCGCGGGTCGGCGCCCTCCTTGTCGATCTTGTTGACCGCCACCACGATCGGCACGTCGGCCGCCTGCGCGTGGTTGATGGCCTCCACGGTCTGCGGCATGACGCCGTCGTCGGCGGCGACCACCAGGATGGCGATGTCGGTGGCCTTCGCGCCGCGGGCCCGCATGGCGGTGAACGCCTCGTGGCCCGGGGTGTCGATGAAAGTGATCGGCCGTTCCACGCCGTCGTGCTCGACGGACACCTGATAGGCGCCGATGTGCTGGGTGATGCCGCCGGCTTCGCCCTCGCGGACGTTCGCCTTGCGGATGGTGTCCAGCAGTCGGGTTTTACCGTGGTCGACGTGACCCATTACGGTCACCACCGGCGGGCGGGTCTGCAGGTCCTCCTCGGTGCCTTCGTCCTCCCCGTAGCTGAGGTCGAAGGATTCCAGCAGTTCGCGGTCCTCGTCCTCCGGGCTGACGACCTGGACGTTGTAGTTCATCTCGCCACCGAGCAGTTCGAGCGTCTCGTCACCGACCGACTGCGTAGCCGTCACCATCTCACCGAGGTTGAACAGCGCCTGCACCAGCGCGGCCGGATTGGCGTCGATCTTTTCGGCAAAGTCCGACAGGGACGCGCCACGCGCCAACCGGATCGTCTCACCGTTGCCGTGCGGCAACCTCACGCCGCCGACGACCGGTGCCTGCATCGAGTCGTATTCCTGGCGCTTCTGCCGCTTGGACTTGCGGCCGCGCCGGGGCGCCCCTCCGGGGCGACCGAAGGCGCCGGCCGCACCGCCGCGCTGCCCGGGACGA
>Ga0080006_1177669_pt1 | contig 12900 bp, 12 predicted proteins | sample RS3BMetagenome_FD_69209 | JGI IMG/M metagenome (GOLD analysis project Ga0080006, IMG submission 69209) | Ferric oxide microbial mat and aquatic microbial communities from Rainbow Spring, Yellowstone National Park, USA - RS3B (SPADES... ...
TACTCGGACTCTTGTCATCTCAGCAAACGCCTCCAGTCGGAAGCGCGCCACTGCTTTTGAGAATGGCGGCAGAGACTGATCGAGGTTTTTCGACTCGTTTTCCGGCGCGGATTTTGCTTCTGGTGATTGTTCCATCATGAACATCACCATGTTCCGGAAATTCTCTGTCGCATCGAACAGCGTGCGCTTGCGCTTGCACCGAGCAGCATTCTCACAGAGGGTTTTGCCCAGAAGACGCCCGTGGTTTCAGTGTAAAGCGCCAAGGACGGAAACGGCAGGATGCGTTCAGGAAAGTCCCCTGCGCCGGTCAGGGGCTTGTACCAAGCGATGTAGCAGGGTTGTCTCGCTCCTCAGGCCGGCGCACGGGAGATGATTAGCAGTGGCGGACACTTACGAGCACACCTAGCCATGTGCAAGTGTTTCGCAGCGAATGGCGCACCAGGACTTTATTCAAATAAGATGAAAATGAAGATGCGATATGTGGATCATGACTTGCGTCCGTTGAAGAAATGCTTGAACAACAGCGAAAAAGCCGCGATCTCGGGACTTCAACGCTCCCATCAGCGCCCCCCTCCCCCACTACAGACTATGAAGCTTTAGGACAACGGGAGACCAGCGCATTGAAATCTGGAGATTAGATTGAGGAGAAAGAAGCACTCGCAGGAAAATCCTGCAAAGGCCCGGTGTCATGCAAGTCGGAAGGGATCCAGACTCCCTTTGGGCGCTAGGGTGTGGCGACGTGTTCCATTTTGGTCTGATATGGATGTAGACTGACGGCAATGTCAATAATTGGGGCATTCGCCACGAATTTACGCCGTCATATACGCGGAGGGATCGATGCTCTCGGGCAATTCAGGTATGTTGACCACAAAACGATTTTGCACTGCTTCGAGAACAGCGCTGTCCTCTTCGCTGGAAATAAAACTGATAGCCAACCCCTTGGTCCCAAATCGACCCGCACGCCCAACGCGGTGAAGGTACTGATCGCTGTCCGCTGGCATATCATAATTAATAACAACATTGACTCTTTCAACATCGACGCCGCGCCCGAAGAGATCCGTGCTCACCAGAATCCGCGCCTCAAAGTCTTTGAACGCTCGATAGCGCTTTATGCGCTCCTCTTGAGGCATTGCAGAGTGAATCGTAATGGAAGGGAAATTGCTCTCCTTCAACATTTGGTTGATAAATTTGGCCCTCTGAACAGAACGTACGAATATAACCAGCTGATTGAATTCCAGAGCGTCCAGGAGATCATTCAACTTCCGGTTTTTCTCTGTTTCCTCTAACTTCAGATAGTACTGCAACAGGCCGTGTAAAGTCAACTTGCTCTCGTCGTCTATAAAGATCTCGTGCGGATTGTGCATGAATTTGCGCGCGATGCTTCGCGTCTCTGGTGGCAACGTCGCACTAAACATCATTACCTGTTTGTTCCGCGGTGTCATCTTGAATATCTCCTGCACATCTGCGCGCATGTCAAGCATTTCGAGTACTTTGTCGCACTCGTCAATGACAAAAAACCGAACCTTGCTCAGGTCCAGCGCCTTCCTTTTCACAGCCAAATCCAGAAGGCGACCTGGAGTGCCCACGACAATGTGTGGAACCGAGCTTGCCAGCTGCTCAAGCTGTTGTTTGATCGGTTCGCCCCCGTAGAACACGCCACAGCGAACGTCCGGCAAGTACTTGCTGAAGCGAACAAACTCGTTTTTGATCTGGTAAGCTAACTCTCTGGTGTGTGCTAAAATAACTGCGCTCACACTGTTCTCTGACTTTTCCGGTTCAAGCTGTTGCAAAATTGCGAGAACGAAGACAGCAGTCTTCCCCAGCCCAGACTTGGCCTGGACAAGTACATCCGTTCCTAGAACAGCCTGTGGCAGCGCTTGCACTTGCACCTCAGACGCAGACTCGAACCCACAGTCTTCTATTGCACGCAAGAGCTCCGATCTCAGAAGAAAGTCTCTAAAGTTGGCCGAGTGCAAGGAAGCATAAGTGCCTTTCGCCAACTGTGGCTCCGCCTGCTGACCCTCCGTAGACTCTGCGTCAGCAACCTGATCCGCGGCGGCATCGTTGGTTTCCTCAGCCAACGCGTTCTCTTCCTGATCCTCCTCGTAGTCTACGAGTTCTTCCTCTGGTGGCACCTCCGCGTGACTCGCTACGGAAGTATTCGCTTTTGCTGGCATTACTCGAATGTATACTTGGTCCGGGTTCGTCCAACGCACAGCATGAACTAACTAGAGTTAGCGGCGCGGGACAGAATACCTACACTGTGCGCGCGCCGCAGCGTCTGCGGCAGGGATTTTCGTATTTGACAAATTGTTGACGCAGGCCGGCATTCCGCGACTGTGCGCTCGCTATCAGCGCGCGGCGAAGCACCTATCGTTCTGCACCTACCTTCAAATTCCATAACTGATACTTCTTCCCGGGTATACTTGTCGTTCCGTAGGTTCCATTATCTGCTGAATGCCTGCTGGTAGCGTCCGCGATAGCGCCTGTAGCGCCGGTGCGGTCGTCGCACGGAGACAGAACGGTTTTGCCGTGCGACGGAGGGCGTCGGCTCACGATACACATGCACATCATACACACAGGCAAAGAAACGAAAAATGACCTACAACTATCGAGGGTGTATTGATAAAGACTCACAGAAGCCTCTCAGCCAATTTCGGCAGGGCGCTCGATATCGGTTCCAGCTTCTCCCTGTACACATCTAGAATCAGAGGTTGTCCCCCAAAGTCGGATTGTGTCCGCTCCTCGAGTCTCTTCTTGAGCACCGCACGCCGTCTGATATTGATGGCGGCGTTAAAGTCTCGGCTCAAGAACTCCATGTATTTATTGCCACAGCTGGACCTTACCAATGAGAGTAGTCCTCGAACTGGTGCTCGCTGTGCTACTGCAGTCCCGTGATCTCGCACTCAGACAGACGACATTACTTGACAACCTTTCCTCCTCTTCTTCTTCGTCACTTGCTCTTCTTCGCTGGTTGGTTCGCGAGACAAGGATTTTTTCGTTTTCTTTGTCGAGTCTGGCGACATCAGGCCTCGACGATCCTTGACCTCTATGTCCATAGCTCTCGCTTGGATTATTCATTACTTCAATATTAATGCACTTGTTTATGACCCCAAGTGAGGGCCTTCTCGGAGTGCGAAGCACTTGCAGAAGAAAGACGATATGTGCCCCGATGTGTCACTGTGTGCCGAACGCTTCAGCGATTTGTCCTGTGGGGCGATCATTACGTTTCACGATAGAAAACACGCCTTCGATTGCGCTCAACCTCGGGGCGTACGAGGAATGAAAAGCAGCACTTCTTCAACAAAATCCCCAAAAACTCGAACGCAAAAAGAATTTGCAAATGGCACGTGACGAAACAGAACAAAGTCGCCAGATGTCAGGGAAAAGTCTTCAATCATTCGACAAGTTGGTTGGAGCTGTTGTATGAGCCTCGTCTACGAGCGACACTGAGGTCGCCAAGTGTATCCACTAAACCTAGAACAGATGATGTCGTCGTTCTCTTCGAGCTCGATCTTACGTGCAACGTGCTCCTGCTCCGCGAATACACATTCACGCTCCGACTATTTCGTCCAAAAGAGGCGGACCGAATCAAAAAACAATCCGACACTCCTGTGCTTTATGCGGATCGAGAAGTGTCAGGTTCATTGTCGTTCCGATTTCAGCGGGATATGGCCATGCGTGAACTAGGACTCTCTTTTTGCGACTGTGTCCCAGTGTTTTCAGGACCAGAGCAGCAAACAATAGAGAGGCAGAGACAGCCTTGGGAGCTGCTATCGCCGCTTCTGCTTTCCGTCAGGTGATAGACGGGTCGTTTTATACAAATGCCGGCAAGCAGTCTTCGAGAATATTGGGTTTTGGTACGGACCTCATGTACTTTTTTCTTTCAGTGTTCCTCAACCATGTGAGTAATGTTCTATGGCTCACCTCAAGGAGGAATGCAGTCTTCTTTGCACTGTACAGTAAAGAATATATTCGGCAGGCAATTCGACTGATGTCTATAGGGTACATTGCATATTAATTTCGATATCCTGCTCTTTACGATGAAATAGAATCCTATTACACTCAGCGGGGTTGAAACAAAACTGAGTTCAAAGAATCGTAGAATGGAATACTGTACTGCTTACCGATTCCTGCTCTACAATTCTCTCCCGAATTTTTTTAGATCGAAAAACTCCACATTGGAAGCGCGACAACAACGGCTCACGGATCCAAACCTAGGTTAAGGATTCTCGGTTTTCTCTGCGGAGTAGCTGCTTCGACGCTTTGCCGTTGGAAAGCGTTAGGTCCCCGGAATAAAATTGATTTGCAACGCAATCGAACATGCACTGATAAAATTGCAGATCTCGTCATCAGGTTTATACAAACAATCCTCCACTCCGCTCCCTTCTTTACGGTTCACAAGCTCAAACCTCGCATTCTTCATAGTTCCATTTTTTGTTTCAAAACGACTCACTGGCGCAGCAATTATCGCAGGTGGATTGAATCGAAAAGAATCCTCGATGTAGTCCCTTTACGACTTTTTCACAAGCTCAAGCCGAAAGTTCACTGAACGTATGAAGCCAAATGATTGATTCCATTCGAAAGACGAATCGCCATCTGTTTATCGTCATCGGCAAAACGCCGTTCGACAGCAGCCTGATACTTCTCACGGGACATGCGCCCAGGTGCTCATGTCTCTTCTATTTTCTTAGAGAAGGGTCATGGGCCCGGACTTTAGCAATCGCAGCGATTGTCTCCAACGAAGATTGCCTCACCGTTTCGCAAGAGCGGAACGTCAACCGTTTGAAGCTTCTCGACTTGTTCTTCAGCATGAATTCCCCCATCGTTCTGTGTCTCGTCATATAAAACATCGCATTGCACAAATCCCGTATCGACTGGAGCAGCGTGGGCTTGCGTGCACAGCTAACAGAGCACACGTCCAGGAGATCGCCCAGAAGATGCCCGTGATCTTCTGGGACGACACCGAGCATCGAAACGAATGAGGGCATGCAGTGGAGCCCACGTGGACCCGTCTATCGCATGTATCGAGCCAGGAAGCAAGCGTTCAAGAGTTACATACGGCGCTCTGAGCTGGACGCGTTATGGTGGTCATGTGGGAGCACCTGACCGCAGTCAACTGCCACCGTTGCGCTGGGCGCGTCAAGCATGCATGCAAAGACGCTGAGGAAGACAAGTGAGGCGAAGATCGTCACTCCCGCCTGCGCTTGAAATGCGTCGTCAGCGGCGGGAAGCTCCCAGATCCGGACATTAACGCGAATATCAACACCCTTCGACTGCTGACTACGGAGCTGGAGGGGCATGAACGACTCGCGTGTTTACAGCAGGAGATAAGAGAGAGGAAACAGAGGCAGTCACAGATAGAGCCTGTGAGGACTGGTCTTGGCGCAAGTGGGAAGGAAACCCTACTTGAGCGTGTTCGCTCGAGATATCGAACAGGCCCCCTCCCGTTTTATTGTGACTCGGTTGGAGATGATACACTGACGTAGCTGGCGCGACACGCAGAGAAAACTGCTATACAGTGCTTGTGCGAGCGTCGGGCTCTGAACCTTCACTGAAAGCCGAACGCTTTATCCTGCGCCCACCATTTGCCGTCATGCGAAATCGCGCGCGTAGCCCTTCATTATCGGCGGCGTCGCGCAGAGCGGACACGGCAGACGACTACACGCCGGCTGGGACTCCTGAGGCTAAAGCGCTGCGTTGCTCGGAAGCGGGAGTACATGTTGCAGACCAGGCACGGAGGGACGAACACAGCCGTTTTACAAACTTTGGAACCTGGAACTTTCAGAATGGACACCCGCAGCAGGGTCGAGTCCTCGTTTATTACCGTAGGTGTACCCTCATTGCGCTTCTTCGTAGAGAGCCGCCCCGGAAAGCGTTCCCAGCACGTCTCCAGCTACTGTCAAAGTAACAAAGTTTGCTTGGGGCCTAGACGATATAATCTGCTTCTCTCATGGACGCCAGCTGGCTCAGTTCAGAAGGTGCAGGTGACCGTCTATGAAAAGGGCAAAAGCGAACCACGCGTCCTCGAAGCCCCTGTGGGTTCAAACCTGAGAAAGGTCTTGCTTGAAAACAAAATCGATGTGTACACTTTGAGAGGCAAGCTAACAAACTGTGGCGGTGGCGGCCAATGTGGCACATGCATCGTCGATATCACTGAGGGCCAGTATAACACAAATCCCCGTGGCTGGCGGGAAGCTCGAATATTCGAGAATAAGCAAGCGCCGGACAGCTGGCGCCTCAGCTGCTGTACGAAGATTGAGGGCCCTATAACGGTCCATACCAAACCACAGTAGGTTCGAACAGCCAAAACGGAGGCTTTAGGTTATAGAGAATCAGTTCGTCTTGTGACTCGCGGGATCTTCCTTTTCTTTACTACCGCTGAGTTGGTTCGGAAGATTTTGCATCGCGGCCATTGCCCGACATTGCGAAGCAACTGTTTCGTATTCATGCATCAGTCGCCTTGACGGACGTCTGTTCCGCGGCGTTGTGTATTGCAACGCCGGAAACTGGCCAGTATACAGGTACGAGAAGCCATTCGACAGAAAAACCATTAGCGGCGGTCGACACCGAGGTATGGCCTCGATGCCTGCGTGTCACGTTGGCTGTTAATCAGCGTTGCTGCCTCCTCGCAAGACGTTGCTCCATGCTGTCGAACGGAGCGGCGTGCAAAATGACCAATACTCTAAATGAATGCGAAGAAGAACTAACTCACTGAGCCATTGGAGAGACGCGTTCATTTCTGTGGAAGATGAGGCGTAAAACTTGCAGGATAGCGGCTTTCTTTCGAAGTATAGGAAATTACTATTTCATATGGCAACATCAAATCACTGTCTTGAGGCCTAGCCGCTGGCACGCATGTGCTAGTGTCCACTTCAAGCATTCCCAAAGCTGCAATCGGATGCTCGAGGCATCCTAACGATCTCTGCCGCCATCTAGGTTGCGGTGCGGCTGCCTTACCTGGACGCAGCGCATCTAAAGCCTAACGCATCTTTGTATGGAATGATTTCGACAGACTCAGCCCCTAGAATCCACCGGTCTTGGCCTCCAGGAGGTGCTGCTCCGGGAGCAGTGCCCCCGAGATATGTCGTGTATCGGCAATTTTTCAGCGCAATGATTATGCGGGTGGCTTTTCTCTCAGGCGCAAATACGTGTCGTTTACCTTGCAAAGTCGTGTTTTATCAGATCTGAAGTCTCTTGAGTTTCGCGCACGCTAACTGAAGCTTCCAGCCTTTTACATCACAATGCGCCACTCACTGGAAAGCAACCTACCTGTTCCCCGAGAGGTGGTACTGCGTTACGCAGGTCTGAACCCACCCACTCACAGAAAGGTCCTTTACAATTGCCATAAATGCTCCATACGAAGACTTTTATAGTTTTCGGGACTACTCGACGTACGAGATCTCGTCTGCAAATATGCTTGTTCTTCCCATCTACGTATTGTTGCAGGGCCTTCGCAGGGAACAGTGATGAAGCTGACCATTATGTCTAAATACTTAAAGGATCACTTGGATCATCTGCTGCACGGCCAGCTGCATTCGTGGAGGAGAGCGCTGCCACGTGTCCGCCGCGATTTCTCCCGCGCCGCGATTCACTCACCAGGCATTCCCGCGCGCATCGAGCCTCCGGATCCACACGTGGCGGATCCTGGCGTAGTGCGCTGTTCGCTGTACGGGAGGGACAGCACGCATGCCTCGCGATCGCCGCGTAATTATTGAGCGGCTGCGTGCAACGCACATATATGCTACAGTGGTTGGAGTTTCAAAGGGCGCGCACACGGCACGTAAGTTACAGCACAGCAAAATGTCGATTGCAAAGAATATCATCTGTCTGTTCGTGATCTGCACTGTTCTCTGCAGTTGCAACGTGCTTGCTCTGCCGTTGTGGATAAATCAGGACCGCACCGTCTTGCATCCGATCTTAGTACCTTCACCGTCGCCTTCACCGTCGCCGTCGGCCTCGCCAACAACCACAACGACAACAACTTCTTCGTCGTATGGTTTATATGGCTCACGTCTGAGCCTTGACGATGCACTTGTGGCGGATGATCTGCTTCGTGTGCACATGTCGGCCTCGCCGTCGCCGTCGATGATGATGTCGTCGATGCACTCGGGGAGCCACCACATGCGCCTGAGCCTAGACGATGCACTTGTGGCGGATGAGCTGCTTCGTGTGCACATGTCGGCCTCGCCGTCGCCGTCGATGATGATGTCGTCGATGCACTCGGGGAGCCACCATATGCGTCTGAACGTGGTAGATGCGCTGGTGGACGCGGACGTGATACGTGTGCATATGTCAGCCTCGCTGTCGCCGTCGCCGTCGCCGTCGCCGTCAGCCTCAATGATGGCATACTAGATGCAGTTGGAGCACTATCACGCGCCTCCATGTGTGAGGAAACGCGCTCCTCGGATGAGCCGCTCTGCCTGCAGGTATCGGCGTGACTCTCGAAGTCGGCCTCAACGACGGTGTCGTCGATGCACGCGGTGAACTTCGATTTGCATGTCGTCGATGATTTTTCGCAGAAATAGAAGATTTACAACACGTTCATTGCCAGCATGCTTTAGCCCAGCGATTGTGTCACTGCACACTTTCGCATTCTCTGCCACGCATACTCATCCTCATTTTCGTTGACAAGAGCGAAACGATGTGGCATGTCTTGATATACCACTCAGAGAGATGTGCACTGGGGCCGATGTACACAAGAGACGAACTTAGTGCATCGACTCGCTGCAGAGCGACCGGACGGCGGCTTTCTTCCGCACATTCTGTAGTTTCGCTATGAGTAGGCCAGCTCAGGTTTGTCTGTGCATAACGCAGACAAAGTAGTCTTCGAAATCACTGGAAAATGCGTATGGAAAAACTCGCTATGAAACAGAGACAACAATTTTGTAACAATACTTGATGGTTTGGAATGATTCCCCCGGAAGGCTTCAAGGACCGAAAAGGAAAGAAATATATGAGACGCTTTGTAACTTTTGAATGTAAAGGCTTCGGGTAGCGCGTAATAAAACCATTTTCGGGTTATGACTTGGTCACCGATGATCTCGACTTGCGCTTTCTCACCTTACCCAAACGGGATTTCTTCGGTACTGTTTGGGTCCCGGTCTACATGCGAGCGTTCGATGAATCGCGGGAGCGGTCGCTCTGGGACTCGTTAGGAGCTGATTCCGCCTCGTAGATCTTCCACTCGAAGAAAACTGTTCGCTTGATGACTGTCGGCAGTGATGCGTACACCAACGGTGGTAGCGGAATCAACGGGCTAGTGCAGTTCTTGTACGCCTTGAATGCTTCTGCAAGTCTTTGAGCTTCCGTTTCACGTCCGTCTCTATTCTCAAACTTCGTATTTCCTTGGTACCTTCGATTCATAGACTGTTCCAGCAAAGGCATGCCGCTGACAAAGAGCAGCAACAACATAACGAAAACAGGAGATGCGATTGCGGCAACGAACAACGGGAATGAGTCCTCGACTCCAGCGTAACTGGATAGGAATATTCCCCACCAAACACATAGCTCCCCGAAATAGTTCGGGTGCCGTGAGAAGCGCCAGACGCCATCCGTGCACCAAGGAGTTTTATTCAGTTCCGGTGCTCTCTTCTTGTGTTGTAACTTTTGAAAATCCGCCACGGTTTCTAACAGGAGACCGCCAAGCCAGAGAAGCCAGCCAGCGTAATCCAGAGTACACAAGGGCTTGACCGGAAGTGCTTGAGAGGTTTCCGAGCCGAGTGCCAACACGGGGAACGATGTGACCCAAACCCATACCGCTTGAACGAACCAAAAACTCGCTAGCTTCCAAATGCTAGCGCGGAACTCCTTCAGACGCCGATCCTCTGACCACAGTATAATGCGGTACAAAAGGAAGCACGATAAACGAAACGCCCAAACGCTGATGAGCGTTGTGAGAACTTTAAGGCGGAACGTCCTCCGTTCACACTGCAAGCAACAGTAGAGGGCCAGGAGGAAAAAGTTCGTGCCACCAGCGAAGTCAGTTAGTTTGTCAGTGCCGAGCACAACCGAGGCAGTGAAAAATAGAAGTTGATAGACGACGCTGTACACGAAGGCTCTAGTAAAGACACTTTCCATATCCTAAACTGTACGAGGAAGAGATACATGTCGAATTCTAATCGGCGCACGCTACAGCACTGCTCACGTCTTTGCACCTGCAGGCAATATCAACTTTGGTTCAGTGTTGAAAAGAGTTTCCTTTGACAAGCATTTTGACCAGATGAAAAGAGACAGGTGCAGCCTCTGCGTCCGAAAAGAGAGGCGATACTCCTGAGACACGCATTGTTGAAGACGAGCACTCGCTAGTCATGGGTTTCGTGCCATACAACGGGTGAGTTTGTCCGCCACGGAGACGTCGTGGATGCCACGGAAGGACTGTATGCGCTGGCACACGAAGCTTCAGGGGTACACTCCACGAGAGGCGAGCTTCCCGAAGTTTCTTGAGGGAAACGGATGCGTGATTCGTTGGAAGGAGAAGTGCCAGGCTCTTTCAATATGTGTGTAGCAGTTGCTGGTTGAGAGTTCAGGGAAGAACATAGAGAGCAGAGCGGCTGGTCTTCAGAGAGCGCGGGGCCTTGTCCTCTATGAACTGAGCGTTCACTAACCTGACTCTGGGTAAAAGTCACGACTTCACCCACGCTTAATTCATGAAATGCTGTGCTTGGACCCGGCTGCACGTCTAGCTCAGGAATCGAGGTCGTGCGCTCTTCGGCGGAGACCGCAATCGAGACTGGTCGTGTGCCTACCCCAATCGCGGCTCTTTTCTTTGGCAGCGGCACCTGAGTCGGCGATTGGTGCGGCCGGTTTCGGGCCGAGGCTTGCATCAGTTCAACTTGAACTTGCTCCCAGAATACGCGCCCGCCTGCACGCGAAAGCGCCCGTCTGCTGGTAGGCAGATGCTCGATAATCGAATTTTGAACGTCCTCAACTGGGACACCTTTGTCGAATGGCATTTTCTGGATGGGGCATAGGTCGGCTGCGGCGATCCTGGTTGCAATTCCAGCCTCTATAGCCGGCCCAAGAATACCGTCTAGTTCATCGCTTTGCATCGCTGATGGTAGCGAATTCAGATGCACTACCTGACGAGTTCTGGGGTCGAATACGCGATGGTAACGGAAAGCAGTGATTGCTTTTCGAAAGCCTCGCTCGAACGCTTCATAATCCTCGGACAGTCTCTTGCTTCGCACAGCGAGCAAAATGTTGTCTAGTTTGCGATACTTTTGGACAAGGGCATGGGCCCTGCGGATTCCTGTCCTGGGAATTCCAGCGAAGAAATCACATCCTGCGAGGACACACATATAGAGAAGCATATCGGGATTGAACGTCAGTAAACTCGGATTTGTGACTGCTCCGAGGCTTCTCTGCTCGACATGGTCACCGTAGCCATAGCGATCTAGCTTGAACAGAATACTCCTTGCGCCATAGACGATTAAATCTGAGTCTTCAGTGATAACGAGGTCGATGAGATTTTCTCTAGAAAGCATCGCCAGCTGAGCGTCTGCTTCATACGGCGCGACGAGAAAATCAAAATTTTCTTTCCGAAGAGCTTTAATAACTTCGTAAGCCATTTCAGGGGTCACGTCGATAGAGCGTTGCAAAAAGCTCTGAGCGAGTTCTATTTCACCACGAGCCAGCGCTTGCGTAGCAAGCTCCAGATTCTTTGCTCTGAGCGTTGCTCGACGTTTTTCCGTCTCACTTTTAGCAGGTATTCTTCCCCCGTCGAAAACAATCAAAGGCGAGACGCCGTAGTGTTGCAGCATACGCACGCGACCCAGAAAATTTTCTACAAAACGTTCTGTACGCTCTACGCGTGGAGCTGTCGTGCCATTACTCCGGTCCAACGCTATACAACAGCCCGCGAGACTCTTGTGCAACCAGCTGTAGCCATCTACGCCGACCCGCTTCTGAGCAAAGTCGGATATGTGTCTGCGGAAGCAGACTGGTTTTATGATGGGCAAGAGGCCTTGAATACCCATGAAAAGTTCGAAACGATCCTGGTGTATTACAGGAAACGAAGCGCGACGTTCAAATTCCCAGTCGGGTGCGTGCGCAGGCGACCTTTTGTGGATATTACACAAATTTGTATACAACTGCGATCACCTCATTTGCGGCCTACGACTCTTGCACGGGATGTTGTGATGAACAGCAACGTGCGAACACAGTTCTTACACATACATCGTCAGTGGAAGAGGAAATGCTCCGCTACAATACAAGATATGTACATATCCATTCGTAGACGCTTTCCAGACATTTTGGACCCGCTCCCTACTGTCGGCGTCAGCGTCTACTTGTATACCTTGACCCTACGAGGCTGCGCCACAAATTTGGCTCGCGTCAGCTCCGCGGGTCTCGTCTATAGCACCAGACATCGTCTGATAGTGGTGCCAGCCTTATAATCTCGGTTCACGGACTCCAAGCATTTACTGCAGCTGGTGGAGCTCATTTGTGCAAGGAGTCCTCGAACTCGCGCCCTCTGTGCCACTACAGTCTCGTCATCGTCCCGTCGGGTATACACTTTTTCTCGCCTATCTCACCTCATTTTCTCTTTTTTTCAGCATATGCTGTCCTTCGCTCGATGGTCGGCGAGAAGAGGATTTTTCGTTTCTTTTTCGAACCTGGCGACACCAGGCCTCTAGAATCCTCGACTTCAATGTCCATAACTGTTCCTTGGATTATTTATTTTTTAAAATGAACGCACTTGTTTTTTGAGCTCAGTTGAGGACCTTCCCGATGGCAGAAGGATTTGAAAAACAACGAAGGAGTATGCTCCTGTGTCAGCATATGCTCAAAGCTTCAGCGGTTCGCCCAGTGGAGCGATCACCACGTTCGATGATAAGAAAGACTTCTTCGATGGCGTTAAACTACGGCGCGTACGGAGGAATGAAAAGCGGCTCTATT
>Ga0080006_1144752_pt1 | contig 12892 bp, 25 predicted proteins | sample RS3BMetagenome_FD_69209 | JGI IMG/M metagenome (GOLD analysis project Ga0080006, IMG submission 69209) | Ferric oxide microbial mat and aquatic microbial communities from Rainbow Spring, Yellowstone National Park, USA - RS3B (SPADES... ...
GAGAAAGAAAGGAAGGAAGAATTGAAAAAGCTTAGAAATCTTATTCATAAATTCATAAAAGGAAAAGATAATGATATTGCTTTATATTTTGAAAATCCTTTAAGAATTAATGAGAATGAGTTTGAGAATTTGATCGGGCATTATAACAGTTCAAGGAGTTTTGGAGATAATGGAAATATTGAAGAAGAGTATGTTTACGTTTTCAATAACCATAAAAAGAAAACAGATTCTGGTAAGTGTGAAATACCAATAAAAAGACTCTTTTTAAATTTTCATATAGAAGAAGATAATGATAATGATAAAATAATATATGTTCTTCATTATGCCAAAGGGTTATCGGAAAAAATAGAAATAGATTGCAATAAACTACAATAATTCTTTTTTCAAAGCCATATTACGTCGTCTTTTCCTAAAAGGATATCTCTTAATTTTGGGTCGTTTAACACCATATCTCTTAATGTTATATAGTTTATTATCATTAATGGTATGATGCTCCCTCCATAGCTATCAATTAAATCATTTACTTCTTTGCTATACTTGTCTTTTCCTTTTAAAAAATTTGCTAAGGAGCTTAGTGCTTCGCATTGATATTCATTTAATTCATTACATAAATCTATTAAATCACTGCATTTGGACATAAACCTCACCTACTGATGTAGTACTTGATCCAACATTCTTAAATGATTTGTAATTTCTTTTACATCGTTTCTTATGTCTACAAACCAATAAATCATTAATTCTAAGGCTCTAACAGGATCAGTATATCCATCTAATAAATTGTTTATTACTTCATCGTAAGAATCAGCATCTAATTTCTTCTTTAACTCTTCCAGCCTTTCCCTAGTCCCCTCCCTAATCCTTATGGTGGTATACATTTCTTTTGCCCCTGTATACTTAAGCTTATAGGAGTTTATAAATCATTAATAAATTGGTGAAAAAATGGTTAGTAAGGGAAAGTTATATTTTTACGCATCTAGACCTTTTGCGTTTCCTTGGATAATTGTTAATTCTCTGGTTGCGGTAATATTAGCTCATGGTTCTATATTTCAAACAATATATTATGGTATAATGGGTTCAGCTATTACAATAAGCCTTGTTGCGACATCACATTTTGTAAATAACTGGAGAGATTACGTAAAGGGACTTGATAAAGTAGAAAAAGGGAGTACTGCTAAAAGCTATACTTCAGCATCACAATTAATCCCTATGGGACTAATGACAGTACAAGAAAATAAAGCTTTAGCGTTATTTTCCCAAATGTTAGGGGTTTTGCTGTTCCTTTTTGTCCCGCACAACATATTTACCATATCATTCTTTTTACTGGGTTCAGTTCTAGCATGGACTTATACCGATTTCTTTAAGCCCAAGGGAATTGGTGAAGTAGCATTATTTTTGGGGCATGGTTTCGGTACTGCTATGTTTGCCTTCTCTTTGGTAAGGACTCCAAATATTATGGCAATATCTCTAGGCATCCTTTTAGGTCTGTGGGCGTCATTCATGTTGACGCTAGACCAATACCCTGACGTAAAGAACAGCGACTTTGAAAAAAGAATAAGGAATATGGCATCATTGCTGGTAGGGTCTGATTTAAAGCCAGGAGAATTTATTATGGGAGCGTCGATACTGATATATATTGTCCAAATTGGGTTCGTTTTTCTGCATTGGCTTCCTATCTATAGTCTAGCAACATTTATATTACTCCCAGTATTGCATTTGGACAGTTTATTAATACAAAATAATTATAGTAAGGGAATGCAGTTGTTTCTAATCTGTATGTTGTTATACCCGATTCTGGTGGTTTTGTGATGGACTGTAAGGGAAAAGAGAAAATATTAGGGGTATATGATGATGGTTTCTTTTTTTATGACTGTGTTGATAAATCAATTTTAATTTTTCCTAAATTATCGCAATTACTAAATTATTTGGCTATAAAGGGATGCAAAAAAGGGAGGCTTTGCGATAAAAAAGGCGAATATGTTATCAAAACAGATAAAGAAGAAAAGGTTTTTTCTTTAAGGGAAGCAAAAAAGAAATTAATCCTATTTCTCAAACATAATGGTTTTATTAATGAACCCTAGGATAGCTCCAAAAATCCCCGATATTGTTGCCCACAGTAGTGCTAGCCAAGGCTGTAATAGTAGAGCATTAGAAAAATGGGGGTAAAAGCCCGTGAAAAATGTTGCTAATACCAAACCTAATCCTTGGAAGGATGCCAGCATATTCTCTTGTGTAAATTTATGAACCATTGCAAGATAAGCGATAATTGAGACGAAGACTATATCTCCTATTATTTCGGCAAAGAATAATGGTATTTTAAATGATAGAGCTAAGGCTAATGTTTGCCATAAGCTAGCAAAAAGCCCTCCCCACGGAAAAGCTAACGCAATTCTTTTAATATTGTATGGTACTGCACCATATTCAAAATAAACCCCCCACATCATGAAACTAATCCATGTATCTAAGGAATATTTACCTAAAAGCATTGCAAAAGGCAATGAAATAATTACAGTAAGAACAACAGCCCAATTAAAAGGTATCCTAGCCTTACCCATTTTATCACCAATATAAATGCGATGTATACTGACAATTAAGTTTACGTATACAATTAATTTTTATGGTTATATATCTACAGAAAACTTTATTAGTATTCCTGCTAATATATTAGGAGGAGCGAAAAGCTCCGAGGTCGTAAGAATGGATGAGAAGAAAGAGGGGGGAGGAATAAAAGAGATTGATAGTCTAAATATAGAAATTAAAACAATGGGTAAGGCAAAAGTAGTCAAGATTGAACAAGGATTACTTAAGGATTTTATTCCTGAAGAAAAGCTAAGGAATCCTAAAACGGGTATGAGCCCAGCTGTAAGAGTTCATCTAAAGAGTGAAGATGGGAGAGACTTTAGAGAAACAATAAGGATTACAATGGGCAGCAATTCAAAATTAAGGAAATGGATTTCAAAGTATGGGCAACTGAAGGTGGGTCAAGAAGTCAACTTTGGCGAGGATTCTAAAGGATTTCCTAGAGTAGTTTTGTGAAATAAAAAGAAAAAAAGAAAATAAAAAAATAATTAATTAAATTAATTTTTTTATTCTTCAAGCATTTTTTTATAATACTGTTTTGCTTTTTGCAAATCTTCCTTTTTCTTTTCTAAATATTCTTGTAAAGCTACATTAGCTAAATCAGCTATTGTTGTTGGTCCTGATTTATTTCTTTTGTAATAATCTCTCAAAATCTTTAACTCGAACATAATGTTCGGTGGAACTCTTAATTTTATCTCCATTTCTTCAGACATTTATATCACCTTTAAAATATTGCTATAATATTATCGCAACTCTCAATACATTCTTCTATTTTCTTTTGGCTGGAATACTTATTTTTACAATCTGCTTCGCAGATTTTTGTAATATGTTTATCAAAATTAAAATTTTCTTCCATTTATATCACCTTTACTCATCTTCTTCATCTTCATCGTCACAGTAAACTGCATGAACCCCGTATCTATCCATTATAAGTCCCTTTCCTTTAAACTCTTCCCCAGAATATCTTACACAATTTTCTTCTTTTTCCTTCTCCATATTTTACACCACTGGGGCTTAAAGCCCCAAATACCTATATGGTATAGGGTATATTTAAACTTTTCTATTTAAAAATAGGGGGAAAGGTTTATAAACCACAGACTACTATAAGAGAGTTGGGGAATAGGGTGCTTACCTAATTCCCCAGAGGTGCGAAAAATGAGTGAGAAAGTAATTGATTTGAAAAAGGAAAAAGAAAAAGGGGAGAGGATTGTAAAGGAAATTATTGAGAAATTAGAGAATCATAGCATATATGGTGGATGGGATAAATTTTTTAGAGAAAACGTACTAAATTATTATTATTCTTTTGATGACAAAAAAATCTTAGAGATTGTAATAGATGAAGACATATCGGGACTATATATAACCATAAAAATGGATACAAGATACCATAAAGGATATATAGAGTATACATATCATGGAGTAGATATAAAGAAAAGAATAAAAAAAGAAATTATTTTATCTTTGACAAGATGGTTAGGGTTTAACGGTTTATAAGCTCTTAAATTTTTTTCTTTTTCAATTTTTTTATTTTGACACTAGAATCCTATATATATAATTAGAATTCTTAGAAATTGCCCCAGAGTTTGGGGCAATACTATACCTTTTAAATCTGAGTGGCAAACCATTTGGCAAACTTTTTGCCACATGTTATGTGGCAAACCATTTGGCAATTTGGCAAAAGTTTGCCAATTTTTGCCACATGTCATTTGGCAAACCATTTGGCAATGTGGCAAAAATTTAACCTCTATTTATCTATATTTTATTATTGGTGAGAAATTGGTTATCGATTCAGAGGAAGAGCTTGAAAGAAAGCTCCAAGATGGATGGAAAATTTATAAAGATGCTAGGGGGTATAGGCTAAGGGATCCTGAATCGGGAAAATTTGAAAGGATTAGCCAAGATTTGGAAGACGAGGCAAATTATTATTATGAAAAATTAAATAATATTAGCGAGACAACTCCAACAACTACTCCACCACAAACAACTCAAGAACAAACTAAAGAACAAGATATAAAATATATTGTTGATTCGATGAGAACAAAAATTGATAGTAGGAGTCCCATATCAAAAAAGTGGGCAGAAGATATATCGTGGTGGCACCATATCATTTATGATACAGCAAATTATTTATTACCTGATTTATTATCAAGATTAAGCCCAAATGAGATTGATCTCGATAAGCCAGAAAAAACAGAGAAGGCAATCGTTGAGCACTTCCAAGAATTAAAGAAAAATTCCCTTGATATGGAGGCAATTAAACAAAAATATGAAATGGAAATACAATCCTTGAATTCTAAAATACAAATGCTACAGGATAAGGTAAATACCCTTAATTATGTTGCTGACCAATATAAAAAAATGTATGAAAACGTAATGGAAAGGACAAAACAAACTGTTCAATTTTTCTTATTACAAATCCCTATATATCTCCCAGAAAATGCTAGGGATACATATAAGACATTAGCGGGAAGAGTTGCAAAGATATGGGAGGGGGTAGATATTGAGCAATGAAATAGATAAAGAGGAGATAAAACAAGAAATTGAACAATTGGATGCACCAGCAGAAGAACCAACAGAAGAAGCACCTCAAGAAGAACCCCAACAAGAACCACCACAGCAAACACCACCTGAACAACAAAAAGAGCCCGATATACTGGAAGAACTAAGAAAAAAGAAACAGCTAACTACAGAAATTTTAGATTTGATAAGGCAAACATCGTCGGCAACACCTGAACAGTTGGCTATAACTAGAGATATTATAGAAAAAATTATGGTAGAACCAAAGAAAAAGACAGAAACAGAAACCCCTAAGGTAATCACAAAAGAAATAGTAAAAGAGAAACCTGTAGAGAAAATTGTGGAAAAACCAGTTATCCCGCCAGAGCTAACAGAGCATTTATCGGCATTGGAAGAAAAAACAAGCAAATACGATGTAATTTTGGATAAATTAAGCGAGGCAATAGACCAAAACAAAAACTTATCTAATGAGATAGCTAGATTAAGACAAGAACTAGACCAAACAAAGATAGAATATCAACAAAGATTGCAGCAATTACAACAACAAACAATGATTATACCAAAGACTAGGATAACAAGACCTGATGGCGTACAAGTAGAGGAATACGATTTTCACCCAGCACTTAAGATGTACGAAAAAAGAAGCGAGTACCTTTATGATAAGCTAGGACCATCATTTTTAGAGGAGTTAAGGGGGATGAGAAGCGATATAGGATCAACGCTAAATAGAATATCAGCAATGCTGGAAACCGTATTAACTCCAGAACTAAAGAAGAGAGCCCCAGAGTTAGCCGAAGATATTCAAGAAAGATTCAGAAGACTTGTAGGTGGTGCATTGACAGCAGAACAAAGAGAGAAAGAGTTGGAAAGCTTGGAAAATAAATTAAAGGAAGCTACAGCTATAAAGGAAGCTATAAAGGAGGGAGTAAAGGAGGTAGGAGGGGGGAATAAGTAATGATACCAATTTTAGTCACATCAGGTAAGGGAGGGGTAGGCAAGAGCACCATATCAAGCAATTTGACAATAGCTTTATCATCAAGAGGGATAAGAGTTGGATTAATAGACGCTGACTTAATGGATCCTGTTCAGCACCTTATTTTTAATGCTGACAAAGAAACAATAAGAGAATACGGTAAAAGCTTAATGCCTTTAAGTGTTAACATAGGCGGTAGTAAAATTAAATTTATGAGTATTGGATCATTTATCCCTAGAGGTGCAGGAGTTGCCCTAAACTATGAAAAAACTGCTGATTTTGTTGTTACTCTATTAAGATTTGTTAGGTGGGATGTTGATTATCTAATAATTGACACACCACCAGGGAGTGAAGATGTCAACATGAAGCTACTGAAAGAACTAGAGGGGAATGCAAGAGCTATAGTAGTTGGTGAGCCCCATGTATTTGCCTTAGAGGACAATTTAAGAATGATTGATGTGCTAAGGCTATATAATGTAGATATAAGGGCAATAATTTTGAATAAAGTCGGATTATTTTCACAAGAATTTGCCCAAGCTATTGAGGAAGCATATCAAAAATTGGGACTAAAAGTTATTAAACTGCAATGGGATCCAGCTCTACAAACCACATTTAAGCCAGAACTGTTTAAGGAAGTTGAAGAGGTGGTATTATGAGCTTTAACTTAAGGCTAAAGCTATTAACAATTTTGCCTAAGCTGTTAAACTATGGGTTTATGCAGTTTAATGATTTATTAAAGGAATTCCCAGAGGCTAAGACAAGGTCAGCTGTTTTAATGCTATATGATCAGTCTAGCAAAATAGCATTTTGGATAGGTTTTGAAAACGGCAAACCTACAATAAAGGAAACTGACCCTAAGAACCCGCAGTTTGCGACCAATACAATAACAATGCACGTCGACACTTTTATAAAGGTGCTTAAAAATGAGCTTGACTTTAGGACGGCTTACCTATATGATTTAATAGAGATAACATCTAGTGATGGTTTACCGCCAACTTATCATATGCTTATATGGAGTGCATTTTTTGATAAAATTGCAAACTCTTTAAGCTGACCTCCTCCCTGCCCTAAAGGGCAAGACTTTCAGTTGTAAAATTTTTTAGCTTTGTAGGGTATAAAATAAGTGGTGAGATTATGGGCAAAATTATTGAGATACTTTATGATAATATTATAGATTTACCTAAAGAGGATCAATCCAAGATTATAAAATTGCTGGAAAAAATTGAGGCGGGACTGGATTCTGATACTATATCTAAGGAAGATGCCTACTTTGAAATACTTGGTATAGCTGATGACTATCTAATGCCACTAAGCCCAAGAGATGTAGGAAGGTTAAGGAGAGAGTTGGGGATCATTGAGTGAAGAACAAAGGCTTTGGGAGCATTTTTCCGTTGCTTTAGCAAGTGCTGGTATTAACCCTGCAGATTACAAGGACGACTTTGATGCATTTTATAGGTCGTTGCAAAATAAACCTTACGAAGAGAAATTTAACAAAATCATGGATTTAGCATCTACGATAACCAGAGAAAAGCTAATTAGACAAGAAGAGAAAGAAGAGGAAAAGCCAAACTTAATGGATGAAATACAAAAACTAAGAGAAGTAATAGAAAGATTAAGGCAATCATTACAACAACCATTACAACAACCACAGGTAGAAGAAATATTAACACCATTACAAGCTGAAATGGCTTATATGAAGCCAAGTAAAGCAGTAATTCAAAGATATGATGAGGAAAAAGGATGCATATTTTGGAGCATAAATCACGAAGCGGAGGGTATAATGAATAGGTTTGCTAATCGCTGGATTGTAAAAAGGTTCACATCATGTATATACGATTGGAAGTATTTACCTGGTGGGTGTCAATGGTTAACAGACTTTGTGGAAGATAATATAAAGTTTGGGTTTATACCTGCACCTTATGCTGATTGGATGAGAGGGTTAGCAAAGGAAATAGATGCAAAATATATAGAGGAGGGGGCAAAGCCGTGCTAGATAAGCCAGAACAGGTATATTTTTTAAGAGGTAAGCTTGTTAAAAGGGCTTTGCCTTATACTGTTTATATGCCTACTTCAGCACAAGCTGAAATGGCTATAAAATTTGCAGAAATAGTTAAGGCAAGCAAGGCATTTACTATTGAGGAAGTCGCAAAATTAGTTAATGGAAAAGTTATAGAAATTAATGGAAAAAAGTTTATTGAAATGCCTGATAAAAGTATTTACCTTAAACAAATGGCTTTAGTAAAGTATTATTTGAAAAATTACAGATCAAAAAACAGAAAGCCTTTACCTAAACCTGTATGGTACCAAAATTTTGAAAAGTCTTATAGATGGCTTTTGCCACCAGTCTCAATAAAGACAACTCTTAAAATTAGAGAAAGCACCAAATAAACCAAATTTTTATAAGCTTTGATAAACTTATTAATTAGCGAGTGAGAGAATGACACTCGTATACAAAGCGGACGCAATTGCGGGTCTTATGGGGGGTTTATCTGCTGGTTTAGGGTCACCTAGAGCCCACAAAGAACAAGCAATGCAATTAGTTGTAAAGTCTCCTAAAATGGTATGGGTTACTAAAAACGCATTTGCAAAATATGTACCTTATACAGTATTTGCACCAACACAAGGACAGGCAAAGTGGAGGTTAAGATTTGCTGAGAGTGCAAGCCAATGGAAAGGTGTAAGAGGCTTAGCACCATTAAAGTATAATAGTAAGAGTGGGAAACACAGAGCTGGAGACGTAGTGCTAGCCGTACAAGTAAAAGCACAAGATGTATTAAAGAAAGTCAGAAGTGCAACTACAATACCAACATTGTCTGAAGAATTAAAAGCAAAGAACAGGTATAAATTACATACAATGGAAGACCTTAAGAAATTAGCTGGAGAAGCCTAGGCGATAAAAAATGAGCAGTGAAATAAAATTACCTGGCTCAAATGCACCAAAGGATATATTTGAATTATGGAAGGCTAAACTAAGCGAAGGTTTTCTCCCCCCTGATCCTATTGAATTTATAGATTTTCTTGGTAGAGCATTTGCAGAATTGGAGCACTCAACTATATTATTACCGCTAGCAGAATATATGGAAGTTAATTTTGGTACAAAGATAACGGACTCATTACCAAGATTGCCAAATACAGCCACATTCCCTGATATAGAATTTTTAAAGTATAAGAAAGCTCCAGGAGAAATCCAGGTGAAAGCATAATGAGCATGCAGGTACCTTCTCCAGATAAGATTTTAAGCGGGTTGGTTTCATTCCCGCCTAAATTATCTACAGCAATAGAACCATTAACATATCCAGAGAATCAACTACAACAAATGGCACAAGCCAGTGGATTACAATTACCAGTAGGTCCAGCAAATATGCTATACAATGTTGCCAAAGGATTTGAAGGATCTACTTCGCAGATGCAGTTGCCTCAACTACCACAATTACCAGCTATACAAGCTCCAGCTATACAAACTCCAGTCTCGCAACAAGCACAGCCTGTTTCTCAATTAGTCAGTAAATACGAAGTAATTTAATCTAAATAACCTCAAATTTTTTTTCTATAATTATTCCTTTACACCTTAGTAGGTCCTTTAATGCATCTTCATACGTTTTAAATTTTATATTAGAGTTAGCAAACTGTCTAAACGCTGTGTAAGTTGCTTCATCAGTCCTTATAACAATCCTAAAAGTTTTACTCTTTTCACTTCTCAAGGCGGTGCACCACGGTTTAGTGTGCAACCGCATTCTTATAAGCTTTGCCTGTATTTTTATAATTCAGGTGAAAAAATGAGCTTCGTAAGAGTTTCCACAATAGAGAAGGAGTTAACTGTTTCGGATATAAGTAATATTGTTCAAAACGCACAGCTAGCTTTGCAAAACTCTATAACTAGTGTTGGCAAACAACCAAAAGACTACGTTACAAGGGATTTACTACCTGTTGAAGATTTTGGGTTGTCTTCAGAAAGCTGGTCATTCACTTATAATGCAACAGGTTATAACAGCATAATAAACATAACATTACCTGATGATAAGTTTATAGTAATATATGGTGTTGAATTACAAAGCCCTAACCCAATCACTGGAGCTGTAAAGTTTTTCAGAAATGTTGATCCACTATTTGTTGCACAGCTATCAAAGGCTTATACATATGAAACCCCTGTACTATTCTTTAACCCAATTGTGTGGCCACAAAACCAAATTTTACAGATACAGGCATATGCTAATGCAACAGGTACTGATTATGTAGTGTTTAGAGGGATAGTTGCTGAGCCTTGCGGTAAGGTAATCAGTTGCAAAAAGTAAGGTGGACTAAATGAGCTATGCTGGTTTTTTACTCAAGCAAGGTAGTGGATACAAAATAGCTAGCACAGTAGCATCAATAACTGGCACTGGGTCAGTTTCATTTCCGTCTTTAAGGACTGTGTTAGGTGCAGTTGCAACAGTAGTTAATGCACCTACAACTTTACCAAGCTATGTTGCATCAATATCTTCGATAAGCGGAAATAGCGTAAGTGTTGTAGTGTTTCAACTACAGGCAACAGCAGTGGCTGTGGCAAGCAGTGCACAAAACGTGGAAGTAATGGCATACGGTTATTAGTTAATTTTTACTCTTTTTTTTCTCTTTTTTCTTTTTGTACACCAATTAAACCACTTTTTTATAAGGTTTGAAAGGAATATGAAATTTAGAGAGAAGAGGTGAGAATATGGATTGGTTATTTTCAAAGGAATTTGAGCCTAGATTAAAGCCAAATGAGTATGTTATGATAAAAGGGCAAATATATCAGGTTTTACAAACCAGACCTATGTTTCCATGGTATTTTACCGTTACCAACCTAACAAACAGCACCATATATGATTTAAGAAATTATGGATTACTACCAAATTCTGATGAATTGCTGGACTTCAGGATAAAGATTAACGGACCATCCCAAATTATGTTTAGAGTAGAGGGACAGGGAGGAGACAACTTTGGAGGATGGGGATATAATGCAGAGTATGCAGATGAATCAACACCAGAGTATTTGCTGGAATTCTTCCAGCTAGGAAGAGAAATAGGGTGGCTTTCCGTACAAATAAACCCAATTGTTACTCCAGCATGGGTAAGGATGAAAGCTTACGGCTATGTCTACAAAGTTGCTTTAATACAAGGTACACAGCAAAAGTACTTAACACCACCATATATATCAACAGGAGTTAGTCCTATGTTGAGGTGATATAAAAATGAGTGAAATAAGGATTTCCCAAAGCGTACAAGTATCAACATCACCTTATACTGTTTTTAGCGTGCCTGGACCTTACATAGCTAGGATAGAAAGGCTATCAATTACAAACGCTTCAGGTACTTCAGCTTTAATACAATTGTTTATGTTAAACGGCACTGCAACAGCACCAATCCTAACTTTAGAGGCATCAGCAGGATCCACAACAATTTACAGAGAAGACCAAGTACCAAGAGAAGCTATACCTTCAGGTATTAGCATAACAGCAAATGCAACACCAATATATGTTGACTACACGGTGGTATTAGAATGATATATGCACAGGTAAGAGAAGTAAAGCGTGTTAGTCCAAATGTTGATTTAACAACAGGTATACCCAAGCCAAAAATATTTGATTGGTTAAAGCCAACTCTAAACTATAATGATATGCTTCAGCAAGTTCAACAGGATGTACCAGTAGATGGACAAGAAGTGGTAGCATGGATGCAGATAGCAACAGCAATGAATGCTATGGCGGAGTCAGTTATGCAGACATATAATAGTATAGGAAGTATTGGTATAGGTTCTGGTGGAAGTTCTTCAGGTGTACCATCATTACAGGGTACAAGTGGTGATGGTTTTATACCAGGTGTGTATCTAAATAATATACATTTTCTAAGCCAAAATGGATATACTGTGCGTAATCAGGACCATGCTGTTGTAGTCACTCCCTATAGTAATTTTAATGTACCAGTTGGTGGAAGTACTATTATAGCAATTAACGATTTACTTGCATGGGCATCAGTTCCATATACGTATCGGATCCAATTTTCAGCTATACTGTTTAATTGGCTTAAGCTAGCTAAGATACCGTTTAATCAAAGGGTAACATTCCCTACAGCAGGAGATATGGTTGGACCACAATTCTTTGATGTAAACCCATCATTACCAACACCAGGAGTTTTAATTGATATCGGGATAACTTCACCACAAGACCAAGACATAGTTATTACAGGTAGGGGACCATCTGGAAATTATCAACAACAAATGTTTACCAATGATATAAACGTAAAAAGCGGACAAAGCGATATAATACTATTTGCATATGGCATACCTACACTAAGCGAATTCACTCTGCAAATATTGCCACAGCAATCACAGACCGTTATTGACTACATAAAGACATACCCACCAATTTATTAAGGTGGTTTAAGTGAGTTTACCCCCCATACCATTACCAACAACAACACAAACACAATCATCATCCGATATCAGAAGCTATACAGTTATACCACTAGTATTGAGACAACAAATAGAGATAGATATAAAAGGAGATTGGTTTGGCTTATTAAGCTATGAAAGTGATTTAAACTTAGATAACGTTTTAGTTTCGTTTAACAATAATTATAGTTGGTTACCTCTATCAGCTGTAGGTGCTGGAGTCAATACACCTTTTGAAAAAATTTTTATACAAACTACAACAGAAGTAGGAAAATCCTTAAGCCTGTTAATAGGGGGGCAAGCTAAGTTCAGCCTAGCATCACAGGGAGTTACCATATCTAGGGATTTGGTAGGGTTAGCAAGAGAAGCAACAGTTGATACAATAAGTACAAATGTAGGTATTATAACAACTAATA
>Ga0080006_1236280_pt1 | contig 12884 bp, 4 predicted proteins | sample RS3BMetagenome_FD_69209 | JGI IMG/M metagenome (GOLD analysis project Ga0080006, IMG submission 69209) | Ferric oxide microbial mat and aquatic microbial communities from Rainbow Spring, Yellowstone National Park, USA - RS3B (SPADES... ...
AACAGCTCAAGAAAGCAGAGGACATATCTGCCGGAAGAGAGGTATCTGAGTTCCTCACCGATGACATGAAGATCCTAGTATATCTCCTCAATGAAAAGGAAACCCCGTACGAATCACTTAAAGAAAGATTCAGCGGTGCCTATAGCTCAGTTTCCAGGTTAAAGCAAATGAAGCTCGTTGGTGCTAGGGTCGACAACGGCAAGGATCCATCAGAAGAGATTATTTCCCTCACCGAAACGGGGATGAAAGTTGCTGAATATTTGAAAAGGATTGAGGAGTTGTTAGTGGAGTGACTCTTAAACCAAAGAATACTGAAACAGGTAAGAAAAAAGAAAAGGATGTAGTACGGTGGCTAAAAAGCCACGGTTGGGAAATATTGTACAAAGGAGGAAGAGGGCCTGCTGACATTGAGGCTAAGAGAGGTAGTACCAAGTGGTTTATCCAGGTGAAGTACACGAGAAGTAGAGAGATATCTCTTGCTAGGTTTGGCAAGGAAAGGAAAGATTTAATAAAATTGGCCGAAAAATCCCATGCAACTGCAGTGCTTTGCTCTGTGGTCCGAAACACTGTTTGGTTTGATTCTGCCAAGAATAGCAAAGAATTGGCAAGGGGATTTTTGCGAGAACGATTAAGGGAAAGTTGATGTATATTGAGGATATTTTGAAGGAGTGAAAAAGTATGGAGAAAAGAGAGATTGAATTTGAGTATGAACGTCCCACGAAAAACACCTACAGGTTCCAGGAGAAGACAGAAGGATCGCCTGTCATTGGAACACTGTATATCCAGAAATCACTATTCGGTTCCAAGGAGCCGAAGAAAGTGAAGGTAACTGTGGAGTGGGAATAATAGTCTCGTAAACATTTCCAAGAGGCAAAGGATATCGTGTGTCACAGGGAAAACCAAGATATGCTCAGTATGCACCAACAAGGAAGATATGAATGCAACCTACCCCAAATACAGCGGAGTGAAACTAGAAGGAATTAAACGAAAAGATGAACGTATCTTAGAATTCTCTGGGCATAGAAGATGGATAATATTTGTATGTGCCAAAATTTGAGGAAATCATAGGGCCCCTCATTCTAGAATAGTTTGAATTTCGATCGTGATACAAGAAGGTTCGCCTCCCGCTGGCCCCTCTAAACTTGCAGGGGGCAAGTAATCTGGAATAATTCTCTACAATGGGAAACGTAACAGAATCTCACGTTTCTTTCATCTAATTTATGGATCGTAATTGACAATTTAGAGGCATTCGTCATTGATTAAATCGTGTATATCCCCTAAGCCTATCATACCTATCAAGCGTAGATTTTCCCTAAATTCCATCGCAATATTATAATAGGTTAGAATCTATCTTACATCGGTTATAATGCCAACGGGAAAAGTTACAGAACGCACGTTTTATCCCTTTCTAATAAACATGATAAAAGAGTTCGGAGGAAGCGGAATCTCAGAGGTACACTTTAACTCTCAGCCCGACATAGTCTTTGGTCTCGATGAAATTAGGTGGCTTCTTAGCGTTAAAATTGGAAGCGATTCAAAAACTCTGAAGGATGCATTCCTTCAATACATTAGACACAAAGACGAATCACGTATCTCACACGGCATAATTCTATTTTTGCCGGAGCAGGTCAGAAGGTTCCCTCCTGATGAATCATCCATATTAGAAAGACTCAGGAGTACGAATTGCGATGCACTAATTGACACGCCATATTCGAGGCAGCAGTTTGGCGGTACTGACTTCTTGACGGTTCTTAGGGACGTGAAGGAAAAAATTATCCCGGACCTAATGCAAAAGAAATTATCACCATATCCTCTAACAACAGTCTTAAAAATATTACAGAGGCACGTTGAAGATATGATGGAATCGATATCATTATCAGATGAACAGATTGTGAAAATAATTACAGACAAAAAGCTCCTTACAGATATAGGTCATACAGACCCAAAATCTGCGACCGAAATTGGAAAATTTCTATCTGCTTATATTCTGTTGAGCCAGGTTCTATTCCTGAGACTTTATTCAAGCTTCCATAAAGAAATCCTTCCTCCGAATAAAGACATAGGAATAAAGAGCTGGCTGAGAAAGGCGTTCGGGAAGGTTATGGAAATAAACTATAGACCGATATATGACTTAGACGTTTTGGATGCGGTAAGCGAAGAATATGCAAGAGATACAGTCGACTTAATTTGGGGTTTAGAAATAGAAAGAAACAGGGAGGAACTACCGGGCAGAATATTCCACGAACTGATGCCAAGTAAAATCAGAAAACTCCTTGCGGCTTTTTATACGCGGCCGTCGGCAGCTGACCTACTATCTAAACTGACAATAAGCAGGAGTGATCAAACTGTATTTGATCCCTCATGTGGTTCGGGAACAATACTGGTGTCTGCTTACAGGAGAAAACTTGCTTTGTTTCAGGAGGAGGGGAAGATTGGAAATCCCCATCAGAGATTTTGCCAGGAAGAAATATATGGGTCTGACGTAATGCCTTTTGCCGTTCATTTGACAGGGGCAAATCTTTCATCCCTGGATCCCTCTGTAACTCTCAACAATCATCAAATTATCCAAGCTGACAGTCTAAGTCTTTCTGATTCAGTCATGTACTCGACGGGAGTACAATTAAGTCTAGTCCAATCAAAAAAGAAAGCATACGATATGAAAGGGGCTGACTACGATATTAGTCTTAGAAAGGTAGACTGTGTACTTATGAATCCCCCCTTCACGAAGGTGGAAAGAGGTATACGGAAATACGTTAACATGGATAAATATGGGAAATTAGCCGGTTACGAAGTTGGACTATGGGGCCATTTCCTTTATCTCGCATATGATTTTCTTAAGGATGGGGGCATACTCGGTGCAGTAATTCCGATAAATGTGCTTAGAGGAAGAGAAAGTGAAAAAGTTAGGAAGCTACTATTCGAGAAAATGACTCCCCTATTTATAGTCAAGTCCACAGTAAATTATGGATTTTCTGAATATTCTGAGTATAGGGATATCTTATTTATTGCAATGAAAACCACGCCAGAGAAGGATCACAAGGTAAAGTACGTCCTCATCAAAGAAGACCTTAAAAACTTGGATGAAGATATGACTTCCTACATTGCCGAAACGGTCAAATCTGAAAATGAATTGATTTCCGAAGCACTTGATATTCATTCAATTTCTATGAATGAACTGCAAGCAAGATTCAAGAACTTGATGTGGTATTTTTCAACAAATGATATGAAACGGAGGAGTTTGATTGAAAACCTGGCCAGTAAATTCATTTCTGCTTTGGACAAACCTAATGAAGGGCTCATAAGGGAAGGTTATCGTCCCGTTCCAGAGAACGTATCCAAGTTTATGTTTATAACCAGGGAAACAGATAATTCAAGGACGGAAATGGCATTTCTACGCTTCAAGGACGAGGATAAAGATTCAGTAGTAGCGAACACAAACATGGGAGTCAGTTTCAAAATCGAGAAGACGGCACTTACACGTAGCTTAAGAACCGGTGTGGGGATAGCTAAAATGGACATTGAAGATTCCTATGACTATGTTGCCCGGGCTCCGTACCGTTATCTTCCCGAAATAAAAAAGGCAGCAGGTTTCAAAGATAGGGGAAGAGCAAATGCCCCGTCCTACTGGAATAAAGTGAAGGATGAGTTAGAGAGGGTATCAACAAACCTAGTGATTCTGCATAGGATAGGTCTATCATCGCCAAATCAGCATCTTATAGCGTTATATTCCAAAAACCCCTTTTCCCCTTCCAATACTCTCAATGTAATAACAGAGCCAGACAAAAGTAAACAGAAAGCATTGGCCATTATTTTTAATTCAATAGTATTCATATCTCAGTTTTTCCTTCTGAAGGAGGAGAGCGCCTCAAGATGGGCCAACATTAGGTTCTATGATGTGTCCGAGATGCATTTGTTACCTAAGGACGGTGCATCAATAGAAAAACTTGTAAAACTATTTGACAAATATTCCAAAGTTGATTTTCCCAGCCTAATAGAGCAGATGGATGAGAATTTCTATCAAAGATACAATTTTTTCTGGAAAGACAAGAAATCCGAGTATATTCAGATGGTTTTAGATCAGGAAGTCAAGAAATGCAAACCTTCTGCACTGAGAGTAAAATTTGATCTGGATGTTTGTAGGGCACTGGGAGTATCCGTTACTGAGGATGACCTGAGAAAGGTCTACTGCGCAGTCTCCGACGATTTAATAATTTCTAGAGGATTGAAGAGGGAATGAAACTGGTCTTTTAATGGCCGTTTTTGAAACTTCGTTGGCTATAATGCCCCTCACTACGAGGACTCGCATTCACTCCCTATCCCGTAGGAATAGGTAATCATTTCACCTACCTATAGAATCTCCTTGATTATCCCAGCTATGTCTTCGGCTCTCACTCTGTTACCGTCATAACAGAGTGTTCAGAAAACTTTTTTCATGACATCTGATTCATAAACATAATCATAGCTTAAGCTAACAAGCATTATATCACACTTATGAGAACGGAATTACTTAAATATTAGAATAAAAATTGAGAACGTCATGCGTACGAGAATATTTAAACACGATAACCGCTTGAACTTAGTTCTGATTTCCCTAACATCGTTGCTTGTCATTATATTGATAGCCTCATCTCTTATAGGCCTAATTCCTGACAAAAGTAATATCAAACACCCTTCAGTTCTCGCTGACCTTCAAGATCAAATTGAGAAAACATACAACCAACTCCCCTCTCTCGGTCAAGGGATAGATGGTGTCTATCCCTGGATACCAAAAGGCCCAAACAACATATATGATTTTATCAATGATTCGGGAAAAATTTCTGCTCTGTCAATAGATTGGTCTGATACAAATATAATGTACCTGGGGTCGGGTTATGGACCAAGTGTCTCAGGTCCTGGGGGATCTGGTGGTGTGTATAAGTCAATCAATGGTGGTAAAAGCTGGACCCCGGTTGATTATGGGTTAAATAACACAATTGTAGATTCACTTCTTATAAACCAAAACAATCCTAATGTGGTTATTGCTTCCACCTACACTGGGGGGATATACAAGACTGTTGATGGAGGTGCTCACTGGTATAAAACCGCTTCTTATCTCATGACATTTGATTTTGCGGCAGGCGGGAACGTCGTATATGTTCCAACATATAGTGGCATTGCTATGTCGACGAACTTTGGAAATTCTTGGAGTATTGTTTTATCAACTAATGTTCCATTTTTTGCCGTATCAACTACTGCTAACGGAAGTGATGTTTACTCTGTTGACTGGAATGGGAATGTATATTTCTCTTCAGATTACGGTGCTCACTGGAAAACAGTATATCATTTCAATGACGTAGGTCTAGCATGGTCTATCACTGTAGAGCCTTGGGATTCTGCTGTTGTTTATCTTGCATACATCGACTTTAATAACGGCAGTGTTCCGACTTTATGGAAATCACAAGATAGTGGAACAAACTGGACTTCATATCCTGAATTTACGCCAAACTCTGGCTTCGTCGCTAGATCTGTGGCCTTTGATAACTCCAACCAGTCGGTATTCTATATTGTGGGTCAGGGTTTCGCTTTCAAGTACAATGGAACATCTTTTTCATCAATGTCACTTGGAACAGATAACAGGGTTGTATGGACAAATCCACTGAACGGTACCCAGGTCTACGTTGGATCGGATCAGGGGCTATTTTATACTGCTAACAATGGAAGTAGTTGGCGTTGCATCAGTGCTCCGCTAAATGTATCTATGCTCATGGACGTTGCAGCTGCAAATGGGGGGAGTGAACTACAGGTTGCTGTTCAGGATTATGCAGCTCTTTATTCGTTGAATAACGGGACTACGTGGGCGGGCAATTATCCATGTGAGTGCAATTGGCCAGGAGAAGGGGGTACAGTAATTGTAAACCCCGCAAACAGTTTCATTGTTTATTTTTATACTTCCGATGTGCTAAAACTATCAAATACTTCAGGCCAGTCATGGATGACTATCGCCTCTTTTACCCCGACCCAACCAGGGGTATATTTCCCACAGGGGATGACCGTGAATCCAAGAAATCCTAGCACCGTTTATCTTGCCACAAGCAGCGGCGTATTTTATAGCACTGACTGGGGGTACAACTGGAGTGTGTTGAGCGGTAGTCCCAAGAATGCTACGGTTGTAGCAATGGATCCACAAAATTTATCAAAGATTTGGGTTGGAACTAGTGATGGCCTTTTCTTCGGTAACTTAACGTCTAAGAAATGGTATTCAACGGGTCTTACTAAAGGCAACTTCATAGACAGTATCGCCATAGATCCGGATAATAAAAGCATCGTCTTTGTTGGCACTGGATTATTTTCGTCCGGAACTATTCTGAGGAGTACCAACGATGGTGGCAGTTTTGTTAACATTGGCTCAAAATTAAACATAAACAATGGATTTATCGGCGGAGAGGGATATACACTATATTATCCATTTCCTGTGACTGATATGCTCTTCCTTAGCAATTCAAGTAACTTATCTCTTATAGTGTCTACTACAAATGGGATCTACTTGTCGACTGACTTGGGAGCAACGTGGGAAAGTCTTCAGTTCAACATCATATCATCGATAATAACAGGCATCTCCGTGTCAGGAGGCAATTTATTCATATCTACGTGGGGAGAGGGTGTATTGGAATACCCTGATTTTTCATTGCACAACATTCCGGGTACGATCAAGGGAGATCTAAACCCTGGTTCAACACTGCTGGTAAACGGATTGGCATCGTCAGTCAATGACTCATTCAGCCTAATCGTTCCACCTGGCACATACAATCTTACCGTCTTGTCACAAGGATATGCCAGGAGCTACTATATCAACATCAGCCCATTTGAAGTATACACAGTTGCCAATATAACCTACCCGGTAACATTTACTGAGTCAGGTCTCCCGTCCGGAAACTGGTACGTGAATATAACAGGCCAGCAATCATCTGGTCCAATACCGTCATCAACGACAACATACTCAACATCACTCCAAAACGGTTTGTATTCCTATACAGTATCAACAGGTAACAAGGAGTATAAGCCATCATACAATGGATCATTCGATGTAAATGGCTCAGCTGTTTCACAGTCCGTAACATTCACTGAAGTAACTTACACCGTTACGTTTACGGAATCCGGTCTCTCATACGGGGATTGGTATGTAAATATTTCCACTTCATCCCAGTCCTTCTCAGAACCCTATACTTCGACATCCATTTCATTCTCCGAACCAAATGGCACTTACTTTTTCACCGTTGCCACAAACTACGATATAGATAAACCATCTTTGAGTTCTGGCTCATTTACAGTAAATGGTTTATCTGTTTTTCAGTCTGTCAACTTTTCTAAACTCACATATACCGTGACATTCTCAGAATCTGGGTTATCTGCGGGGACTTCATGGTCAGTAACTTTGAACGGAACAACTGAATCATCAACAACAAGCACACTGACATTCACCGAACTCAATGGAACGTATTCCTACACAATAGGATCAGTCTCAGGATACATAGCATCACCATCCTCAGGAAGCATAACAGTAAGCGGTTCTAATGTAAGTCAGGTTATAACATTCACTCCTGTTACCCCAACCCTATACACAATAACATTCATGGAATCAGGTCTCCCTTCTGGAACTTCATGGTCTGTAACATTTAATGGCAATACAGAAACATCCACCACGAATACCATCTCATTTACAGAACCTAACGGCACATATTCATTCAGCATATCTTCAATTAATGGTTATTCTGTATCACCATCCTCAGGAAGCATCACAGTGAAAGGAACCAATATCAGCCAGAACATAACATTCACATCTGTTACAACAACTACTCCACCTTCTTCAAATGATTATCTTATCTACATAATAATAGCTGTAGTGGTGATAGCAGCGGCAATAGGTGTGGTAGTTGCAATGGTAGGAAGGAAGAACAAACCTTCCAGACAATGAAACAAACGTTTATTTTCTCTTTCTCGTCTTTTAAAAGCGATAACGATATTTATAAATAAACAAAAATGCATTATAACCTACGCAGGCAAGTTCAGATCAGGGAGAGAGAAATGGCTAAAGGAAGTAATACTATGAAAATAGTGGCTTTTTCACTTGTGTTATTATTTCTGATCTCCGGATTTTCTTATTCAATTTATCAAAATCAGCAAAACAGCACCAATGAAAGACAGATGCTATCTCCATATACCCCCACATCCGAGTTACCAATTATGGGAAAGAGTCACGCCACGGGAGTCACAACTGGTTCCGTTTCTAATTACAACATTGGAACATCTGAAATACAGAACAATATATCTTTCAACCTTGGAAATGTTAACTCGTCCTATCTCGGTGAGATCTATGTGCCCGTGTATCTTGTTGGATCGTATGTATTCAGGAATATAATCCAGGTATTCTCTTACGATTCCAATCTGCTGAAATTCAACGGCACTCTAAATGATGTTGCATCACAGAATATATCTTTCTCATACTCTTCCCTTGCGCCTGACGTTTTTAGTGTTCATGGTAACGGTACCTTTGAAGCCACATATTCAACAAATATACTGTACTATCTTGTATTTACTCCAGAGGTCACACAACAGGTGAAGACATCAATTATCCTAGATTATTCCGTTGTTGGTAACTCCACATACAGCACCCAAGTCACTTCTATAATAAATATAGTGAGAGGATGGACTAATCTGGGGCCATCCAACATTTATACCGGTCAGAATCTCAGCTCTAGTGAAGCGGGTACGGCATCCGCGATAGGGTATTCACCATCGAATATGAGTCTTCTTTACCTGGGCTCGGGTGCTGGCGGTCCACATGCATCGCCGGGAGACCATGCATCTCACGTTGTAGGTTTCGGAGGACTTTATCGTTCAACAAATTTTGGGAAAACGTGGCAATCTGTTGATTTTGGACTTGGGGCCGCTTCTGTTGAAGATATTGCAGTTAATCCAGCGGATCCCAATATAGTGGTTGTGATTACCAGGGGCCTGGGCTATCCCGTAGGAGGAGACGTATTCAAGACAGTGAACGGTGGACTGAGCTGGCAGGAAACGTACGACATTGGTGGCTACAATTTGCAGTACGTTGATGGAGTTTTATATGCGGCCACATTCTCCGGACTCATAAAATCCTATAATTTTGGATCAACGTGGGAGTTGGTCAAGACGTTCACAGGTTTGGTAACGACAGCAACCGTAGCAGTGAATGGATCGGTGATCTATGTTGGTCTATGGTATGAAGCCGGAAATTTATCTAGTGGTGTGACCAGCGGGTACGTTCAAATTCTTAAATCAACCAACGGCGGCGAATCATTCAGCCTTATTTTCAATCTAACCAGAAGTACATCCACTGTGAGCCAGATTCTTATAGATCCCTCGAATGGTTCCGTTCTGTGGGCCCTAGTGGATGGAGGGTTGTCATATCCAGATATTTTCAAGTCCATTGACGGTGGAGCCCAGTGGGAGCTCCTCAATCTGACTCAGGTAGGGGTTACAATACCTGTAGATACGTATACCAATCCGGGACACCCACTCTATTATTACCCGCAGTACATAGCAATTGATTCGATGAATTCCAGCAACATGTATCTTGGAGGGGATGGATACTTCTATGAATCTCACGACGGTGGGCAAATGTTTTCCTTTGTCCCTCAAGCGAGTTACGATATCAGATTCATAAATATAGACCCAGCGAACGACAGCATAATCTTTGTCGGAAGCGATCAGGGGCTTATTGCGTCTGTTGATGGCGGGGTAAAATGGTTCACAATGAACAATAGATCCGCAAGCTTACTGTATGACGTCGCAGTTAGCGGTAATAAAATATTCACGACCGCACAGGATTTCTCGCCTATATATTCGCCAGATTTAGGATTCAACTGGAGCACAATAAACAGGGGGGAACTAGGATTTGTTTCAACAGACCCTTACAACAGTTCCGTAATAGTGATGTGGACTGAAAACCACGCGAATGGACATTTTCTATTCGTGTCAAATGATGGAGGGAAAATATTCTTTCTACCCTCGCTGAACTACAGTTATCTCCCCAATCAATTTGTTGGGTCTTCATCCTCAGGAGTTGCGTTTACATCAGGTTCAACCATGTTTCTTCCAGGAGGTTCTGGCGTACTCGTGAGCTACGACTACGGGAAGAATTGGTCACTCATTCCTAATTCCCCACGAAACTGTTTCTTCATCTCAATAAGCCAGTCAAATCAGAATATACTTTTTTGTACAAATTATTCTGGCCTGTTTGAGTCCACCAACGGAGGTAACACATGGTTTGACACGAACGCAGCTGTTTACGGATCAAACCTGTCTCCCTTCCCTGTCTTCCAGTCCCTTGCTATTGACCCAGATAACAGCTCGATAATTGTTGCTGAACAGTATCTTCCAAGTCTGAATTATTCCACTTCTGGAATATCGTTGTACTCCCAAGTATTCATAAGTATAAATGGGGGTAAATCTTTCACCTATACAGGTGAAAATTCGCACGATAGGTTTGCGTCTCCCCCTCAACTCTATTTCTATATGGTTCACAGTATACCTACGATAGTATACACATGCGACCAGGGTATATTTGTTTCATTTGATGTTGCGAAGGTCTGGCAGAATTATACCTTCAACCTTGATGACCCAGTGGTCACTTCTCTAGACCTTCTACTTAACGGTTCTGCATACATTTCCACGTATGGTTCTGGGGTCTGGTATGATCCTTCACTCTTCAACTTCACCTTCTTCGTTAATCCACCGCTTCTTACAGGGTACATTCCACCAGGCATGAATCTGACAGTGAACGGAGTCAGGATAAACACTTCAGGATATTTTTCAATTGAACTGAGGCAAGGCAACAACTCAATATGGGACGGGAGGCAGTTTTACATCAACGTCACAGACGGTCAAATTTACTTCATCAATCTGGAAAACATTCAGATAGCGCTCTCTCTCAGACAGGAAGGCCTCCTGCCGGGGACAGAGTGGAAAATAGGGGCAGCTGGAAATATATACAACATAACAGGGAACGCATCAATAAGCCTGCCACTCGGAACGAGGAGCGTTTACGTATTCCCTGTAAGGTCAGATTACTCAATCTATTATCCTGTTCAGGATGATTTTACACTGAACTTATCTCTCTTTTCATCATTGACAGTCCAATTTAAACAGGTTGAAATCCTAAACTATGAAAACATCACTTCCAATATGACAGGGAATTTCTGGACAACTGAAATAGCATATGACTCCGGTTATGTGCTGTATGTAGGGGGCGGAAGTTTCATACTTTTGAATGTATCTGATGATTCCGTAACAGATCTCGGGGATCCTTTACCGGGCGGAAATGTTTTTTCAGTTGCACCTTACAATGATGGTTTCCTCTTAGGAGGTACCATGTCGTCCACAAGACCTGGTATTTTCTTCTTTTCCCTGAGAACGATGTCTTACCAGAACATTTCTTACTACCTTCCAAACAGCTGGAACGGGAGTTTTATGAGATTTGAAGCTTTCCAGATGGGTAATTATTCATTCGGTTTCATTGGTGGTGCCTATGGAAAGGCATTCTTAGGAATGGTGAGGAATGATACATTCATCAACCTTACATCAGAACTTCCATCCCAGTTCATTCCTTCCCCGGGCTCGAATTATTTTTACACTGCATCATTCATGAAAGATACAGATTCCCTACTGCTTTCGGATGGCTCCAGTATAGGTGTCCTCAATCTTGAAAATTACTCATTCAAGGATATGTCGCAGGAGGTCCCGGGCAACATTTACTTTGGGCATTCATCTTACTGGTCTCCCTCCGGAGCTTACATGGCATCAAGTGATAATGTGACAGTTATCATAGGGGAATATAATAACCATGGATTCGTAGGTCTCTACAGGCCTGATTCAGGAATAGAAGACATCAGTGGAATGTTCCCGCAGGGGGAGATATTTGATACTGTTACCACAGATGGGAACGATTTCGTGCTGTCAGGTGTTATGGCCAACGGTTCCTCTCCCATTTTGTGCATTTACAACCCAGTCTCAGATTCTCTAACATCCATCCCAACTGGTACATTGGGAAATGTGTCACTCATAGACAGTGCAATAATTGAGAATTCCTCACTCTTCTTCACTTCATTCGGTTCAAGGCAGTATAGAAATTATTCAGTTGATTATTCCTATTACTTCAGAATGAACATTCACCCGACTGGAGAGGTTATCGTAAGAACAAATGCATTATCCAAGATTCAGATAGGTAATATCTCATTCAACGGTACCCAACTCCAGGTACCCGTATTTTCCGGAACATTCAATATTTCCATTCAATCCACAGGATATGAGAGCTATTCTGGGGAAGTTGTTGTGAAACCATTCTCAACTGTATTCCTGAATGTAACATTGCAGCGACTCTACAACGTTACATTCACTGAATCTGACCTCCCACCAGGGACTTTATGGTCCGTGACACTTAATGGAACAACACAATCTTCTTCAACCAGTACAATAACGTTCACCGAGCCCAATGGAACATATTCCTACACAATTGGATCGGTAGAGGGATATACTGAATCACCCCCCTCCGGTACTATAAACGTGAACGGTAAAAATGTGAATCAGGCGGTAACATTTACCGGGGTCGAATATTCTGTAACTTTCAAGGAATTGGGATTGCCACTGGGTACAGCATGGTACATTAACATCAGCAACGGGCAATCTTATACGGCAACCGGGACAGCAATAACATTCAGTGAGCCGAATGGAACGTATTCATACGTGGTATCATCATTAAACAAGAACTATTCACCAAATCCGTCCTCAGGATCATTCACAGTTAACGGTTCATCCATCTCACAATCTATAAGCTTCTCCCAAGTAATTTACACAATAACATTCAAGGA
>Ga0080006_1128843_pt1 | contig 12883 bp, 11 predicted proteins | sample RS3BMetagenome_FD_69209 | JGI IMG/M metagenome (GOLD analysis project Ga0080006, IMG submission 69209) | Ferric oxide microbial mat and aquatic microbial communities from Rainbow Spring, Yellowstone National Park, USA - RS3B (SPADES... ...
TCCCCAGCATTGCAACTACCGCCAGCCCTACCCGCAGACCGTACTTTCCTTTCAGACCGGAACCATCTCCTTCTCTTATAATATTTACTTCAATCGTTTCTAGTTCTGTTAGGACATTATTGGCGTGCCGCTCTTCGAGAAACTTTTTCAGCTGCGGCAGCCCCAGCTTCTCTTGATTCTCTTCTTTACGCATCAATAACTCAGTCATTTCATTCCTCCATATTGTGTTTGTTTAAGCAGGGTTGCTGACCTTCCTGCTGGCAATAGGATATTCCTGGCGCTTCATGCGCTGCCGGTACGAAAAAAGATTTTTGTAAACCATCTCATCGTATAGTCCTGTGTCTGCCCATTTTTAAAGATTGATGTAAAGATTGATGAAAACGCAGAGGAGGGAGATGAAGGTAATCGATGTTGTTTACAATATCCACCGATATATCAACTATGCTGTATCGGTTCTAGGAGGATTTCTACAGAGCCGGGATTTTCAGTTCTTTATCCTGAGAACCTCCCTCACCTTAGGTATTGCCGCAGCAGCCGCATCTACGTCTGACTCGTCGTTGTAGATGTACAGGCTCGCCCTTGCAACAGCAGATTCTGTTATTATCTCTGTGACAAGAGGCATGGCGCAGTGATGGCCCGCCCTTATCGCTATGCCCTCGCTGTCAAATATCTGCGCTATGTCGTGGGGATGCGCGCCTGCTATGCTGAAAGCGATCACCCCTCCCTTCTTTTCAATGTCCTCCTTCCCCGGGCCGTAGACCCTGGCTCCAGCCTCTTCGAACTTTTCCAGCGCATAAGCGGTTAGCCTGGCCTCATGCTTGCGCACGTTTGCCATGCCGATGGCATTTAGGTATTTGATTGCCGCGCCAAGTCCCACAGCTTCTGCAGCATTCTGGGTTCCGGCTTCGAACTTCCACGGGAGTTCGTTCCACGTCGCCCCCTTGAACGTAACCGTCCTTATCATCTCTCCACCGAAGTAGAACGGTGGCATAGCATCAAGCGCCTCTTCCTTGCCGTAGAGCACTCCAATTCCGAATGGGCCAAGCATCTTGTGGCCTGAGAAAGCAAGGAAGTCGCAGTCTATTTCCTTGACGTCCACAGGCATGTGCGGCACCGACTGCGCAGCATCAATTACTACAACGGCGCCAGCCTTGTGGGCAAGCCTAGTCATCTCCTTTACGTCGTTTATTGTTCCCAGCACATTTGATACGTGGGCAATTGAGACAATCTTGGGCTCGAGTTCAAGTTTCTGCTTGAAATCCTCCATATCGACGAATTTTATGTCTTTCAGTTTCGCGTAGTCGAGCGTGGCTCCCCTGCGCTTTGCCAGTTCCTGCCAGGGGACTAGGTTGCTGTGATGCTCCATCTGAGTTATGAGTATGCGGTCTCCTTTCTCCACGTTTGCGTCGCCCCATGCCCGCGCCACCTCGTTCAGCGCCTTGGTCGTGCTGTCCGCATAAACAATGTTCTTGTAGCTCTTCGCGCCTATGAATTTGGCCACTAGCTCCTTGGATTCCATGTAGGCGGCGTCAGCCTCCTCGGCTATCTCATATATGCCGCGGTGCACGTTCGCGTTTCTGTTCTCGTAGAAGTCATTCATCGCCTCAAGCACCTGCTTGGGCTTCTGCGACGTTGCAGCGCTGTCAAGGTAGACAAGCCGCTTGCCGTGCATCTTTCTTTTCAGTATCGGAAAGTCTTTTTTTATCTTCTCAACATCAAGTGCAGCCATCGAATCAGAACTTGTATCCTTCTCTCTCAATTTTGTCGGCAAGCTCCCTGCCTCCTTCCTGGACTATCTTGCCGTCTACCATAACATGCACGAAGTCAGGCTTCATATAGTTTAGTATGCGGCTGTAATGGGTTATGAGCAGCAGTCCGGCATTGGTGCTCTTCTGGTATTCGTTCACGTTTGCCGCTACTACTCGCACCGCATCCACATCAAGGCCCGAGTCAGGCTCATCCAGTATTGCTATCTTCGGCTTCAACAGCTGCATCTGCAGTATCTCTATCTTCTTCTTCTCCCCTCCTGAGAACCCGTAGTTGAGCGAGCGGCCGATTATGTCCTCTTTGATGTGCAGGTTCTTGGCCGTCTCCTTGATCTCTTCCATGAACTCTTTGAAAGGGAGATTGCCCTGCAGCGACGCCTTGGCCGTGTTCAGGAAGTTGAGCAGTCCCAGGCCCTCGATTTCTATCGGGCTCTGGAAGAGCAGGAAGAGCCCCAGCTTGGCGCGCCTGTCTGTCGGCATCTTGAGTATGCTTTCCCCATCGACCAGTATGTCGCCCTTCGTGACCTTCATCTTCGTGTGCCCGAGTATTGTTCGCGACAGCGTTGTCTTGCCCGATCCGTTCGGGCCCATCAGCACGTGGAATTCGCCTTCGTTGATCGTGAGGTTTACGCCCCTTATCACTTCCTTGTCCTCCACCTCAACATGCAGATCCTTTATTTCCAGCTTCATAGCATCATCTCTTCTTCGGAACTATCCACAGGTTCCGCATGCTTATCTTGGGAACCTGGGAATGCCTGCCGTTGTCAAGCTTGTCGAGCATTATCGATATTGCTATCTCCTTCGCTATGTCATCCTCTATCTCTGCAAGGTATTTGGATATGAAGCTCGCGACAAAAATGCGCCTTGCCTTTGTCTCGTCTATCCCCCTCGACATCAGGTAGAAGAGCGCCTCTTTGTCAAGGGGCGCTGTGGCAGCGCTGTGAGATGCGAAAGCGACTTCATTGCAGTCTATTGACATGTCAGGGAGCGGCTGCATCCTCGCGTCAGGGTCAAGCACAAGCCCCTTCTCATCTACGTTCGAGTATGAGCCATTTGTCCCTTTTGCCACCTTGGCATAGCCCTTGAGAATGCAGAACGACTTGTCCTTGAGCACAGCTCCACTTTTCAGGACCGCCCTTGTAAGCTGGCCTGAGTTAAGCATGAAGGTGCTGATGTCGAATTTCTGCTCCGTGTTTCCTAGCACTATCTCGTTGACAAGCAGGTTGCTGCCCTTTCCCGAAGCCTCGGCAAAGGTGCTCGACCTTGTCATCTTTCCTCCGTTGTATATTCCGTGGAATCTCACAACAGAATCTTCTCCGGCAGAAATCTTGTTCAGCGCCCCTATGCTTGCGCCAGGGCCTTCGTTGTGCAGCACTTTCACTTCAACGTTTGAATTTCTGCCGGCGTTTAGTATATGAAGAGGCGCGCTTGTGGATTTCGATTCAGAGGAGGAGCCAAACCATTCAAAAAGGCTCAGTCTTGAGCCTGCGCCCGCGTTTATAACCACCTCAATAGGCATGTTTGCGCTTCCGCACAGGAACAGGAAGTTGAGCTTGGCATCCTTTCCTTCTGGGACGTCCACTGCAACCACATTCTCAGACCTCTTCGCTATATAATTTCCAAGCCTCTCCTCAAAACTTCCCCCACCTTCCTTGTACTCAGCCGTGTCTTTCTTCAACACCCTGACAATTCCGCTGCTTGATGTAATTCCGCCAATTCCGTTGTATAGGTCGAACCTCAGCCCTGACTCATTTGTTATATGCTTTCTCAGCTCTTCTGTTCCGCTGCCATCCGCATGTTCCGTGTCCTGAGGCACAGGAAAGTTCAACATGTATTTTTTGTAGAGCTCAGCTGTCTCGAAAGGCATCTGCCTGTAGCTGGCTATGGCTTGCTCCACAATATTCTTGATTTCCTCCACAAATATACCTCTGCGTTGAGCAGTTAACCTACAGAACCAGCCATGTCAAGTTTTATCAATCGCTTAAGCTCAAGCGAGTACTCCATAGGGAGCACTTTTGTCAAGTCATTTAGGAACCCGAGTATTATCATTGCGATAGCATCGCTTTCAGGTATTCCCCTCGACATCAGGTAAAACACCTCGTCCTCGCTTATCTTGCCTACCTTAGCCTCGTGGCTTACCATCGCATCGTTTCTCTGAATGTCTACGTATGGGTAGGTGTTTGTCTTCGCCTGCTCGTCCAAAAGGAGCGCGTCGCAGGTTGTGTTGACCTTCGAGTTCTCCGCGTCTTTGCTCACATACACCAGGCCCCTGAACGTGGTGAGCCCGCTTCCCTTTGAGATGCTCTTGGACACCATTCTTGAGGTCGTGTTGGGTGCAAGGTGGTAGACCTTGCCTCCAGAATCCTGGACCTGGCCCTCGCCCGCAAGCGCGATGGAAAGTATCTCTCCCTTGGAGTTTCTGCCCCTCAGATACACGCTCGGGTATTTCATGTTAATCTTGCTATTGTGCACGAATATACCGTTTGCTACGAAGTTCTGTGTGCCCTCAACTTCTATGTCATAAGTAATATTCTTGCCCAAATACTCCTTTTTAGCCACAGGCACGAAGTAGAGCGGCATATTCATTTCCTTCTCCCAGAAATAAAGGTTATAATGTGAGTACTCTTTCTCCTCCTTGCCCAAAGGTTTCTTTTCTATTCTCGTCAATTTGCTAATCTTAGTTGCGTTCAAACCACAAGATATTGCCAGAAACTTTATCTGCTCAAGCAGTTCTTTGCTAGCGCTTGTTATGCTCCTGTTCTTGTGTCCTTTCTTAACGCTCCCATCAGCGGAAAAGTAACCTTCTATGAAAGCCTGCTTCTGTGATTTAGGCAGTGCAAAAACCCATCCTGGTACTCTCTTTGTCTTCGCGTTTCCGGTAAAACCGAGTTCCCTTATAAGTTCTGTAAGCTCCGCAGAGGAAACACGCACAGAAACCTTGTACTGTCTGCTTTCTAACCCGAACAAATTCTTTATCAACTCCTTTACCTTCTTATTGGACTGATCGCTTTCAGGCACTGCAAAGATGACCCGGGCCCTCTCCATGTAGCCATCTCTGAGATAGAATCCGAGTAGCCACATCAAGTTGTCGTTGCTTTCTAACGGTATGGTTATTCTTTTCCTTACATTCTTTATGCGCCGTATGCTTTCTATCTTGTAGGGTTTGCCTCTATCTGGTAAATCGCCAACAACCGCAACCAAATCTCCAACTTTTATGTCCTTCATTTGTCTCCATCCAACGAATGTAAGCCTTCCTTCTTTGTGCATTGTAAGAACAGGATGGTTATCTGTTGCATCCAGTTCCCTGTAATTTGCAGTTGTAAGTCTGTAGGTATCCATTGGAGGATTCTCTTTCTTCGCTACAACCTTTTGAGACGTTATCTCAAATTGCTGGTTCAGCGAATAAACATTTTCACCTACTTCAATGTCTTCAATGTTTTTCACATTATTATTCGTGAATATCTTGGTTCCTTTAACCAAACATCCAATATTCGCATCAATCCATTCCACGTGTGCGTTCTCGTCAGCATAGGCCCGCTGGGTCACCAGGTTGAATACGTTCTTCGCCCAGTTCTGTATTGTAACGTATCTTACGTGGGCGTCCTTGTGGGCAACAATCTCGACAACAGCCGCATGCAGGGAGTTTGCCGAATACACGCTCGCAGTGCAACCTTCCAAATACGTTACCTCGGCTCCCTCATCCGCTATTATCAGAGTTCTTTCAAACTGCCCTGACCTCTCAGCGTTTATTCTGAAGTATGCGTTCAATGGAATCGGGACCTTGACGCCCTTCGGCACATAAATGAAAGATCCGCCGCTCCAGACCGCAGAGTTAAGTGCGGCAAATTTATTATCTGTAGGGGGTATGACGGTCCCAAAATACTTCTTCACAAGCTCCGGATACTTCTTGACAGCAGTATCTGTATCGATAAATATGACTCCTAGCTTCTCGAGATCTTCGTTCACCTTGGAATACACAACACCCGAATCAAATTGCGCCTCTGCCCCGGCGAAGAATTTCCTCTCGGCTTCCGGCACGCCCAGCTTCTCGAATGTTTTCTTGACCTCCTCAGGGACATCCTCCCACCTCCTAGATTCCTTCGCCTTTGCCATCCTGTAGTAATAGATGTCTTCGAAGTCTATGCTGCTGAGATCTGCGCCCCAATTCGGTAACGGTTTCTGTCTGAACACCTTGTAGCCGAGCAGCCTTTTGTCCAGCATCCACTGGGGTTCATTTTTCATTGCAGATATCTTTCTGACAACTTCTTCAGAGAGTCCCTTTGGAAACTCATAGTACTCCACTTTCGTTGTGAATCCGTAGCGCTCTTTGTAGTCTTCCTGCGCCAGTATGTCTTGTACGTTTGCAGCCATGCCTGTCACCTTTCAGGCGCCACTCTTCGCCGCCGCATTTTTCGCATACGCATGCGAGAACGCGCACGCTATGTTGTTCGCAATGCTGCATATAGTGCAGATGCAGACGCTGACATATTCCTCCCTGCCTTCTGATATCTTCCTTATGTACGAGTCTATGAGTTCGCGCTGCCCCTGAATCTTGCCCTCTATCTCCGCTACCTTCTCCTTCAGCCTGTCAGAGTACTTCTCTGTTATGTACTTGCTTATCGCTGCCTGCGCCACTCCAAGATACTCGGCCACATCCTTCTCCTTCATGTTGTGCTTCAGCACCAGCGCCCTAGCTATTATCGACTTCGCCGCTGGCACAGTCCCCTCGGAAATAGTTTCGTATTTGCTCGGCAAGCTATCCCTATAACTCAGTTATAAATGTTATGCATGAATAGCTTTATATAAGTAGTATTATGGCAAGGCCGTAAGGCCGACAAAAAGTCAGCCAGCTCCTAAGCCCAAGCCAATCCATCTCCTTATCTCTTTATCGCAATGCTAACCTGCGTATCGGGCACCTGCTCGCTGCCCTTGCCCTTTGTTATGCTCTTTATGTTCATGGCCCCCCTGATGTCTTCTTCCAGCTCGCCAAGGTCCTCGCTTATCACAAGCTCCCGAAGCTCGGCATTGAGCGCCATTTTGTTGTTGTGCTTCCACTGCCTGATGTACTCGATGACCTTCTGTGCCGTGTCGCCTTGCTTCACGGCCTTCTCATCAATCAGCCGCGCATCGAATTCTGGCCATTCTGATACCTGAATAGAAACTGACCTGTCTAGCCTGTTTCTATAGAGTTTCTGGTATATCTCTTCTGTTACAAAGGGCATGAATGGGGCGAGCAGCTTGAGCACAATTAGGAATGTGTTCGCAAGCGTGTGGTTCGGCGAGGCATCCTTGCCGTATATCCTGTATTTGACAAACTCGAGGTAGTTGTCGCTGAAGAACCAGAAGAACTCCTCAGTCAGCCTCTTTGCAGCCGCGTAGTTGTACGCCTCCATGCTCTCTGTAGCGCTCTTCACGAGCGACATCGCCCTTCCGGTTATCCACTTGTCAATCGCCTTTGCCGGCTTGCCATCGAAATCTGCGCAGTTTGAGTCGATGAACTTCGCTACATTCCAGAGCTTGTTTGAAAGCCTCTGTCCGCTCACCATATCCTTCTCTTGGAATGAGGAATCCTCGCCAAGCGTTGACGAAGCGGCCCAGTACCTTATTGAATCTGCTCCGTATTTCTCTATCCCTGCCTTTGCGTCCACTATGTTTCCCAATGATTTGTGCATTGGCCTGCCCTGTGGGTCAAGCCCGTGCCCCGAGATCAGCGCATCCGCCCACGGCAATTTTTTCGTGTGCAGATAGCATTTAACTATCGTAGTGAAGAGCCAGAAGGTTATGATGTCGTGAGCCTGAGGCCTGAGGCTCATTGGGTATACCTTGTCCATGTACTTCTTGTCTGTCGCCCATCTCGCGTTCAGCAGGGGGGTCAGAGATGAGGTGGCCCATGTGTCCATCACGTCGCTTTCTGGGACAAAATCGTTGGAGCCGCATCTGTTGCAGCCAAGCTTAGGCTTGTCGACCAGCGGGTTAACAGGTAGCTGCGCCTTATCCGCAAGCTTCACAGCGCCGCAGTTCTTGCAGTACCATACCGGGAAAGGTATTCCGAAGAACCTCTGCCTAGATATCCCCCAGTCCCACTGCAGGCCCTGCACCCAGTTTTCGTATCTGTGGCGCATGTATTCGGGATGCCACTTCAGCCGTCTACCGAGCTTTAGAAGCTCTTCCTTTAGGTCTAGTATTTTTATGTACCACTGCTCCTTCACGATGAACTCTATCTCAGTCTTGCATCTCTCGTGTATCTTTATGTCGTGCTCGATCTCCTGCTCCTTTGTTATGTATCCGCCCTTTTTCAAGTCATCGATTATCTTCTGCCTGGCCTCCTTCGGCCTCATGCCCTCGTAGCCTTTAACAGTCATTCTCCCCGCATCATCCATCACAATCTTTAGGCCGAGGTTGTACGCCTTATACCACTCTATGTCCGTCTGGTCTCCGAAAGTGCAGCACATTACCAGCCCAGTTCCCTTCTCTGGGTCGACCCTATGGTCTGCCATTATTGCCACCTCACCCCCAAACAGAGGCACCTTCACTTTCTTGCCCACTAGCAGATCATGCCTCTTGTCCTCGGGATTGACGAAAATTGCAACTATCGCAGGCAGAAGCTCCGGCCTCGTGGTCGCAATCTCCACATCCTTTGAGAATTTTATGTAAACTAGCTTGGTCTTCTCGGTCTTGTCCTCCAGCTCCATCTGCGAAACCGCCGTCTTGTCCTTCGGGCACCACAGAGTGGGTGTCTCCTTCCTGTATGCCCTTCCCATCTCGTATAGCTCCAGGAAGGAGAGCTGCGAAGCGATTTGCGAATCCCTGCTTATTGTCGTGTATAGCAGCGACCAGTCTACTGATAAGCCGAGCGCGTGCCATATCTCTTTGTAGTTTTCCTCGTATTTCTCCTTAGTCTTTTCAACAAGCTCTATGAACCTCTCCCTCCCCAGCTTCTCAGCCACGACATTGTTCTCCTTCTCGACAAGTATCTCGGTGGGCAGCCCATTGTTGTCAAGTCCTATCGGATAGAAGACGTTGTAGCCGCGCATGCGCTTGTATCTGGCGATGAAGTCCGCCTGCGAGTAGGAGAAGAGGTGCCCTATATGCAGCGAACCGGAAATCGTGGGGGGCGGCGTGTCTATTGAGTATACTGGCTTCTTCGATTTCTCATCGAATTTGTACACCCGTTCCCTCTCCCAAAACTCCGCTATCCTCTTTTCGGCTTCCTTTGCGTCATACTTGCCCAGCATACAGTGCCTTTTCTTCCAGCATTTCAGACTGAAACTTGCAATCATATAAACCTTAAAGTTTCATTATCTGCATGAAAGACAGCAAATGCATATTCTGCAAGATTGTCGCAGGAGAGGCGCCCGCATACAAGATATACGAAGACAAGGACCACCTTGCCTTCCTTGACTTATTCCCCACTGCGGAGGGGCAAACGCTCGTGATACCAAAGAAGCACCTAGACAGCTTTTTCGCAAAGGCTGAAGATGATGAACTAGCGAGATTGGTGATTGTCGCAAAGAAGGTCGCCAACATAATAGTCGAAAAGCTGCCAGCAAGGCGCGTGATACTGGTTTTTGAGGGTCTGGATGTGAACCATCTCCACGCAAAGCTTTTTCCGGATCGCGGGATTTCGCCAGGCCTAGGGCCGAAGGCTTCGGATTCCGAGCTGGAGTCCATACAAAAAAGGCTTACCACGTAGGCGGTGTAGAAAATGCCGCAGACACCAAGGAGATTCAGGCGCGTCATAGAGGATTTTATCTGCTTCAGCTGCGGTGCGGAGGTAAAGGGGAGCGGCTACACCGACCACTGCCCAAGCTGCCTCTGGAGCCTGCATGTTGACAATAATCCTGGTGACAGGGCATCGAAATGCAGAGGCGCGATGAGGCCTGTCGGCGTTGTTTATGACAGGACTTGGTACACCATAGACTACGTTTGCACAAAATGCGGTGCAAGGAAGAGATTCAAGGCTTCGGCGGCCGACAGCAGGCAGACTCTCACCTCTCTCATAAATGTGGCTATGTAGCTTAGGCAAAATTATTCAGATGCTTGCAAGCAGGATAGAAAACAGCGGAATGAGCGTCAACGATATAAGGACAAGGCAAAAGACTGTGCTTCAAATGATTGCGCACTAGAACAGCGCGCGATATACTCTCTTGTACCACGGAACAGGCTCGGCGTTCATCTCAACGCGCAAATCTCCGAACTCCTTTCCGCTCACAACTTCAAATTTTTTGGTTATCGAATCCATGCCCGTTCCATAGATTTTTACTTCCAGCAAGTAGTGGCCCTCTTCGTACGTGAGCAATCCCACTTTCGGGTGCCCGTCGTTTACAGTGGAAATTTTGAACTGCGCCGGAGATACGCTGTTCTTGTATACCAATCCGATTATTCCAGTCTCATCCTTCTTAAGATCAAAGTCGTTTGCTCTGCCCCCGGATAGGCACCCCAGAGTGACAGGAAAGAACTCTTCTATCTCTTTCCCGCCTCTGTTCATGTCCTTTATTGAGACAAGTTCCACTTCGAGCCCTTTAGCAGTGGTCCTGCCCTTGTTTTGCAAAACGAAGCGTATCCAAAGCGTCTTGTTGTCTTTGTCTTCGTCAAGTGGGTTCGGCGTGATCTGGCGGTACGGCACATTCTCGGGGTCGTATCGCACCTTAACATCAGGTTCCCTCCACCATGAGCGCACGAACGAAACCACAAGCGTTCCAGCAGTTCCCACAACCGCCCCCACTAGCGACGGTAGGACTGAGCCTATATCAAATGAATTGGTGTTAGGGCCAGATTCCCTCTTGGCATCCTTAAGCTCCTCTCTTGCGTCGTTCTTTTCAGAACGCGAATGGATACCAATATGCGCGCCAGTTTTATAACTTTGAAAACCCATGTTCTCTCCTGCTCTTTTAAAACATCCGAGCTTCCATTCTATTTATTCATATGTATTATAAAAATAATAACCTCCTGACAAAAGTAATAAGCTCCTGACATTTACATATCATCAGCATCGGCAAATATTGCATCGCCTTAAAATCTTCGCATCGCGTATTCCATGAAGTAAGTGATAGGTGAAAAGTACCCTGCGGCAGGGATCGGATTTAACTTCGAAGAAAAGATTCTTAATTTGTCAAGATCCTATAATAGTTCAACACGTTAAGTGCGGGGGATGTGAGGTGGCGGCTGTGGTTGCGGATCTATGAAAGGTGATGGGTTAATTGTATGGAGATAAACAAGGACAATTGTTTGTGGATGCTCTTTGATTATGCTGTTGAGCACTATGAAGATGAAGCGTACAAGGTGAGGTTCGAGTGCACTTACCCGGTAGAAGGTATTATGAGTAACGAGCAAGCATTCAAGCAAGTGCTATCATGGTTTATTGTTGAGCATATCAACGCCAGTGGGGAGACGGTGCTAGAGGAGTTTGCGGAAAAATTGGAAAAAGAGAATTCTGAATTGGCCGAAATGCTGCGCAAGATTGCCAAGCCAATCAACGGTGACTTTACTGTTTTAAAGAAGGACAAAGAAAGCCTGACACTTCATAGAAACGAAGAAACATATACCGTTAGGCTTCCAAATAGCAACGAGTATGAAATTGGTGATACAGTCAACTGTAGAATTATACCGTGGAATGGCGCATATCAGTTCTGGGGAATAAATATAATCAGAAAGAGCAATCTACCTCCTTTTCTGGATCCCAAACTGTTAGTGAAATTCTATATGGAACAGATGCTGAACCGGTACGAATCAATGGTGCTAAACAGCGGCTCAACAGTAAGTAGCATATTGAACAGGTATCCTGCAGAATGGGTAAAGAGTATCTCAAGAGAGCTGAAACTTCCTGATGTAAGATTCAAAGATGATAGAATAAGAAACATTGCCTTCTTGCTCTCAGGCAATGCAGTATCAGATGTATTGCAGTCGTTGCCAGAAGAATGTATATCCGCAATTTTATTTCTACGATCTAATGGTTGGATGGCAAAAATAGGCGCCTTCGAAAAGGAATTTGGCAAAGATGATGCAAATCCGTATTTGGAAAAAGCAGGTGGTTTGTCAATTCTGGGTACGCTCAGAAGACATGGGTTGGCATTCGTAGGAAAAATGCCATTAAAGACCAGGCTTTATTCCATGGTTTACGTACCAAAAGACATAAGGTCTGCGATAGAGGGTGCGATGATAAAACAGGGCAAGCTACTTTGATTTTTATATGACTACAAAATATTTATGGGTATCTCACGAACCTAACGCAATTACGTATTTCATTCGGTTCCTCATTTCTTTCTTAGCTCAAACTTCTTTAATTCAACTGCAGGATGCTGAGCTGTAAGCATAAATCGAACATCGGCAACTCCAAAGTTCAAACCTGAGCTATACTTTAGTTTTAATTCATCCACTATCTTCTTTATTAGTTCAGGTTTTAGTTCAGCATACAATAAACTCAAGTGGGGTTTAAATTCAGGGTCTTTCAGGTGATTAAATATGACTCTTGCTTTACGGTTCAAATCCATCAATTCTTTATTTCGTTCGCACTCTAAAAAGATACACTTGAAGTATTCATCCGAATCTCCTATTTTGTTCAAACTTATCTCAAAAGGCGGTGCACTCGCAAGTTCTTCCATTTTGCTGACCAGTTTATTCTCTTCTCCAGCTAATCCGCCGATTATTGTAACATGAGGCTCAAAATCCACTGTATTGTACTCCTTGCTTAGTTCTGAAATTTGGTTTTTTAAACTATGATACGCCGTACCTCCCGGCACGACCCACAAAGCGTAAGATTTCACCATAGCTAGCCCCCTTTAATATTTCTGCGTACAAGTATTTATGCGCTCTGACGGATCCATATGGATAGAAGTCTGACAAATTAATGATTCCGTAGGGCAAGAAATCCTACGAACTTCAGTCGTAGGATGAATTGCCTATCTATTTTTCCATTGAAACATTCTTGACAGCAGTGTGAACGTGGTTTACGTGTTCCGATGCTCTGCCGTCGACGTGAAAACATGAATAGTGGAACCTTTGTAAATAAGAACCATTCGGTTGGGCTGTCGCAGTACCACTTGGAGTGGTGCCCGAAATATAGGTACAACGCGTTGAGGAGCGCGCATGTGAAGGAATTCGCCCAGGAAACCTTCCGT
>Ga0080006_1174179_pt1 | contig 12882 bp, 14 predicted proteins | sample RS3BMetagenome_FD_69209 | JGI IMG/M metagenome (GOLD analysis project Ga0080006, IMG submission 69209) | Ferric oxide microbial mat and aquatic microbial communities from Rainbow Spring, Yellowstone National Park, USA - RS3B (SPADES... ...
GTGCCAAAGCGGCAGGCATTCTCCAGGCCTATCCGGGTCTCAAGCTCCAGGTTGAGGGTTACACCGACAGCGTGGGCAGCGACGAATACAATCAGAAACTCTCTGAAAACCGCGCCGATGCCGTCCGCGACTTTCTCATCACCCAAGGCGTCCCCACCGAAAACATCACAGCCACCGGCTACGGCAAGGCCAAGCCCGTCGCCGACAACAGCACCGCCCAGGGCCGCGCGCAAAATCGCCGCGTAAACCTGGTCGTCTCCGGCGACGCCATCGGCATCCAGGAGACAAGCCCCGACGCGGCACCGGCCGCTGCTCCCGCGCCCACAACCCCGCCGCCTCCTTCGGGCACGTCAAACCCACCTCCGCAGTAGATCCTGTGGCGAAGAAGACGAGAGGCTGCCCCGTGCAGCCTTTCGTCTTCTTGGATATAAAAGAATATGGCTACTCTGCAGGGAAAGATCGTCCTCATTACTGGCGCAAGCTCCGGAATCGGTCGCGCCACCGCAATCGCCTTCGCCCGTGAGGGCGCGCGCCTTCTCCTCTGCGCCCGTCGTCTTGATCGCCTCGAAGAGCTCCAGCAAACCCTGCTCTCCGCCGGCGCTCAGTCCCTGCACATCTTCAAGCTCGACGTTCAGCATCGCACGGACGTGGAATCCACCATCGCAAATCTCCCAGGAGAATGGCGCGAGATCGACATCCTCGTCAATAACGCCGGTCTGAGCCGAGGGCTGTCCAAGCTCTACGAAGACGATCCGATGAACTGGGAGGAGATGATCGACACCAACGTCAAAGGCCTCCTCTACATCACGCGAGCCATCGTCCCCGGAATGGTCGCGCGCGGCCGCGGCCACGTCATCAATTTAGGCTCAACCGCGGGCCACCTCACCTACCCGAACGGCGCCGTCTACTGCGCCAGCAAAGCCGCCGAAAAAGCCGTCAGCGAAGGCCTCAAGCTCGACCTAATGGGTACACCCGTCCGCGTCTCCTCCATTGATCCTGGCATGGTCGAAACCGACTTCAGCGCGGTCCGCTTCCGCGGCGACCAGGACAAAGCCTCCAAGGTCTATCAGAACATCACGCCGCTGCAGCCGGAAGACGTTGCCGAGGCAATTCTCTGGGCCGCCAGCCGCCCCGCTCATGTGAACATCCACAACATGCTGATGACGTCCATCGACCAGGCGAACTCTCTCGTCCTTAACCGCCACAGCTAGAGCAGCATCAAGATCGCCGCAATACCGCGTCCGCACCTGCTTTTCCTGTTGTCATCCCCGAAAGGGAATCTGCTGTTCGCATCTGCTCTTCGGAGCGCACGGTCCACCAGCCATCGCATCGTTGCCACCCTGCAAACCCAATCGCAGCGAATACGACCTACATATGGATCGTCCAGCCCAGCTCCGCCAGCTTCTCTTCAATATCGGCCAGCGCATTGGTGAGCGCAGACCGCCGATGAGGACTCGATGTCCGCTCCGACAGAATGCGCTCCCGCTGCAGCTCCAGCCCCTGCCGTCTGCGCTTGCGCTCTGCGTCTTCTACACGGCTATCTGCAGCGACAGGTTTCGGAGCCGCAGCCTGATTTTGCTGTTCTTCCACGGATTTGCTCTCCCATCCTCGCGACATGGGCCTATTCTACGCCGCACCTAAATCGCATATGAAATAGTTTCGCGTCGCATCCGGCCGGGACTGCATCCTTGTAACCAGCAGCTACGTGCGGAAAGGAATCACCGAAAGGAATTATGTACGCATACCCCATCGCACAATTCGGGATCGACAACCTCAGCCAGGTGGAGCTCCCTGAGCCTCCACTAACACCCGGCACCGTCCTCATCAAGGTCCATGCCGTCTCGCTCAACTATCGCGATCTGATGATGGTAAAGGGCCTCTACAACCCAAAGATGTCCCTTCCGCGCATCCCTTGCTCCGACGGCGCAGGAGAGGTCGTCTCCATCGGAGAAGGCGTCAGCCGCGTAAAGGTTGGCGACCGCGTCTGCGGCATCTTCATGCAGCGCTGGCTCGATGGCCACCTCACCGCCGAAAAGTCCAAACAGGCCCTGGGGGGCGACGTCGATGGCATGGCGACCGAGTACGCTCTTCTCCACGAAGACGGCATCGTCCGCTTTCCCGAACACCTCAGCTTCGAAGAGGCCTCCACCCTCCCCTGCGCCGGTGTCACCGCCTGGAACGCCCTGCAGCACGCCGGGGATCCAGCAAGCCCTGCGAAGTCCGGCGAGACTGTCCTCATCCAGGGCACCGGGGGCGTCTCCATCTTCGCGCTGCAGTTTGCAAAAGCCCTCGGCCTTAAGGTCATCGGCACCTCGTCAAGCGACGAGAAGCTAGCCCGCGCCCGCACCCTCGGCCTCGACGAAACCTTCAACTACAAAGAGAATCCGGTCTGGGCCAAATGGGCTACCGAAACGACCGCAGGCAACGGCCCCGACCGTATCATCGAGGTAGGGGGCGCGAACACCTTCGGCCAGTCCCTCCGCGCGATCCGCACCGGCGGCGTCATCGCCCAGATCGGCGTCCTCTCCGGCGGAACGACCTCCGACCCGCTCACCCTCGGCCCCATCCTCCACAAACAGATCCGCATTCAAGGCATCTATGTCGGCTCGCGCAGCATGTTCGAGCAGATGAACGAAGCCATCGCCAAGGCCAAGCTCCATCCCGTCGTCGATCGCGTCTTCCCGCGCGATCAGGTTTCCGAGGCCTTCCATCACATGGAATCCGCCTCCCACTTCGGCAAAATCGTCATCCGCATTGGTAATGCGTAAAGACAGTGTCCTGTTGGACGGGCCCGCTACGCACGCGGGGATCACTTCGTGATTTGTAAACCGGTCTTGGCGCTACACGCTGCATAGGGCCTCCCGATGGTCGGCAGAAAAATCTCCATACCGGCCATCGGTAGAGCCAGCCGAAGGGGTATATGGCACGAAGTGCCCGCAGACACGTCTGCATATAATCAGTTACACGCCGAGGACAAACGCAGTGATCGTAGAAATCGAAGCCTTGCAGAAGATCTACGACGGAAAGCAGCGCGTAGTAGCCGTCGACGGCATCGATCTCAGCGTTCGCGATGGAGAGCTCTTCGGCCTCCTGGGCCCCAACGGCGCCGGCAAAACTACTACCATCAGCATCTGCACAACCCGCGCCCTGCCCACCTCCGGCCACGTCCGCATCGCCGGCATCGACGTCGTCAGAACCCCCGCCATCGCCCGCCGCTCCATCGGTGTCGTCCCCCAGTACAACACCCTCGACCGCGCCTGCACCATCTTCGAAAACATCAACTTTCACTGCCTCTACTTCGGCTTCTCCCGCGCCGAAGCCAGGCAGCGAACTGAACAACTCCTCGCCCAGTTTCACCTCTCCGAGCGCGCCGATGCCTATCCGGCCCAGCTCTCCGGAGGACTTGCCCAGCGCGTCCAGATCGCCCGCGCCATCGCCCATCGCCCCAAGGTCCTCTTCCTCGACGAGCCCAGTGCCGGCCTCGACCCGCAAAGCCGAATCGCCATGTGGGACGCCGTACGCGGCCTGCGCCAGGAGGGAATCACCGTCGTCCTCACCACCCACTACATGGAAGAGGCCGACGAACTCTGTGACCGCGTCGCCATCATCGACCACGGCAAAATCCTCGTCCAGGATACCCCCGCCGCGCTGAAAGGCTCCATCGGCGCGCAGCGCATCTACGAGCTCGACCTCCGCAGCAACGACAGAGCCCCCAGTCTCGTGCAGAAGATTCAAAGTCTCCCCGGCGTAGTCAACGCCGAGGCCCACCCCAAAGGCATTCGCATCTTCGCCCAGGGTGCCGAAGGACTCCTTTCCGACGTGGTCCGCGAGGCAGATCCCTACGGCCTGCGCGATCTCACCATCACCGAGACGAGCCTCGAAACCGTCTTCATCCGCCTCACCGGCCGCGACCTCCGCGAATAGGCCACCCACATAAAAACCATGACCCAACTCGCCGAACTCGAACACACCACGCCGCACACCGGTCGCGAACAGGAACGGTCACGCCTCACCCAGTATGCTCGCGCCTTCGCCGGCCTCTTCCTCCGCGATCTCTATGTCCTTCGCCGCGAGCTTCTCCCCTTCGCCATCCGCGTCTGCATGAACCCGTTACTCTTCCTCTTCGTCTTCACCTATGTCATCCCGCACATGAACGCGAACGCCGCGATGAACCCCACCGGAGCCATGGCCGGCAATGCCTTCTCTACCGTGCTCCTCCCCGGCCTCATGGCCGTCGCCATCATGTTCTCCGGAATCGCCGCCGTAGCACTGCCGCTCGCGCAGGAGTTTGGCATCACTCGCGAGATCGACGATCGCGTCATGTGTCCACTACCGGTCGCCGCCGTCGCAATCGAGAAGATCTGCTTCTCCGCCGTGCAAAGCGTCATTGCCGCCTGCATCGTCTACCCGCTGGCCTACTACGTCCCCGCAACCCGCCCCACCGCCCACATTGCCAGTTGGCCCTTCCTCATCGTGATCGTAGCCCTTGCCAGCCTCACCGCCGGCGCGCTCGGCCTCACCATCGGCACCAGCGTCAAGCCGCAGCAGATCGGTCTCATCTTCGGCGTCGTCGTGATTCCCATCACCTTCCTCGGCTGCGTCTACTACCCGTGGGCCGCGCTCACCCACCTCCGCTGGCTCCAGATCGGCGTCCTCATCAACCCCATCGTCTACATGAGCGAAGGTCTCCGCGCAGCGGTCACACCATCGCTGCCCCACATGAATTCCTTCCTCATCCTAGCCATGCTCATCGTCTCCCTCTGCCTGCTCACCTGGCTAGGCATCCGCGGCTTCCTCCGCCGCGTCATCGGCTGAAGGCTCAGGATCGAAGCCTTGTAGTAGCCTCTCTTGAAGTCATCCCCGCAGGGGATCCGCCGTTCTTGGTCCCAAGACACGCCACGTCCACCTCACGCAGCCTTGTAAGGCTTGATCTTCGAAAGATCGACCGAATTCGCATGACGAAGGTCGTAGTCGTTTTGCAAGTTGAGCCAGAACTGTGCGGGAAGTCCGAAGAATACCCCCAGCCGGAGCGCCGTATCCGCGGATATGGATCGCTTTCCCAGAACAATGTCGTTCACCCGCGGCGAGGCCACTCCAATCTCTTTCGCCAGCCGATAGGACGTCAGGCCGAATGGCTGCATAAACTCCGTGAGGAGTATCTCTCCCGGATGAATCGAAAATGTTTTGGCCATACCGTACCCCTTAGTGATAATCGACAATCTCCACATCGTGCGCGTTCCCGTCAAGCCACCGAAAGCAGACACGGTACTGGTCGTTCACCCGAATGCTGTGCTGACCTTTGCGATCCTTCGTGAGCGCTTCCAGGCGATTGCCCGGCGGCACGTTCAGGTTGCTGAGCTCAACAGATGCATTCAGAACAGCCAGCTTCTTCCAGGCCGCGCGCCGCAGGTTTGCCGGAATGCGCCGGCTTTTGCCAGTCTTCCACAAAAATTCAGTGTCGGCTGACCTGAAGCTGGCGATCATGACGCGATAATAACGTGACGCGTTCGTACTGTAAAGCGGTACTATTCGCGAAACGGAGTAAAAGGCGCTTCATTGAACATAACGTCCGCTAGACCTCCACCAGCTTCCCCCGCAAACTCTCCGCAATCAACTTGCCATGAAATCGCCCATTCTCGATAAAGATTTCGTTGGTCCGTTCCCCCGCCACAATCACCCCCGCAAGGTAAATCCCCGGCACGTTGCTCTCGAGCGTAGCCGGATCGCATATAGGGCACCGGTCGTTCTCCTCATCCAGCCTCACCCCAAGCCGCTCGATGAATGCAAAGTCCGGATGATATCCCGTAAGTGCAAACACGAAATCATTCGCAATCCGCAGTTCCCCCTCCGGCGTAGCCAGCCTCACCCCATCCTCTGAAATCCCCAACACACTGCTGTTGAAGTAAGCCCTCACCTCGCCGTTCTTCACGCGATTGTTAATGTCCGGCAGAATCCAGTACTTCACATGGCGGTGCATCTCCGCTCCGCGATGCACCAGCGTCACCTTCGCTCCATGCCGCCACAGATCCAGAGCCGCGATGGCCGCCGAGTTCTTCCCGCCGATCACCATCACATCCATCCCATAAAACGGGTGCGGGTCATCGTAATAGTGCTTCACCTTGCTCAAATCCTCACCCGGGATCCCCAGATAATTCGGCAGGTCATAGTACCCGGTCGCAATCACAAGCTTCCGCGCGCGATGTAGCAGCGGCCGTCCAAACCGGTCCGTCGTATGCACGGTGAAATCCCCATCGCGCCCATCCACCCGCTCGACAGTCTCATACTGCCGAATATCAAGCGCATAATGCTCCGCCACCTTGCGGTAGTATTCGAGTGCTTCATTCCGATTGGGCTTCTGGTTCGGGCTCGAGAACGGCATATCGCCAATCTCCAGCAACTCCGGCGTCGTAAAGAACGTCATGTTCGAAGGATAATGAAACAGCGAATTACACAAACATCCCTTATCCACCAGGAGCGCCGTAAAACCCGCCCGCTGCGCCTCAATCGCGCACGCCAACCCAGTCGGCCCCGCACCGATCACCAGCAAATCTACTGTCTCTGAAGCCGCCATACCCTATTCTATCGAAGCATGTCCTGCCTCTCACGCCGACCAACGGAAGGCCCGTTGCAGCTTATAGCGCCAGGACCGGTATACGCATCACGAAGTGACCGCGCCGCGCGTAGCGGGCCCGTCCGGCAGAACAACATCTTTCCTAGCTGTCCAGGGCCACCAGCTTATGCGCAATCGCAAACAGCGCCAGTTCCAGCCGCGTCGAAACCCCCGTTTTGTCGAAGATATTCGAAAGGTGCCGCTTCACCGTCTCCTCGCTGATCACAAACTGCTTTGCCACGTCCTTGTTACTGCAGCCTTCCACGATGCAGGTCACCACCTCGATCTCTCGCGGCGTCAGCCCGTACGTCTTGCGCTCCGGAACCGCAGCCGCCTTCTTCATCAACTCGTTCAGCGCCGTTACCAGGTTTGCGACCCGTTCCCCACCGATCCAGTAGTCGCCCGACAGCACCGCCCGGATCGAACGCGAAAGATCGCCGGACGCAGCATCCTTCAGCACAATTCCGCGCGCCCCGATCTGCAATGCCTCAATGATCTGCTGTGTCGAGATCGTGCCCGTCAGCATGATGATCTTTACCCGCGGCGACTTGTTCATGATCGCACGCAGCGCCTCCAGGCCCGGCAGTCTCGGCATCGCCAGATCCAGCAGCAAAATATCCGGCTCCAGCTCCAAAGCCTGCGTGATCGCGACATCGCCGTCCTCGGCCTCGCCCACAATGTCGAAACCCGGCTCGTTCTCGAGCATGCCCTTCACGCCTGAGCGCACCACCGGATGATCGTCGGCCACCACAATCCGAATTCCCGCCGCCAGTACGCCTGCATTCTCAGACTTATTTCCAGCTTCCCTCATCGTGCGTTGTCTCCTGACACTTCGGTAGTCCCGTCGTCCTTCGTTGCGCGTGCGACCAGCATACGCCGCAGCCTCTCGCAAGCCAGCATCAATTCATCCAGTGAAGCTACATAATCATCACGTAAACCCCGCGTCTCCAGCGATGTTGCAAGTGTTTGCATCTCGCGCGCCCCCACCATCCCGCACCCTCCCTGAATTGCATGGGCCTCTCGCCGATATATCACATCATCCCCTCCGGCCGCCGCCTGCCGCATCTTCCCAACCCTTCCCTCCGCATCCTTCACACACAGCGCGTACAACTCCTCCAGCTTCGTCCCCCGCATCGAAGCCGCAAGCTGCCCATACACAGTCTCATCCAGTACCGCTGCCCCCGATCCATTCGGTCCGCGTTCAACAGCAATCGCGGCGCCTGCGATGGCCGCAGCCAACTCTTCCATCGAGAACGGCTTCAACAAAAAGCCGTCGAATGCCTTCGCCGCAGCGCCCTCCGGGACACTTCCACTCATCGCCAGCAACACCGTCCGGGCCCCGCACACCTCGCGCAGTCTTCCAGCCAGTTCCTCTCCGCTGATTCCCGGCATCTGCATATCCGCCAGCGCCACCTCCGGCAGTGGCCGGATCGACCGTACATACATCAATGCGGCATCGCCGGAATCCACCGCTTCCACCTGATACCCGGCGTCTTGCAATAACACCGCCAGCACCTCGCGGCTCAACTCATCGTCATCTGCCAGCAGCACCCGCAATGACATCCACTCGCCTCAGCGCAAAGACTATCAACTTCGAAGCCTTCAATGCCAATGCCTTCGCGATGGCGGTAAAGTAATTGCCATGCGCCCGCGCCTGCCGCAGCAGCTTCCGCAAGCAAAACGCCACACCCCGGGCGGCCGTGACGAAGAGGCCAGCCAATGAAGACAGCATTGCTTCTCGCGCTCCTTCTGTGGCAGACCGCGCCAGGTACGCAGACCGAGTCGAGCGCCCAGGAAACTTTCCGCTATAAGCGCACGATCACTCTCCCCGCGGCTCCCGGCCCAGCCTGCGCAATCCTCGCTCCTGCCATTTTTCCCCACGCCGGCATCTCGCTCAGGGACCTTCGTCTCGTCCAGGGTGGCCACGAAATCCCCTACGCCATCACCCTCAGCGAGCCTGGCCAGCCTGACGCCGACACCGCCATCGTCCGCAACCTCACCTTGCGCAAACGAGCCGTCGCCTTTGATCTCGAGATGCCTCGCCGCCGTTACACCGACGTCATTCTGGATCTCGACGCGCGTAACTTCATCGCCACGGCCACCGTCTCCGGTACCCGCGATCCCAACTACTCCCACCAGACGCAACTCGGCGACTTCACCCTCTTCGATCTCGCAACCCAGCACCTCTCCCGAAGCACCACTCTTCCCCTGCAGGAGACCGACCTCCCCTATCTCCATATCGAGCTCAACGTCTCAACCGTTCCTCCTGCCGCGCCCCTCACACCGCAAACCCTCCTCAGGATGGTCCGGGGCGTCACGGTCCCGCCCAGCCGCGAGGCGCAGTCCCTCTACACCACGGCCCTGACCTCCGGTCGGATCACCCAGCGCGACCGCCAGAGCTTCGCCTCCTTTCTCCTTCCCGAGCGGATCCCCATCGAGCGCGTCTCTTTCGATCTTGCCCCTGCCTACAAATCCAACTTCAGCCGCGATGTCTACATCACCGACCATCCCCGCAGCGCACCAGCGATCCTCGCGGCTCAGCGGGACGACACGTTGCAGCAAAGCAGCCCGCCGCCCACCGCGCTGTCCCGGTCCACCATCCCAGCCACCGGCACCAGCGCAGACACCACCGGGGCCACCAGCGAAACCTCTGCCGGCAATATCTTCCGCGTCCATCTCGCCCAGGCTGGCCGCGAGATCAACCAGCAGCAGCTCAGTGTTCCCGTGACCCTGGGCTCCAACATGCAAAGCCCCGCCACCGTTCTGATTACCGTCGTCAATGGGGACGATGCCCCACTCCCCCTCACCGCCATTCGTCTCGAAATGCGCCAACGCAAAATCTGCTTCAACGCACAGCCTGCATCACAGACCCCGATCACCCTCTTCTACGGCGACCCCGCTCTTCCCGCTCCCCAGTACGACGCCGCCCATCTGTTCGCTCCCTCCATCGATCCCCAGGCCGCCCTTCTGGGACCGGAGCAGATCAATCCCGTCTACCGCAATCCACCCGACCCGCGCCCCCTCAACGAACGCCACCCCAAAATCCTATGGATAATTTTCATCCCCATTCTCTGTCTCCTCTACGCCATCGCCGTCCACTCCTCAAAGCCCGTCCACGACAAATAGATCCAAACCCGTCAGTTTGGCTGAACTTTACGGAGTGTGGCGCGAGCGGCAGCCGGGAGAGGATACTGGCATGACGATGACGATGCGCAGAACAGACGGTGAAGTTGCGGCGAAGAGCGTGGTGCCGAGTTATTTTCCCGGCAGACAGTGGCAGCAGGTGCTGGCACGGGATGCCAGTGCCGACGGGCAGTTTGTGTACGCGGTGAAGTCGACAAAGGTGTACTGCAAGCCAAGCTGCGCGAGCCGCCGGCCCGCCCGGAAGAATGTGACCTTCTTTCCTACCCCTGCCATGGCGGAGGCCGCCGGGTATCGGGCTTGCAAGCGGTGTGAGCCGGAGCGGACCGAGGCGAAGGCCGATCCGCAGGCAGGGGCGATTGCGGCGGCGACGGATTACTTGAAAGAGCACAGCGACGAGCGAACGCGCCTGGCCGATGTGGCGAAGGCGACCGGGGTAGGAAGGCTGACGATCCTGCGCGGCTTCAAGCGCGTGCTCGGCGTGAGTCCCGGAGAGTATGCGAAAGAGGCGCGGCTGGCGCGCTTTCGCGATCGCGTCCGGGAGCCGAAGCAGGCGAAGGCGCCGATCACCGAGGCAATCTATGAGGCAGGTTTTGGGTCGAGCAGCAGGCTCTATGAGACGAGTGCAGCCACGCTCGGAATGACGCCGCGGGTGATGCGCGAGGGGGGCGCCGGACTGCTGATTCGCTATTGCACCACGGCCAGTCCGCTGGGCCGCATGCTGGTGGCGACGACCGATGTTGGGATCTGCTCGATCGCGTTTGGCAGGGACGACAAGGAGCTGACTGCAGGGCTGCGGGAGCAGTTCTCAAAAGCGCAGCTTGTGCCGGCGAAGGGCAATACGGGATGGCTGGCAGAGGCCGTCGCATTTGTCGCGAGCCAGTTGGGAGAGCATCCACTGGCGGCGAAGTTTCCGTTGGATGTGCGGGCCACGGCGTTTCAGAGACGCGTCTGGAATGCGCTCCAGGCAATTCCGCGTGGCGAGACGCGAAGCTACTCCGAGCTGGCGTTGCAACTCGGAACACCCTCCGCTTCAAGGGCTGTCGCAGGCGCGTGCGGCGCGAACCCGATAGCAATTGCGGTGCCTTGTCATCGGGTGGTGGGAAAGGACGGGGCACTGACAGGGTATCGTTGGGGGGTGGAGAGGAAGAGGCGATTACTAGAGGCCGAGAAAGGTTGAGTGGACCTTACGCCCGCTTGCCGTTTCACAGGTTTTTGTTACAGGACAACGGCGGAATGCGGGAATAGCAATTTTAAGTCTGAGCAGATTCGAGGATGAGCTGGTGAAGAGTACACCGTTGCCGGATGGGTACAAACTTTGGATTATAGCGAGCACCGCGGTGCTGCTGGCGTCGCTGGTGCTGGTGCTCGGTGCGATCGTTGCGGCGTTTGTTTACTTTTCGGATAAGACGACTCCGCTTTGGGTGACTCTGTTGGGGGTGGCTGGAGTGCTGGGGGTTGGGGTGGGTTTTGCTGGGTTGTTTGGGCTGATGGCGGTGGCGGGGTGGCGGGAGCATCGGGAATCGAAGCGGGTGCAGGTGATTCCGCCGGTGCACGAAAGCCGTGTCGACCATTGACGCGATAAGGTAGTGCGATGGCGCAATCGCAGGTGATCACGGGGCCGGTGAAATCATTGGTGGATGGTCGAAAGCTGTATGCGAAGATCTCGTGGCGGCTGATTCCCTATATCTTTCTGCTGTTCATCGTGAACTATCTCGACCGTGTGAATGTGGGGTTTGCGGCGCTCGATATTCAGCGCGATCTGCACTTCAGCAATACGGTGTATGGGACGGGGGCAGGGATTTTCTTTCTGGGGTCGGCGCTGTTCGACCTGCCGAGCAACCTGATGCTGACGCGGGTCGGGCCGCGGGTGTGGATTGCGCGGATCATGATCTCCTGGGGCGTCATCTCGACGCTGATGATGTTCATGCATTCGGCGGCCTCGTTCTATATGCTGCGTTTTCTGCTGGGGGTGAGCGAGGCCGGATTTTTCCCAGGCATGATCATCTACCTGACGTACTGGTTTCCCACCACGGAGCGCGGAAGAGCGGTGGCGAAGTTTATGACGGCGACCTCGCTCGCGGGCGTCGTGGGAGGGCCGCTGTCGAGTTGGCTGCTGAAGCTGAATGGCGTCGCGGGGCTGCGGGGATGGCAGTGGCTGTTTCTGTCGGAAGGGGTGCCGACAATTCTGCTGGGGATTTCGGTGCTGTTCCTGATGAAGGACCATCCGGACGAAGCGACGTGGATGAGTCCAGAGGAGCGCGAATGGCTCGCGGGGGAGTTGGCCACGGACCAGCAACGGTATGGTGCGGCCACGCATCACCGGCTCAGCGATGCGTTCAAGCTGCCCGCTTTGTGGGTGCTTGCAGGAGTTTATTTTGTGAGCCAGGTGGGCGTGTATATCGTCAATCTCTGGATGCCCCTTATTCTGCATAATTTCTCGCGGGGTTCGGCAAATGGCGATGCAATCCTGATTGCGCGGTATGCGACGTTTCCTTATCTCGCTGCGGCGGTAATGACGGTTGTTGTGGGTTGGAGTTCAGATAAGCGAAATGAGCGGCGTTGGCATATAGCAGGTTGCCTGGCGCTGGCGGCCGCAGGATTCTGCTGGACGGCGTGGGCGCATTCACTGGCTATTGCCTTGTGCGCGATGACACTGGCGGCGGTAGGGCTGTGGAGCATGATGGGGCCGTTCTGGACGCTGACGACCAGCAGGCTGGGCGGGGTGGCGGCAGCGGGTGCGGTCGCTGTGCTGCAGATCGTGGGCGGGGTGGGTGGATTTGTGGGGCCGTACATGACGGGGCGGCTGCGCGATGCGACGCACAGCTTCTCCGGGGGGCTGTATGCGATGAGCGCGCTCGCGTTGGGGGCTGCGGTACTGGCGCTGGGGGTCAGCAGACCGAAGACTGTCCTGCCGGACGGGCCCGCTACGCGCGGAGCGGTTACTTCGTGACTTGTATACCCCTTCGGTTGGCCCTCCCGTTGGTCGGGAGGAAGAATTCTCGTGCCGACCATCGGGAGGCCCTATACAGCTTGTCGCGCCTAGACCGGTATACGCGTCACGAAGTGACCGCCCTCCGCGCAGGAGGCCCGTCCGGCAGGACACGCTGCTGATTGTTTGTGGGGTTGTA
>Ga0080006_1168445_pt1 | contig 12860 bp, 14 predicted proteins | sample RS3BMetagenome_FD_69209 | JGI IMG/M metagenome (GOLD analysis project Ga0080006, IMG submission 69209) | Ferric oxide microbial mat and aquatic microbial communities from Rainbow Spring, Yellowstone National Park, USA - RS3B (SPADES... ...
GCGCCCCGTTGGGTCGGGTGACGGCGAACGCCAAGCGGACCACGCGGGCGAAGAGGGCCACCAGCCACTGCGCCTTCTGCTCGGGGGTCCCCACCCGCTCGAGGACCTCCATGTTGCCGGTGTCGGGAGCGCTGCAGTTCAGGCACTCGGGCGCCAGCGGATTCCGTCCCAGCTCGGCGGCGATGTAGGCGTAGTCGAGGTTGGAGAGCCCCTCCCCGGTCTCGGCGTCGGGCAGAAAGAAGTTCCACAGTCCGGCGGCCCTGGCCCGGGCCTTGATCGAGTCGAGGAGCTCGAGCTGTCCGTCGCCGAAGCCCCAGTGGTCGGCCCGGCCCTCGCCGAGCTGGTAGAACTCCTCGGTGACCGGGTCGATCTCCTCGGCGACGAAGGTCCGGACCGCCTGGTACAGCGGCAGGGCGCCCTCGGACATAGCCAGGTTGAGGGCGTCGTCGGCCGGGAGGCCGGAGTGCATTCCGGGTGCTGGCATGGTCGGGTCCTTTCGGGTGGGGTGCGCCGGTCGGCTCGCCGGTGCCTGTCTACACCAACCCGGAGCGGGGTGGCTCCGTGGGCGGCGTCCTGCGGGCGCCGGCGTGGGCAACGGCGGGAGGTAGGCCGGTCGGGACCCCCGGGGCCACCGGGACCCCCGGGGCCACCGGACGTCGCAGGCCTCGGGGTGGCCCGCTCGGGGCTGTCGGCGGCAGTAGGGTCGGGCTCCGTCGGGCTCCGTCGGAGGTCGCCGTCGGCCGGGGGACGGGACGAGGAGGAGGGTCACCGTGGCGCTGCAGACCGGTCGTGGTCGTCGCCGGTGGGGGACCGTGCTCGGGGCGGTGGCGGGATCGGCGGTGGCGTGGATCGCCGCCGGCGTCGCTCCGTTCACCGGTCGCGCCTACGTCGTGCTCGCTGCGGTGGTCGTCGTCACGTGCGTCTGGTCGGCCCGGCCGGGGGGTCTGCTCCGGTTACGCCTGTCCGGGGCCCGCACCGAGCAGGGGTCCGGGCGGGATGGCCCGGGCGGCGGGCGGGAGCGAGTCGTCGGTCCGGCCCCGGAGCCGGCCCCGGAGCCGGACCGGACCAGCGAGGGTCGTCCGGCGACACGGGACGTGGTGCCGTGGCTCGTGCTGGCAGCCGCGGCGGTTGTCCTCGAAACGGTCGGGCTGGCGCTCGGCGGCCGGTCGGCCACCGTGCCGACGCTCAGCACCACTGTCGACCATCTGATGGCGTTCCGCGGATCCCGGTTCGCCCTGTTCCTCCTTTGGCTCGGGGCATGGTGGGTCCCCGCCGTCCGGGCGGAGCGGCGGGCGTCGTCGACACCGGGTGGCCTCCGGTGATCGGGACGGTGCTGTGGTGCCTGTTTCTCGCCGCCGGTCTCACCTGGGAGGTGACCTGCCGTACCGGACGCCGCCGGCGTCCCGGCCTCGGCGCCACGGTGGCCGCCCTCTCGGTCTCGCTGCCCGGGAGGATCTGCCTCTTCGTCGTGTGGGCGTTCGTGGGTGTGCACCTGTTCACCAGGTACACGGTCCCCAACGGCTGGGTGTGAGCCCCTCCCTCCGCCCCGTGTCCGGCGACGTCGGCCGCGGCGCGCCCGCGCGGTGACCGCCGTCCCCGGTCCCGAGCAGGGGGTCCAGCCCCCACTCCACCTGCACCGGTGGAACGACCGCGCCGTGGTGGCCCTGGCGCTGGTCGCCATGGCGTCGGGGTTCGGGCAGTTCGGGGTGGTCGCCGCCCTGGGATCGGTGGCCAAGGGTCTCGGGCAGGTGGTGCAGGGGAAGTCCCTCGCGGACCAGGTCGGCCTGTCCGGTACGGTGCTCGGGGTCGGTCTGGCGGTCATCCGGCTGTCCTCCCTCGGGAGCCTGCCGATCACCGGTCTGGCGGACCGGTTCGGCCGGCGGATCGTCCTACTGGTCACCGTGGTCGCCGGCCTGGCGCTCACCGTGGCCGCCGCCGCCAGTCCCAGCTTCTGGTGGTTCGTGGCCATCTTCGCCCTGGGCCGACCGCTGCTGAGCACGACCAACGCGCTGTCCCAGGTCGCCGCGGCCGAGCAGACGGGTACGTCGGACCGGGCCAAGGCGGTGGCGCTGATCGCCGCGGGCTACGCGGTGGGCGCCGGTCTGATCGCCGTCGTCCACTCCCTGGCGTCGGCGGCCCTCGGCTTCCGGGGGGTGTTCCTCCTGGCGCTGGTTCCGCTCGCCCTCGTTCCGCTCCTGCGCGGGTGGATCGAGGAGCCCGACCGGTACGCGGTGATGCGGGCCGCCGACGACAACCCGTTGCCGGTATGGGGTGCGGTCGCCCCCGCGTACCGGAGGCGTCTGGCGGTGGTCGCCGGGATCGGCTTCGCCATCTCGTTCGTCACCGGCCCGGCCAACAGCTTCATCTTCCTCTACGCCCAGAACGTGCTCCACCAGCGGGGGATCGTGACGGCGGCCATGGTGGTCGGAGCCGGTGTGACCGGGCTGGCTGGGCTCCTGGCTGGACGATGGTTGGCCGATCGGGTGGGAAGGAGGCCGGCCGGTGCCCTCGGCGTGGTGGGGGTCGTCGTGTTCTCCTCGGTCGCCTACGCCGGATCGGCACCTGCGCTCGTGGCCGGGTACGTCCTCGCCGTCCTGGCCGGAGCCGTCTTCGCCCCGGCGATCGGCGCGATCCTCAACGAGGAGTTCCCCACGTCGGTCCGGGCGTCGGTCGCCGGGTGGTTCCTGGCGGCAGGGGTGCTGGGGGCGGTCGCCGGCCTGGTGGTCTTCGGCGTCGTCGCCACCGCGGACAACCGGTTCGGCGAGGCGGCGCTGTTCACCTTCCTCCCGGTGGCGCTGACCGTCGGACTGTTCTGGCTGATCCCGGAGACGAAGGGGAAGGAGCCCGAGGACCTCTGGCCCGAACCGTGAACCGTGGGGGGCCGTGGGCGTCCGGGTCGCCCCGTCTGGGATCAGGGCCGGCGACCGCCGTAGATCACCATGTCGAGGTGTTTCCAGAACACGTCGATGGCTTCGAAGCCGGCCGCGCTCAGGGCGCCCAGCTGGCGGTCGAGCGGTGCCAGGTGCCGGACGTGGTTGTCGTGACGCTCCTGCTCCTCCGGGGTCCGGTGGGCGCCGGCCTGCGCCGCGTGGGGATCCTCCCGTTCGGCGGCACGCCGCCATGCCTCGGCGACCGCGGGATCGTCCGTCGTGATCGGGTCGAAGTTCAGGTACCACCCCCCTGGGGCCAGGCGTCCGAGGATCTCGGCGAAAAGGGACGCCTTGCGGGAGTCGGGCAGGTGATGGATGCACTGCGAGGTGACCACGGCGTCGAGCCGGCGGGGGATCCCGTCCGGCCACGCCGTCTCCATCAGGTCGAAGGCGACGTAGTCGAACCGGCCGGCGAACTCCGCCATGGTACGGATCCCCTCCTCCCGCATCTGGGGCGAGAAGTCAGCCAGCACCGCACGGCTGTTCGGGTACGTCGCCAGGACGGCCCGGGCGGCCGCCCCGGTTCCGGCACCCAGGTCGGCGACGACGAAGCGGTCCGCCTCTACGAACGGCAGGAGCCGGGCCATCAGGGTCCACTGCGCCGCCCGCTTCGCCGCCCGCTCGCCGTCCCGGGCCGCCCACTCCTTCACCAGCTCGTCCGACTTCCAGATCCGGTCGTTGGTGTCGGTCGAGGTCTCGCCACGGTGGGTGTCGTCCATGGTGCGACCCTAGCCAGGGTGGGGTGGCCTCCCACCGCGGCCCGCATCGCGGCCCTGCCGTCGGGGCACCGGACGGGGAGCCCGAAGGCGCCGCCTCAGCGTGGATACAGCGAGACGACCCCGGCGATGTCCGCGTCCGCCAAGCCCTCGTCAGCCGCCCGCCGGTAGACCTGGTGCACGGCTTCGGCCAGGGGGAGCCGGAGGCCCAACCCCTCGGCCATCGACAGGGCAAGGCTCATGTCCTTCGCCCCGAGCGGTGTGGCGAACCAACCCTCGCCCCCGCGTCCGATGACCTGCTCCAGCCGGTTGTGCAGCCCGGCAGCGACCAGCGGCGAGGACCCGAGGAATGCCCCGAGGAACCCGTCCTCGATGCCCGCCCGCTGTGCGGTGGCCACCACCTCGGCCAGGGCGGCGACGCCGGCCAGCAACAGGTAGTTGTTGAGCAGCTTCAGCTCCGAGGCCCGGGCGGGGTCGTCCCCGCAGCGGACGGTTCGTGCGGCGGTGGCGGACCAAACGGGTGCCAGGCGGTCGACCAGGTCCTCCGGACCGGCGACCAGCTGGGTCGCCGACCCGGAGGCCACCGCCTCCGGCGATCCGAGCACCGGAGCGGCGACGAAGGCGCCCGGGTAGGTGGCCGCCAGGAAGCGCGTGGTCGCCGGCGACACCGTGCTGCAGTCGACCACGATCGCGTCGGGGGGGAGCGCCAGGGGCCGGCCGTGGGGGGCGAGGACGGAGCGCACCGCGTCGTCGTCGGTCAGGGACGCGAGGACGACGGTGGCACCGGACGTGGCGGCCTCCGGGGTGCTGCGCTCGTCCGCCCCGCGGTCGACGAGCCCGCCGGCCTTCCCGGAGGTGCGGTTCCAGACCGTGACCGCGTGACCGGCGTTGAGGAGCCGACCGGCGATCCCCCGTCCCATCCTGCCCATGCCCAGGACGCTGACCGGCAGGGGTGTGGTCCGCCCGCCGCCGGGTTCCCGGCCGGTCACGAATGACACCGGTCCAGCCACGGCTGCTCGCCGTCGAGGGCGTAGAGGGCGACGGCCACGGTGTCCTGGTCCGCCTTGGAGGCGAGGTTCGGCGGGACGCCGACGAGGCCGGGCAGGCCCGCCGCCACCGCCGCGGTGTTCCAGGTAGGTTGACTGAACTGGAAGGCCCCCAGGTAGAGGCCGTTCGGGGAGACGGCCCCGTAGTCGCCCCCGGACTCCGCCTGGACGACGCACTGGAGGAACGGGTTCAACGCGGGGTCCGTGGTGGCGGTCCCCGACGACGGGCCCGCGGGAGGAGCGGAGTTGCCGCCGGGCGCGGTGGCCACCGGGGGCGCGGTGGTCGACACGGTGCCCGGTGCTCCCGTCGCCGTCCCGGACGTCGCCGCCGCACTCCGGGTAGCGATGGCGCGGGCGGCGGCGGCCTGCGCGGCTCGGACGGCCGCGGCGGCGGCCGCGGCCCGGGCCGCCGCCTGCTGCGCGACCGCGGCGGCGAGCTGGCCCGTCACCTGGGACTGGTCGGCCTCGAGCTGTCGCTCGGCACCCACCGCGCCCGCCAGCGCGGCCGCCTGGCCGGCCTGGGCGGAGCGGTCGGCTGCCTGACGGGTCTCCAGCACGCCCTGCGCCGCCGCCAGCGAGCGCTGGGCGTGCTGGAGCCGGTCGAGGGCTGTGGCGATCTGCCCGGTGGCGATGCCCTGGTACTCGCTGAGGGCCTGGGCCGAGCTCCCGCCGCCCGAGAAGAGCAGGGCGTCGGAACCCGAGCTCACCGCGCCCGAGTCCATGTAGTCGGTGATGGCCTGTGCCCGCACCTCGGACCGGTAGGAGGCGATCTGCCGCTCGGTGGCGGCATTCTGTTGCTCACCGGCGAGGATCGCCGCGGCGTCGGCCGAGACCCGTGCGGAGTCCACCGACTCCTGTTGCTGGAAGGCGCCGACGCTGAGCTGCTCCTCAACCAGCCGTTCGGACAGCACGGTGGCTTCGGCCTGGAGGCCGGCGACCGGGCCCGCCTGGGCCGGAGGGGGCGACGCGGATTGGACAGCGAGCCCGAGCGGGACCGAGGCAGCCAGCACCCAAAACACCGTCACCACGGTGCGAGCTGACCGTCGCAGGCGGACCCCCGGAAGCGGGGGCGCGTCCGAAGGACGCCCAGTAGTCCACACGATGGACCCAGGCTACCGGCGGGGCTGCCGGGTGGGCAATCCCGGCGGGTCGGGCCGACAGGCGGCGGGCCACCGGCTCCCTGCGCCCGGAGGATGCACGGTATGTTCGGGGGATGACAGACGTGCAGGGGAAGACGGACGCGGGGTCGGTGGTGGCGGAGCGGGTGGACCGCCTGCTCGAGGAGCTCGATCCGCGCTCCACCCCGTTCGAGGAGTTCCGCTCCCGTCAGTTCGACCTCGGGTTGGCCTGGGTGTCGTTCCCGGAGGGGAGCGGCGGCCTCGGCGTCGCGCCCGGGTTGCAGCGCGAGGTCGACCGCCGCCTCGAGGTTGCCGGAGCGAGGGGCCCCGGGGCGCGCGAGTACTTCGGTCTCGCCATGGCGGGACCGACGGTCGTCACCCACTGCGCTCCCGAGGTGCGCGAACGCCTGCTCCGCCGGATGTTCACCGGCCAGGACGCCTGGTGCCAGTTGTTCAGCGAGCCGGGGGCCGGATCGGACCTGGCCGGGTTGGCCACGAGGGCGGTGCGGGACGGCGACGAGTGGGTGGTGACGGGCCAGAAGGTGTGGAACACGCTCGCCCACATCGCCGACCGGGGCATGTTGGTGACCCGCACCGACCCTGAGGCACCCAAGCACAAGGGCTTGACCTACTTCGCCCTCGACATGCACGCTCCCGGCGTCGAGGTCCGGCCGTTGCGCCAGATGACCGGCGAAGCCGAGTTCAACGAGGTCTACCTGACCGAGGTGCGTGTCCCCGACCTCGACCGGATCGGCGACGTCGGGGAGGGCTGGAGGGTGGCGATGACGACGCTCTCCAACGAGCGGACCTCCATCGGCGGCGGGAGCGGCCCACCGACCCGGGGATCGGGGTCGATCGCGGAGGCGGTCCGGATCTGGCAGTCCGACGGGTTCCGCCAGACTCCGGTCGACCGCGACCGGCTGATGCGCCTGTGGATCGAGTCGGAGGTGCTGCGGCTCACCAACCTGCGGGCGAACGAGAACCGAAAGGCCGGCAACCCCGGCCCCGAGGGGTCGATCGCCAAGCTGATGTTCGCAGAGGTGAACAAGCGGGTGTACGAGCTCTGCGTGGACCTCCTCGGGGCGTCGGCCCTGGTGGGGTACGACTTCACCATGCGCAGGGCGGAGGCCCTGGGCCTGGTCGGGCCGCCGGGCTCGGCCCGGAAGATGTTCCTCCGCTCGCGGGCCAACTCGATCGAGGGAGGGACCTCGGAGATCCAACGCAACATCCTCGGCGAACGGATGCTGGGCCTCCCGGGCGACATGCGGGTCGACAAGGACATGCCCTGGTCCCAGGTACCGCGCAGTTGAGCGTCGGCTCGACCCGACCGGTCCGGTCGGGTCACCACCCGTGACCGACGCCCGGCAGTTCCTCGGGATCGAGCCGCTCGCCGACGACCGGCACTGGCGGCTGGAGGTGGTCCCGGAGCTGACCACGCCGGGACGGTTCCTCTTCGGCGGATGCGGGCTGGCGGCGGCCCTGGTGGCGTTGGAGGCCGCCTCGGGCCGGCCGACGGTCTGGTCGACCGCCCAGTACCTGTCGTACGCGCCGACCGGTGCCACGCTCGACCTGACGGTCACCCTGGCCGCCGAGGGTCGGCGGGTCACCCAGGGGAGGGTGGTGGGTTACGTCGACGGCGCCGAGATCCTCACGGTGAACGCCGCCGTCGGCTCGGCCGCCCCCCTCGAAGTCGGGGGGGTCTGGATCGCGCCCCCCGACGTCCTACCGCCGGACGAGTGCCCGCCGAGACGACCGCTCAACGTTGGGTCCCCCTCGATCTTCGACCGGATCGACGTACGGCTCGCACGCGGACGGACGTTCGAGGAGCTCCGTTCGGGGGACGCGACCCCCGGAAGCGCCGACAGCGCCCTCTGGGCGCACATCCCCGGCCATCTCGAGCCGTCGGCAGCGACGCTCGCCATCCTGGGCGACTACGTCTCCGGGGGCGTCTCCCAGCCCATCGGCCGTCAGGTCATGTCGCGCAGCCTCGACAACACCCTGCGGATGGTCCAGGTGGAGCCGACCGAGTGGGTGCTGTGCGACATCCGCGTCCAGGCGCTGGTGGGGGGGTACGCGCACGGGATCGCGTCCCTGTGGTCGGAGCGGGGGACGCTGCTGGCCACGGCGAGCCAGTCGATGAGCGTGCGCCTCTGGGACCTCCCCTGACCGCGCGCCGGTGGGTCGCTCGCGGCGAACGACAGGCGGTTCCTGCGTTCCCGGGCTCCCGTCCGGCCAGGGACGTCACCTCGGGGTGTGCCGGCCACGGGTACCATCTCGCATCGTGACGACGGTCGAGACGGTGCGCTACGCACAACCCGACGAGCTGAGAACGCTCGAAGAGCTCCAACGACGGGCGTGCCTGGCGGTGGACGCGTTCCGGGACCAGATCCTCGACCATCCGGACACGTTCCGGGTCTCGGTGGTGGCGATCCGCGACCAGCGGGTGCGGGTCGCCACCGGCGGCGGGCGGGTCATGGGATTCGCCACCGTCATGCCGCTGGACGACGAGAGCAGCGAGTTCGAGGCGCTGTTCGTGGACCCCGAGCTGATCGGGAGCGGGGTGGGTGAGGCTCTGGTCGACGACGCGGTGGCCATCGCCCGCGACGAGGGCGTCGCCCGGCTCGAGGCCACTGCGGTACCGCACGCGCAGGAGTTCTACGCGAAGGCCGGTTTCGCCGAGACGGGCCCGGTGGAGACCCGGTTCGGGCCGGCGGTGCGGATGGCGCGTGCCCTCTGACCCGGTCGGGCCCGCGGCCGACCGGGTCGTCCCGGACGGTCCGGTCTCGGTCGGCTCCCCGCTTCAGGGGACGGTGGCGGCGGTGCTGGTCGAGGTGGGCGCAACGGTCGGCGAGGGCGAGACGCTCGTCGTGGTCGAGTCCATGAAGATGGAGCACCCGGTGGTGGCACCGGCAGCAGGCACCGTGAGGAGCGTGCTGGTCGGACCGGGCCAGCAGGTCGGCAAGGGGGCCACCGTGGCGGTCGTCGACCTCGTGGCTGCAGCGCGCCCCGAGGCGACTCCGGCGAGCGCGGCCGACCTCGGCGGGGTCCGCCCCGACCTGGACGAAGTGCTGGCGCGCCAGGTGGGGGTCCTCGACGAGGCGCGGCCCGACGTCGTGGGACGGCGGCACCGGGAAGGCCGGCGGACGGCACGGGAGAACGTCGCCGACCTGGTCGACGAAGGCAGCTTCGTCGAGTACGGATCCCTGGTGGTCGCGGCCCAACGCTCCCGACGCGACCTGGCGGACCTGATCGCCCGCACGCCGGCGGACGGCCTGGTGGCCGGCGTGGGACGCGTCAACGGCGACGTGTTCGACGAGAGCCGGACGGCGTGCGCCGTCCTCTCGTACGACTACACCGTCCTGGCCGGCACCCAGGGACAGCAGAACCACCGGAAGAAGGATCGCCTGTTCGACCTCGTCGAGCGGATGCGCCTGCCGGTCGTGCTCTTCGCCGAAGGGGGCGGCGGCCGGCCGGGTGACACCGACTACGCGGTGATCACCGGGCTGGACTGTGCGGCGTTCTCCCTCTTCGCCGGGCTCAGCGGGCTGGTCCCCACCGTGGGGATCGCCTCCGGGCGGTGCTTCGCCGGCAACGCGGCGCTCCTGGGATGCTGCGACGTGGTCATCGCCACGCCGGAGGCCTCCATCGGGATGGGTGGGCCGGCGATGATCGAGGGGGGCGGCCTCGGGACGTTCCGACCGGAGGAGATCGGCCCGCTCGCCGTGCAGGTCGAAAACGGCGTGGTCGACCTGGTGGCGAACGACGACGCCGACGCCGTCCTCCTGGCACGCCGGTACCTCTCGTACTTCCAAGGTCCCGTGGATGCGTGGTCGTGCGCGGACCAGCGGCTCCTCCGGTCGGTGGTGCCCGAGAACCGGCTGCGGGCCTACGAGGTCCGACGGGTGATCGAGACCGTCGCCGACACGGGCTCGGTGCTCGAGCTCCGCGCCGGGTTCGGTGCCGGGATGGTGACCGCCCTGGTCCGGATGGAGGGGATGCCGCTCGGGGTGATCGCCAACAGCCCGGGCCATCTGGGAGGGGCGATCGACGCCGAGGGCGCGGACAAGGCCGCCCGGTTCCTCCAGCTCTGCGACGCCCACGACCTCCCCGTGCTGTCCCTCTGCGACACGCCCGGGTTCATGGTCGGGCCCGAGGCTGAGGCCACCGGACAGGTGCGGCACTGCAGCCGGATGTTCGTGGTGGGGGCGAGCCTGTCCGTGCCTCTGGTGACCGTGGTGCTGCGCAAGGGCTACGGCCTGGGCGCCCAGGCAATGGCCGGGGGCGGCTTCCGGGTGCCGCTGCTCACCGTGGCCTGGCCGACCGGCGAGCTCGGCGGCATGGGTCTCGAGGGCGCGGTGCGGCTCGGATTCCGCCGCGAGCTCGACGCCATCGAGGACCCGGTGGAGCGGGAGGCGGCCTTTTCCGCCATGGTGGCGAGCGCCTACGAGCACGGCAAGGCGCTCAACGTCGCCTCCGCCTTCGAGATCGACGACGTGATCGATCCGGCCGCCACCCGGGACCGCGTCGTCGCGTTGCTTCGCTCCGCCCCGCCACCTCCCGTCCGCACCGGCAAGAAGAGGGCGTGCGTGGACACCTGGTGAGCGCCCGCCCGGCGGCCCCGCCTCCGGGTGCCCGGCTACGAACGCGGGCGGTGGACGAGGACCGGGCAGTGGGCGTGGCTGACGCAGTGGTCGCTGACCGAACCGAGGAGCATGCCCGCGAACGCCCCGTGGCCGCGGCTGCCCACCACCAGCAGGTCGGCCCCGTGCGACGCCTCGACCAGGGTCGCCGCCGGGGCTCCCTCGACCACCCTGGTCTCGAACCGGACCCCGGGCGCCTCCGCCTGGAGCGGGCCGACCGCCTGGTCGATCGCGGTCTGCGCGTCGGCTGCCGGGTCGTAGTCGGTAGGGAAGGCCATCGTCCATCCGTAGCTGGTCGGCCAGGTCCAGGTGGCGATCACCTCAACCACGTCACCGGTCAGGGCGGCCTGCGACACCGCCCAGCGCAGCGCCTCCTTGGACGAGTCCGAGCTGTCGTATCCGACGATGATCCGGTTGGCGGGCACGGCGGGCTCAGGGCTGGCAGCGGTCACGGTCGTCTCCTTGTTGGATTCCTACTTGTCCGGCCCGTGGAACTCTACGGCAGCTCCACAGGCCCGAACAGGGGAGATGGTCCTTTCTGCCCGGGCGGGCAACACCCTGGTGGGTCCGGCCCCCGGCCTCCCATCCGGTGCGGGCAGGGGCGACCGGCGGCCGCTTCCGGGCGGGTGGCACGACCGGGGGCCATACTGGGGGCATGTGGCTCGACCAGCGGGATTCCGAGGTGTTGGAGCGACCGGAGTGCCTGCGCCTTCTGGCGCTGGAAGCGCGGGAGGGGGCGCTCGGGCGCATCGGCGTCGCTCTGGTCGACGACCGGCAGGGCGAGATCGAGGCACCGCTGGTCGTGCCGGTGAATTTCGCGTACTCGGGAGGGAAGGTCGTCGTCCGGATCGGGCCCGGCCTGCTGGCGGACACCGCCCCCGGCCGCCTGGTGGCGTTCGAGGTGGACCGGGTCGAGCGGGAGCACGGACTGGCGTGGAGCGTCCTGGTGCGAGGGCTGGCATCGCCGCACGCCGGCGACGACGGGCCGGCCGCGGGGGAGACCGGTCCCACGCCGCTGGTGGCTCACCCCGGGACCCTCCTCCTGACGGTCCGGCCCGACGTGGTCACCGGTCGGCGGTTCGCCCTGTCCCCCTCGGGCGGCGGGAGGGCGGCGTAGCCGGCGCGCACGGCCGGGCTCAGACGTGCCCGAGCACGGGATGGGGAACGTAGGGCTCCTCCAGCCGTGCGACCTCCTCGGCGCTCAACTGCACCTGTCCGGCTGCGAGCGCGTCCTCGACGTGGCCGATCCGGGTGGCCCCGACGATCGGGGCGGTGACGCCGGGCCGATCGAGCAGCCAGGCCAGGGCGACCTGGGCGGGGGGTAGGCCGCGCTCGTCGGCGACCTCGCTCACCCCGGATCGGCCCGGCGTGCTCTCCCAGGAGGTGGACACCTTCGGGTTCCGCTGGCTGCTGCTGGAGGACGCCGACACCGAGCAGCTGGTCACCCGGGTCCACATGGTGAACACGCTGCTCACCGAGCACGGGTGGGGACCCCAACTGCTCTGCTCGGTGTTCGGTGTCGCGCCGGCGCCCGGCGCCGGGGGCGAGGACCACGCCTTCTACCTCGTCTATCTCTTCAAGCGCGGGACCTTCTACCCGTTCGCCCCCGTCGGGAGCCAGCGACGCGACACCGAGCTGGAGCTCCGGATCCGGGGCGTGCTCGGGTCGGACCTGCCGGTGGAACAGGACCTCTCGCGCTGGTTCCCCCTGTGGGATCTGCCGCTGCGCTGAGCGACAGGAGGTCACCCGGTGGTCACCTCCATGTCGACCGAGGGGGCCGGTACACTCCGACCAGGATCGATCGAGGGTAGGGGATGACCACGAACACCATCAGCGCCGAGCCCGCCGGGGACCGCTGGCTGCGGCTCGAAGGGTCGGTGAACTTTCGTGACCTGGGCGGCTACACCACCGGCGACGGGCGGCAGGTGGCATGGCGCCGGCTGTACCGGGCCGACGGGCTCAACCGGCTCACCGACGGCGACCTGAAGGTCCTGGCGGACCGCGGCCTCGTCACCGTGATCGACCTGCGCACCAGCGCCGAGCGGGAACTGGGGTCGTTCCCGGCCGATCGCCTGGAGGTGGAGGTGCACCACTTCCCCCTCCTGGAGAGGATACCGGATGCCGGCTCCTTCGAGATGACGCCGGGGATGCTCGGCGACTCCTACCTCGACATGGCCCGCGACGCAGGTCCGCAGATGGGTCGGGCGATCCGGGTGCTGTCCAGCGACGGCACCCTCCCGGCAGTGGTGCACTGCGCGGCCGGCAAGGACCGCACCGGCGTCCTCTCGGCCATCGTCCTGGCGCTCCTGGGGGTGCCCGACGAGGACATCGCCGAGGACTACGCCCTGAGCGAGCTGGCGATGGGAGAGCTCCGGGCCAAGCTCATCGCCCGCCCTCCCCAGGGGCGCGG
>Ga0080006_1110377_pt1 | contig 12859 bp, 13 predicted proteins | sample RS3BMetagenome_FD_69209 | JGI IMG/M metagenome (GOLD analysis project Ga0080006, IMG submission 69209) | Ferric oxide microbial mat and aquatic microbial communities from Rainbow Spring, Yellowstone National Park, USA - RS3B (SPADES... ...
TCAGAATCAGTCGACCTGGGCTGATAGCCTACCCAAAGGCTCCTTGCACGACTGAGAGAATCTCCTATCCTGCCCGCATCAAGATTATGCAGAATCTCTTCCCTGTGTGCTGTCGCGTGGTCGTAGGTTTCAATCAGCAATCCTCAGCACCTCCAGTCAAAGGAGGCGCATGCGATATTTAAGAACTCGAAAGATTCGGCTGTGTAGAAACCCTCTCTTCAGGAATCCATATGGATGAAGTTTGCTTCAGGATGGGCTCAAGATCCTCTCACGTCTGTCTCTTGTCGCGCCCATCCGATTCACCTCAGCTGGTATGACTGGGAAGGACAGGAAGGACGCGATGGCGAGAAGGTATGGTATCAGCTAGGTTCGCTTACGTACAGTATTAGCGCAGAGAACCCTTACGCTTCAGTGGCGGGAGAACGTCATGATGCTGTTCAAAAGTTATAATATTCACCAAGGGCGAATTGAGAAATAAGGGAGGCCTGGAGCCACAGTGCATCTACTGTTCTCTCAGCCCTGTTTCACAATTATAGTTCCCTTCATCCACGGGTGGTATGAGCAGACATACGAGTATACTCCGGGTGTTGTGAAAGTAAATTTGAATGTGTCTCCAGGGTTCATATTGCCTGAATCAAATACACCATTCGCTGACGTTACTGTGTGAGGTGCATTATCACTGTTTACCCATATGACCGTGTTGTTGACACCCATTACAACTGTTATGGTTGACGGTGAGTAGCCTGAAGACTGTGTGTTAGATGCTGCGCCTGGCACAATCACTACCTTTACAGACGATACTGACGAAGATGTTGTCGTTGATGTTGTTGTTGAGCCTGATGAGCCGCTTTCAACAACAAACACACCTACTGCACCCTTCGACGCGTCTGCGAAGTCATGCGTTACAAATGGGTTCTTTCCACCTGGATCCCTGAAATACATGTCAACTACTGCTCCACCGGAAGGAGGAATATTCAATGTTTGAAGACCATGCATCACGTTAAGGGGATTGCCGTCTATGTAAACTGTGTCCATAATAGCACCAATGACATGGAACGCACTCCAGTGGTTTGGTCCAACATTGAGAACGTAAAGCCGTACAAGCTGATTAGGCTTCACGTGGAGTGGATTCGCTTGATACTGGAATGCTTTCCCATTAAATACAACATAATCTGGATTACCATTGAGCATTTTTGTGTAATTACCTGAATATGCTCCGTCTGTACTTGGTCTTGAGTTAAGGTAGAATTCACTCTGCACAAGAACATACTCTCCTCCTGTAGCCGGAGCAAGAGGTACTGCGGGCTTTACAATTATTGCTCCATACATACCGTTTGATATGTGCTCAAGGACAGGTGGTGTGCCACAGTGATACATGAATACTCCCGGATAGCTAACAGTGAAGTTGAATGCCTTCGTCTCTCCTGGACCTATTGATGCATAATCAGTCGACCAGTCAACCTCTGCAGCATGGAAGTCTATTGAATGCTTCATGTTTGTGAAGTTGTTAATCAGCTTGAAGACAATTGTATCTCCTTGATTCGCAAATATAGCAGGCCCCGGAACAGTACCATTGAATGTCCATGCATCATAGTAAACGTTGTTACCTATCTCCAACTTTGCCTCCTTCGCTATTAGCGTTACATGTCTTATGGTTGGCTGGATCGTCTGTGTTGTTTGCTGAGAGGATGTTGAAGAGGTTTGCTGGGAAGCAGTTTGTGATTGATAATTCGTCCAGCTAGATTCAAGAGATTTCATCCTTGAGTCCAAGGAGTCAATACTCATGTACTCTAAACCAAAGAGTATGAGCACAATGACCATAAAAATTGACACAGAACCTGCTGTTGAAATTCCCTTTTTCTTTGAAGATGGAAGCTTCATGAATTATATTACACTAAATTAAAATAAAAAAGGCATGCGTTAAGTTATGTACAATTGCATACAAGATTCGTTCTGAAACCCGTACAGCCAGAACGAAAGGCCTGGTTCCACTTCCTTAATGAACCCATCCAGCTTATTCTTATGTGTGATGAATGTAAGGAGATTCTCAAGTACAGTAATCAAAAAAATGGGGTCAACACGACGCGATTGGGACCATTCGCCGCTGAGCGATCAATCTAGAGAAGCTATTTCAACACAACGTGCACACCGATATTAACAGATATTCAGGTCGACGATTGTGAGCTTTTCTCAGCATTAGGTGAAAGGAGGTTTGACGTTGTGATGCTGGGGTTCTCCGAATACCTAGAGTGGACTCGCCCCTTTAGATGCATTTCGGGGCCTTCAAGCCTCATAGTTTCCATCGTCAACTGCTCACCTTCGCTCTCACGGTGATTCTGCCCCTCTTCCACGTGTCTAAGTACTCGATTGGCGCGGGGTGTCCGAGCGACGAATAAATCCTGCGCTGGTTGTAATTGGCGAACGTTTCCTTGATCGCCGTCTCGGCCTCCTGGTGGTTCCGAAAGTCTCTGAACCGGATGTACTCCTTCCTGGGTCTTTTGGAACGGCTCGACGAAGTTGTTCTGCTCGAGAGTGTGGTAGAGGATGTACTCCAGCCTGAAGCCGAGGGCGTCCATCGAGTCTTTAAGCCGTACGTCGGTCGCCTGCGGTCATCGGCAGAAGGAGGCGCCTGCATCACCCCTCTCGCCGCATCAAGCTGCGCGGTGGTCCTGCAAGCAGTTGCCTCAAATTGCTCTCTATATGCGAAATCATCTTGATTATCACAGGCGTTGAAGCTCTACAGGACGTGTCAGATGGCCAGACTTTGCTCCATCACGAACAGATGGAATGGAAGAGAGATGGGGATGATAATAATGGAGGAGGAGGAGGGGAGATAACAGAGCTGCTCACAGCACCACCCACCCGCCATCACCTCATCTCAGATGGGGTTAAGCCACTCTTCTTCTGATGAGGGAGTAGATACAATAGAAACACCAAATGGGCGAGCGGGGCGGGCAGGGTCCATCCAAACGGCCACACAAGCCGGGGAGATGGGGCAAGAGGGCATAGAGTTGACCCTCCGGGCACATTCATCATGTGTTAGTCAGCGGCTATCTTCACTTGATAAGGAAGATAGTGTTATTTGCTAACTCTGTCTGATAAATGCGGAACTCCTTTCTGACTGGACACAAGAGCGGCATAAGCCACTTATATAGCGACTTATAAAATGCGAATCCGTGGCTCAGCGCAGCCAGCAAACGTTGAAGACACCAAAGCTAGCGGTAACGAGCATACTGACTGCCTTAGGGGTTATCTTCTCCTTCTATCCTGGTCCCATACCTGTTGGCCCGACACTCGTCTTTCCCTTTCAATCGACGATAAACGTGATCGCTGGCATTCTGCTTGGGCCCTGGTATGCCGCCGTCGTTGCGTTGGCCGTCGGCATAATCCGCATGTCCGTTCATACGGGCACAGTCTTCTCCCTGCCAGGCGGCGTACCCGGTGCAATACTCGTGGGACTAACATACAAAGTGACAAAGAGCTATCTTTCAGCCTTCGCAGAGATCCCCGGCACAGCACTCGTGGGGGCCCTCCTAAGCGCGTTCCTTGTGGCCCCGATAATTGGGAGGAGTGCGACGCTTGGGTTCTTCATCCTGGCCTTTACCCCGCCATCAGTATTGGGCAGCGTGGCCGGATACATTGTCATGATAGCTCTGAGGAAGAGGGGGATAATTGCAAGAGTTCCCCTTTGAGAGGTTTGAGAAGAAGAGGACCTTGATAATGGGCGAGACCGGCACTGGCAAGACCAAGGTCACAGCTTTACTGTTGCGTGAAGCAATCTCGAGGATTGAGCCCGTTCAGATAACGCTACTCGACTTCGCCCCAGCACAAAGAACGATAAACGGCTTAAGGATTGGGGGTCGGGTCACGGACTTCCTACCCAACCCGAAATGTCGAGTGTATGAGCCCTCTGCGGAAATCAGGGCCCCAAGGTTGGAAGGCCACAATGCTGACGAAGTGTTGAGACTCGCAGGAGACAACGCGGTATTGACATCGGCTCTTCTCAGGCGATATCTTGCGCTCCCGGCACCATGCCTGTTCATCAACGATTTGACGATTCATCTGCACGCCGGGGACCCAAACTTGCTTTTGCAGGCCATCAGAAGGAGTGAGACGTTCGTGGGAAACGCTTACTCTGGTTCTTCGCTGGCACCAGACCACGGGTCCGGCCTGTCAGGACGTGAAAGGGAGATTCAAAGAGTCGTCGGCTTTGTTGACTCGGTAATAGAGCTTCCACCACTTCGAATAGGAAGGGAAACTTCGTAGAATGAAACAGGATTACAGCTCGGTCCTTGACCGAGCTCTTTGAACAGGCATACATTGGAGTGTCTTCTCTTCAACGGCCTTGGGCTTCTTTGCTTGGGGCTTTGTCTACTCCTTATCTACCCTAGTTACCGCCTGGCCCATAGTTCCAAGTGGGGATATTCCAGTTCTTCTAACGGTCTCACCAGTCTTTCTAGTAATCGGAAATTTCCTTTTCGGGTCGCTTGCAGACAAAGTGGGAAGAAAGCCTGCGTTCATAGTTACGGTCGCCGTCTACACAATAGGGATAGTGGGGATAATTCTTGCTCCCGACTTCTACTCCTTGCTTCTCTTCATCGCCATAGCTCAGCTGGGTGTGGGGGCGAAGAACCGCCCGCGCTTGCTTCTCTGGCTGAGTTTACCCCTGTAAGGCATAGGGGTAAAGTAATTGTGCTCTCATCCAACTTCTACAACATTGGTGCCTTTGTCGCGGCGTCACTGGTCCTCTACGGCCTCTCTTCTGTTGCACTTCAGAAGACGGTCCTCGGCATAACCGCGATTTTGCTGATAGGGGCAATACTCTTCATAAGGAGAAGGCTACCAGAGTCTGTCAGATGGTTAGCGAAGAGGGGCAGGGTGAAGGAGGCCGAACAGTTGCTGAGCTCAATCAGAAGTCAGGCTGAGGAAGCAACTCGCCTCCAGAACGTGGCTGTCACCACAGGGCCAAGGTATTCGGCACGCTTCGCTTTCACTGTCCTTGCACTCCTTGGCATATCCCAGCTGACCACGTACGGTCTCTTGGCCTTCACCATAGGACCATACAGCTTCTTATCGATAGTCCCGCAAATAATAATGGTTGCAAATGCAGGTGCTTCCGTCGCTGGCTTTCTTGGCGCTTACGTTGTTGAGAGGCTAAGCAGGCGGGTCTTCTCTCTTTTCTCGTATTTCGGCGGTTTAGTAACAGTAACGTTAGTTCTCGGAGCAGTCGGCGTTGTCTCGAGCAACATTCTTGTGTTCTTTGTCTTCCTGTTTTTCAACATGATCTTCAGCGAGCTGGGCTGGGCTGCAAGGGTCGTGCTTGAACCCGAGCTAGCCAGCGGCACGAACAGGCGCTCCACGTTTATAGCTCTCGTCAGAGTTGTGGCCTGGGTTTTCTTCATAACTTCCATCTATTTTACCTCTAACCTGAGCACGTTCGGCTTCGTAGAGTTTAATGTGCTCCTCTGGGGTGTCGGTGCCATAGCGGCGTTTGCATGGTTCATAAAAGGGGTGGAAACGAAGCATGAAAGCTTGGAGTCGATCACTGGTGAAATATATGCCTGATTCGAAGAGAAAGGTTCGAATTGCGTTAACGATCGCTGGAAGCGATTCTGGAGGAGGGGCAGGGATACAGGCCGACCTGAAGACGTTCGCGGCACTGGGGGTTCATGGCACCTCGGCGATAGTTGCTATCACAGCTCAAAACACGAGATCGGTTACAGGGGTTCAAGAGGTTAGCACGGAGATTATCAGGAAGCAGATCGATGCGATAGCCGGAGACCTGGGAGTTGACACTGCCAAGACCGGCATGCTCAGTAGCTCGGGAATCATTTCGACGGTCGCAAGGTCGATCAGGCGTTACAGGTTTCCGTTGGTGGTCGACCCTGTCATGATATCGAAGAGTGGCGCTCAGCTGCTCCGGGATGATGCAGTGGAGACGCTCATCAAGAGCCTACTTCCTCTGGCAGCGGTGGTCACGCCGAACATACCCGAGGCGGAGAGACTTACTGGTATGAAAATATCAAGTTTGGACGACGCGAGGGAGGCTGCAAGGAAGATAGTGGAGGAATACCATGCAAGTGCAGCGGTAGTGAAAGGTGGACACCTCGGGGGAGAGGAAAGCACAGACATCTTGTATCACGAGGGAGAGTTCAAAGAATTCAAAGGGCACAGGATCAGGACTAGAAATACGCACGGGACCGGCTGCGTATTCTCGGCTGCCATCGCAGCGGAGCTGGCCAAGGGGAACAGCATCGCAGAAGCGGTTGAAAGGGCGAAGACGTTCGTATCCTATGCGATAGAGTACGCTCTACCAATAGGAAAGGGGAACGGCCCGGCCAATCCAACCTCTTGGATCCTCATACCTGCAGAGAAACTAGACGTTATCGAATCGATCAGGGAGGGCGTCAGGATGCTTGAATCATCCCCGGAGGTAGCTGAGGTTGTGCCTGAGGTTCAGATGAACCTTGCGATGGCCCTCCCTGCGTTCTATGCCAGGAGCGAAATGGATGTAGCCGCCGTGCCAGGAAGGTTGGTGAAGATCGATGGGAGGATAAAGGCAAGCTCAGAGCCAGCCTTCGGTTCTTCGTCTCATCTGGCGAGGGCTGTCCTGACAGCGATGAAGCACGATGAAAGAATCAGGGCCGTAGCCAACATAAAGTACTCGAAGGCAATCTTGAAAGCAGCCAGGAGGTGTGGGTACAAGGCCACGTTCTACGACAGGAGGAAAGAACCTGCAGGTCTGAAGTCGAAGGAAGGTGCCACCCTGCCCTGGGTGATTGAGCGTGCCATAGAGAAGACCGGATCTGTGCCTGACTTGATCTACGACATAGGCGACATCGGTAAGGAACCAATCATTAGGGTATTTGGAAGGGATGCCGTTGATGTTGCAAACAAGGTTACGGGTATAGCCAAGCAGCTCCTCCGCCACGGAGGAGGCATTTCACAAGGTGGCAGAAAAGGGCAGAATGACTTTGCTTGACAGCGAGTCATTGTTTCGGAACAGCACTGCAACGTCACAGTGGTATCATATGCTGTCGAGCAGTGGGCGACAAGGATTGAGCTTTCAAACGATTTGAGGAAGCTTATGAAGTGCGCGAGGTTTTCCACCTACCAGTCCGGAATCTGATAGCCTACGTTCAGACCTCGAGTTTGCTGCTCTACTGAGGAGGATGTGTCTGGAGGGATAACGATTGTATGTACGTCATTCTCGTCAATTGAACTCATACTGTGTCAAGTCTCGCCATTTCGGAATCCAGCGTTGCAGCACCTTCAAAAATCGTATATTGCTACGCTCTTCCGAAGTCCCATGCTCCCCACCAATAATTAAAATCAAAAGACTATTTCCAATCTGACTCGATTCGCTTCTTTGCCTCCACTAATGGGTCGAACCTGAACCTTCGCTAGCTAGACGGGCCCCTCCCGACCCTCCTAGTGCTCTATTATCTCTTCCTCGGCCATGTTACCCAATATTGGGCAGGATGGGTGATTCGTGCTGTGAGCCGCCCACTTGAGCAAGGGAACGATAGCCTCGCGTAAGGCTTTTCCGTCTTTCGTCAGGGAATACTCAACCTTGGGGGGCGCGCCTTCCTTGATTTCACGTTCGATCAGGTTTAGCTTTTGCAACTCTTTCAGAGAGTCGGCCAAAGACTTTGGGCTGATCCCCGACAGTTCTTTGAACAACCGACTGTATCTCATCCTTCCCTGTATCCCGATCTGGTTCAGAACCAGCAAGACCCATTTCTTTGTAACCCTAGAAATCATTGCTTGAAGCGGGCACTCGATGGTCTCCTTAGCCTTGGCATTCATAGCTTTCGTCATGGGAATTAACTATGTCAATATAAACTTTATAGTTTATATATTTCAGATATCAAAGTGGTGTTGCGATTTACGCGATTTGAAAGAAACTGAAGCGAATGCAGTTAGGACGGGCAGTGCCCTTGAAACGACGCAGCTGTACGTCGGAGGAATGGCCTGCGCCTTCTGCGCATCAACCATAGAGAAGGGACTCGCACAGGTTGACGGGGTCAAGTCTGCGAAGGTGCTCATAGAGTCAGGGGAAGTCTTCATCAGGCACGACCCCTCGATTGTAAGCAAGAGCCATCTCAAAGGAGAGCTCCAGAAGCTGGGGTACTACGTCTTCGAGGGGAAGGAGAACATGAACAGTACCATCTTGGCCGATAACAAGGGTAGGGCTCTGAAGACTTGGAGCTTTGCGGCAATCTCTTTCTTGGTGGCTTTTCCCTTGATGTTTCCCGGCGCGCTTTCCCTGGTCTCCGTCTACATGCCGAGCTATTACGGCTCGCTGGCGAGTTCTGCGAACTTCATCCTAGCAACCGTAGCACTTTTCCATTATGCGATGCCGATTCACAGAGGGACGGCGGAAGCGCTAAAGAAACGCATACTGAACGAGCACGTTCTGTACGGCGTGGCCGGGTTCAGTGCGTATACGTTAGGGATTCTCGGTTTCTTCATTCCAACATTCAGACCGTTCTTCTTCATCGCCGTGCTGCTGACGGGCTTGCACCTCACAGCCGGATGGCTCGGAGCCCGCTTGCGATTCGACGTTGAAAAATCCATCTTGAAGTTAATGGAGGTGCGGCCCCCAATGGCCAGGTTGATAGGCGGGGGTCGGGAGCGGGAAGTTCCCATCTCAGATATCAAAGTAGGGGACCTGATATCTGTCAGACCAGGAGAGAGGATACCGCTCGACGGAATCGTGGTAAGCGGCAGCTCTGAAGTCTCCGAAGCGCTCATGACGGGTGAATCCACGCCCGTGGCCAAGAGAGAAGGCGACGGGGTGATTGGTGGCTCGACCAATGGCAGCGGAGCTCTAACGGTGAAGGTAACATCAGATTTCGGCGGCAGCTACATCTCGAGGATACTTGGGCTGGTGCGCTCTGCGAAGCAGACGCGGTCGACGATCCTCACCTTCTTTGACAGGATTGTTGACCGAATTTGGGTCCCGCTCGTCCTCGCGGTTACAGCGATCACATTCGTCGCCTGGACTCTGGCAGGGCTTCTCATCGGCAATCCGGCCTACTGGGGGACAGGCGTCGTAAGCGGACTCCTCGTGGCAATGATAGGCTATCCATGTGCAATCGGATTCTCGACCCCGAGCGTCGGTCTCTCCGCATTCTCTGAGTTCGCAGACGGCGGCATACTGGTGAAGGACCCAACTATGTTCGAGAGGTTGAGGGATGTAAGGACAGTCATCCTCGACAAGACAGGCACGCTGACCTATGGCGCCCCGAGGGTTGTCCAGGTCGTAACTGTGTCCGGAGTAGACGTGCAGAGCTTGCTGAGGGTCGCCTCCTCCCTGGAGAATGAGTCTGCCCACCCTGTTGCGAGGGCGATCGTTGACGAAGCTGACGCAAGAATGATACCACTAGTCAAAGCCGAACAGTTCAATGAAGTCAGTGGGGCTGGAGTAACTGGTTTTGTCGATGGCAGGAAGGTGACCGTAGGCAGGCCGGAGTTTCTAGTCTCCAACGGCTTCAATGAAAGACAGGTTGAGGGGGTCGTCGATAGTTTCTCGGCGCGAGCCAAATCACCGGTGGTCGTTGGCGTGGAGAACCAGGTTATCGGTGCCTTCGACGTGATAGATTCAGTTCGTCCCGACGCACGAGCGGTTATCACCAAGCTGAAGGAGTTGGGCATGCACGTTCTGATGGTTACAGGAGACACGGAGGCGACAGCATCGGTAATCTCAGAAGAGGTGGGAGGCATCGAATTCCTTGCCGGAAAGACGCCGGACGAGAAGATCAGGATAGTAGAGGAGTACAAGGACAAGGCGAGACGGGAGAAGAGGGGCGGAAAGGTACTGATGGTAGGCGACGGGCTGAATGATGCGGCTGCCCTTGCCAGTGCGGACGTAGGCATAGCCACGGCGGCTTCAATCGATGTCTCAAAGGATGTGGCCGATGCTGTGCTTGTCTCTTCCAACAACTTGGGCGGCATTATTACCCTGATTGAGAATTCGAGGTTCGTGGCAAGAGCTTCGGCAGGGAACCTGCTCCTTGCTCTTTTGTTCAACGTTGTCGGAATACCGCTAGCTATCTTCGGTCTACTATCCGCTTCTGAAGCTATGATAATAATGGTGTTGAGCCTGTTCGTCGTCTTTACGAATGCATATCTTACAAAAATCAGACTCAAAGGAAGAATATCTAAGCTCAACAGGAGCTTTATCGGCCAGCGATGAGAGCAGATAGCCTTGGAGCAGGTGCGACAGATGATGGTCGCTATACTCGAAGAAACTTTACAACATAAATACGCTCTCGATACGACCTTTCTGAGGCGACCCAGAGATTGGACGGACGCGTCTTGATCGCCGAGGTTCACGGAATGGACTGTGATGGCTGCGTCAAGATCTTGACGAACGCCCTGAAATCCGTCCGAGGCGTGAGCAGGATAGAGGTTAGCCTTGAGAGGAAAAGGGTAACAATCTGGTTGGATAACGACGGGGTCGACGAGGGCAAGATAAGGAACACGATAAAGAGGGCGGGATATGTGGTTGGTGATGTCCATCCCAAAGCCTGATGAGCGAATTGGGCGATGCCAAGGCCTCAGGGCAAAATATGCGAACCCTGCCGGGGACGTTGGCACAGCCCTTTGCACCTTCTGCATGCTGCTTGGCGGTGTGGGCATGGCTGTGATCGGATTGTCGCAGGGAGTAAGAACGTTGATATGATAATTGGTTCATGCACAACCGAAAGCGGTTTGCTCTCTCTAGCTATCAGACTCTTTCTAGCCCTTTTGGCCAAGTCATACTGATCGCCTCGTCCGGACCGATGGTTGGGGGAATGCGGCTCGGTCGTAAGATAAAGTCTCTAGCTCTAACGTTGATTGCAGCGATGATGCTCTTCGTGGGAATACACTGTTTTCTCAATCGGTATGATTACCACCGGGTCGGCGATATTGATGGTAGCTTACGCAGCCGCGTACAGTCGTAGGTTCTCGAGATCCGTCAAGCTGGGTTGATTGGGAGGCTGGACGCCCTTCTGCCCGAGAGAGAGTAAGAAAAACCACTAGAAATCAGGAACCCAAGAGGGTATTGGGGCATTTACACTGGTTTGGCATGGTCTCTAACAGCATGACAGTCTCAGGATCCCGAGCTGATTCCAGAAAAGAGCCCGGTATCAAATAATTGCAGGCCAGGTGTGTCTATCCACGATTTTAGGGCGGGTTTCTCAAGTCTAGGTTCGTATACAGCCTCATCGCCACAGAACAGAATGTCCAGGTCGATAACCCTCAGACCATATCTCATTGCGCGTTGCCTTCCCAATTTCCCCTCCACGGCCTGCAATGCTTGGAGTAGCGCCCCGGGTTTCAAATTGGTCTCTACCGCGATGACGCAATTGAGGAACCAATCCTGATTTAGTACATCGGCTCCGTTTCGTAGACGGACGACATCTTGATTGGGTTCATCTTCCCACTAATCATTTCAATCGCCCTCCAGAGATTGCCTTCTCTGTCGCCGACATCGTACCGAGTACTATGATCGATTCGACCATGTCTATCTTCTCCATCTCTCGATTTCGACGCCAATTGAGGGTTCACCTGAATACTTCGTCTTTCGTACCCTCACGGTCACTTTTTCCACGCCAGTGGGTTTCAGCGCAAAAGCAGCAGTTCCTTCTGCAAGACTCTCCAAGAGCTTGAATTCCCTACCAGACACAAACTGCGACATCCGCTCCATCATTTCTTTGTAGTCTACCGTGTCGCCCAAGTTGTCGCTCGTACCTAGCTTGTAGCATAATTCTCAGAACGATCATTTTCGTGTTAATTTCTTACTCGATTCATATGAGGCCAAGCGTGGCAATTTCACATTCTTGCACCGTCGAGCAGAAATGATTGACTTATGCTACAAGCTAGCTCGTACCCACACGCTTAAGTCCAACAGTCAGACTGACGTTTACCAGGATTTCTTGCGGCGCCGCCCTTTGCTCATCAGTCATACCGACCATGGCACCTAAGCCGCAGATTGTCCATGAAAATTCTGTCAACCATGCACAACGGCTCTCTGCGCCAAGAGGGTCAGAGCGGCGGATAATGCTCCGATTTTGGAAGATAATTCGTCGTCGGACCCGCAGATAATAATCGCGTCGCCGTCTCTGGGGCCAAGTTCATCCCTCAGTCGTCTCCATGCACTAGTGGGGAAGTCGTTCTCACAATCCTTTGACCCGGCGGGAATCTGAAACTTCGTTCCCTTGATCACGTAGGTGGTAGCGCCGGCGGCTCCTGCCCTTACTGCCGCATCGCGTTGCTCAATTCCATGCTTCACATTCTTCGCGGCGCCTCGAACCAGAACAGCGATCTGTTTTCTTCCCACAGTGAGCTCCGTTGAGCCCAAGAAGACAAGGTTTGGAAGAGAGCTTTTCGCACGCTGATATGTTCTTAGGCCGCTGTCGGTTAATGAACTGCCCCTCCTCGAAACCTTGACCCATCCTTCTGACTTGAGTTTCCGTAGAAGCGTCCTGATGGCACCTTCGCCGAGTCCAACACTTCGGGCCAGCACCTGCCTTCCGATGTTTGGAGTTTCGCCGATCGTGAGGAACGCAAGCAACAGGTGAGCCTGTGTATAGGACGAGGGGGGACCGGGATATCTTTCTTCCGTAACTTTGAGCAGGCGTTCGATATCAGACAAGACTGGTAGACGGCTTTTCTTCGGATGGTTTTTAATTAACTCTCATTCCACCTTCCTTCCTTGCTGGTTCAGTTACGCACCCGCTTGCTTACGTAACCGCTCGAGAGACCCAATGACAACCAATGGCTTGTCAAGTCGTTCTTTTAACTTGTCCACATCGCTTCTGGCAGCAGAGAGGAGAAGGGCTGTCGATGGCCCTGCCCGAACCTGAAG
>Ga0080006_1135581_pt1 | contig 12854 bp, 12 predicted proteins | sample RS3BMetagenome_FD_69209 | JGI IMG/M metagenome (GOLD analysis project Ga0080006, IMG submission 69209) | Ferric oxide microbial mat and aquatic microbial communities from Rainbow Spring, Yellowstone National Park, USA - RS3B (SPADES... ...
GAGCACGCCGAGGCTCGGGTCATCGACGAGTACCTGCCCACTCCGCTCACCGAGGCCGAACTGGCCGACGTCGCCGACACGGCCATCGCCCAGGTGGCCGAGGAGATCGGCGAAAGGCCGGGCATGAAGCAGATGGGCATGGTGATGAAGGCGGCCACTGCGATCGCAGCGGGCAAGGCCGACGGTGCGCGGCTGTCGGCAGTGGTCAAAGAGCGGCTTTAGCGTCTGCCTCGCCGTTCTCCCGGCAAAGCGGCCTCCGGCGCGGTTCGCGCCCGACCGAACCTGGTACTAGTACGGGTATGGTTAATTTCGGCTACACTCTCATGACCGAGCAGTCCGGCCCCAAAGCGCTTGTCCGCGATGCGATTTCGGCCGAAGAACACGGTTTCGACTTCGAGGTCTGCAGCGACCACTTTTCACCGTGGCTGACGTCGCAGGGGCACGCGCCCAACGCCTGGACGGTGCTGGGAGCGGTAGCGCACGCGACCGAACGGGTGGGCCTCTACACCTACGTGACGTGCCCGACGATGCGGTATCACCCCGCGGTCGTCGCCCAGCAGGCCGCCACGATGCAGATCCTGTCCGACGGCCGGTTCACCCTCGGCCTGGGCAGCGGCGAAAATCTCAACGAGCACGTCGTCGGCAAGGGCTGGCCCACCGTTGAACGCCGCCAGGACATGCTGCGCGAAGCCATCGAGATCATCCGCGAGCTGATCGGCGGTGAATTGGTGAATTGGCGCGGTGACTACTTTCAGGTGGACTCGGCTCGGCTGTGGGACGTGCCCGACGTCCCGGTCGGCATCGCGGTGGCCGTTGGCGGGAAGAAGGCGATCGATCGGTTCGCCGAACTCGCCGACCACTGCATCGCGGTCGAACCCGACAAGGAACTGGTCGACGCGTGGTGGGCGGCACGCCGGGTCGACAACGGCGCGCGGGCCGGCCGCGTTGTCGGGCAGATGCCGGTGTCCTGGGACCCCGACCGTGCCGCGGCCGTCGAACGCGCGCACGAGCAGTTCCGCTGGTTCGCCGGGGGCTGGAAGGTCAACGCCGACCTGCCGACACCGGCCGGATTTGCCGCGGCCAGCCGGTTCGTGCGGCCCGAAGAGGTCGCCTCGAGCATCCCCTGCGGCCCGGACCTGGACGCCATCGTCGAGGCGGTCCGACCCTACTGGGAGGCCGGTTTCACCGACGTGGCGCTGATCCAGATCGGCGGGGAAACACAGGAGAAGATACTCGAGGAGGCCGCCGAGCCTCTGCTCGAGGCGCTGCGAGACGCATCGCGCTGACCCGACCATCTCCTCGCCGGCGGCGTCACCCAACCGCCGGCAGCCGGAACGTGATGTCGACCGTGGTGCCGGTCGGTGTGCCGCTGATCTTCACGACGTCGCTGATCGCCCTTATCAGCAGCAGGCCCCGACCACTGTTGCCCGGATCGGCGGCCGGGGTCTTCCACGAACCGGCGTCGGTGACCCGAGCGCGCACCGCGCCGTTTCTGATGCGGGCGTCAAGCCGTAGCCTCCCGGTGCCGTGCCCGCGGTATGCGTGCTCGACGCAGTTGGTGCACGCCTCGCTGACAGCCAGCACGATGTCGTAGACCAGCGGGTCCGGGATGTCGGCTGCTCGCAACCACCCGGCCAGGCGATGCCGGATGCCGGCCAACTCCTCCGCAAGAGCTGGACTTTCGATGCGTAGCGGTAGTTGCTTGTGCCGGTAGATCACTATGGCCACGTCATCGTCATACCCCGCCTCGGGCGCAAGCTCACGCAGCATCACATCGGCGACGGCGTCAAGAGGCAACTTGCTCGTGGCTGCCAAGACCTCGGCGGCGCGGGCTATTCCGTCATCGATCGACTCGTGCTTGCGCTCCACCAAGCCGTCGGTGAACAACATCAGCGTGGAGCCCGGCGGCAAGACACGAGTGGCTTGCGGGCGGCGTTCGTCCCGGCGGACCGCCAGCGGCACCGACGCGGCGTCGGGCAACACGGCCGTGACCTTCGACCCGGGGCCAGCCAGCACGGCGGGCATGTGCCCGGCGTTGCTGTACTGGAGCAGCCCGGACTCGGTGTCCACAACCGCAAGGAAGACCGTCGTGCAGTAGGCATTGGGAATGAGCGCCGCCGCCGAGTCGAGTTGCTCAAGCACCAGGGCGGGTTGCGCACCGTTGATCAGCAGTGCGCGTGCAGAACTGCGCAGCTGACCCATGACCGCGGCCGCCGGCAGGCCACGCCCGACGCAGTCGCCGACGACGATCCCTATGCGGTGGTCGCCGAGGGACAGCACGTCGTACCAGTCCCCGCCGATCTGCAAGGGCGGGACCGCGGGCTCGTAGCGCACGGCAAACCCGGACGGCGGCCGCACCGGCGGCAGCATTGCGCGCTGCAACGTCAGCGACGTCTCCCGGGCGCTCTCGAACTGGCGGACATGCTGCATGGCCAGGCTGAGGTGTCCGATGAGGACAGTGACCAGGAGTCTGTCCTCGGGACTGACCCAGCGGGGCGCGCGGAACTCCAACCACAACGCCACGTCACCCGCGCCGGAGAGCACCCCGACCAGTCCCTGGGCCTTGCCCGGGTTGTCCGGTCGTTCGGCGACTTTGGCTGTCAGCGGCAATTGCCGGCGCGCGTCTTGCAACGTTTGGCCCAGCCACGGATCCAACTCGCGCCACGCTGACGCCGGGGGGTCACCCGCCGCTTGGACGCCGGGCTGGCCGTCGCCGCTGGGCCAGGACACCGCGATGACCCTCTGTATGTCCAGTGCCGCCCGGCATTCTTCGAGGGTGATCGAGAGCAACTCGTCCACGGTTTTGGCCACCGCCACCGCAGTGGCCAGGCGCAGGACCGCGGTTTCGCGGGCGGCGAACGCGCGCTCGGCGGTGATATCGCGAACCGTTCCCACGTAGGTGCCGCGCTCGCCGTCGGCGTCCCGGACCGCGTTGACGCTCATCGTCACCCACGCAAGGTGGCCGTCGCGGTGCCTAATCGGTGTCTCGTATCTTGCGCTGCCGGTCCGGCGGACCAACGACATCTGTTCACGAGCGGTCTTCACGTCAATCAGCCACGGGTGCGGCCACCGGTAGGGTATGCCCGCCGCAGGATAGCCGACGATCTCGATCAACGCGTTGTTCATTTCGATCACCGCACCGTTGTGATCGGCGACGAAGAATCCCTCCTGAAGCGAATTCACCAGTGCAGTGCGGAATTTGTCGCGGTGGGCCAAATCGTCGGCACGGGCCCGCTGCTCCGCGTAGCGTCTGGTTCCGTCGAGGAATCCGCGAGTCGCGACGTCGAGCGGCACCAGCGTCTGCAGCAAGAACTCCAGTGCGGTCGGCTTGTCGACGGTGACGTCCGCCGGGGGTTCCTGGACCAGGTGGAAATGGTGCTCGACGAGGTCGAGCATGCTGATCTGCTCTTGCAGGGCCCGTCGCCCGAGCTCGTGACCGACGGCCAGGCTGTCTTCGTCACGGGCGGCCAGGAACGCGTGCAGCGCTTGAGTGTAGCGGTCGTGGAAGCTGTCGTTCATGCCCAAAACCCCCGATGACGCGCCACAAGAACCGTTGCATCGTCGGTTTCTCTAGCGTACCTGCAGAGCAGCTCATCGGCGATCGTCGTGGCGGACGCCGCGAAGTCGATGTGCTGCAGGTGGTCGGCGGCGAGGCCGTCGGTGGCGATGACGATCAGGTCGCCGGCACGGATCTGAACTAGCTGCGCCGGAGTTATTTCCGCGATCCGATAGCCGACGATGCCCGCGGTGAGCCGAGCAGCGGACCGGATGCGCGTACCCGTTACGTCCTTGGCGACCAGGTTGGCGGTCACGTTCCCGACACCGGTCCAGGTCAGCGCGCCGCCCGGGAAATCGACACGAGCCAGGGCCATCGCAACCCCGCGCGTGCTGGCCAGCGCGCTGTGGCAAAGCTGAACCAGAACCTCGATCCGCCGATCCGGTGCGCGTTCGAGGGCTTCGACGGCGCGCGCGGCGGCCGCCGCGGCCGCCGGACCGTGTCCCAGGCCGTCCACAACACCGAACAGGGCCGCGGCACTGTCGATTTCGAGCGCGATCGACTGGTCACCGGAGACGCGCTCGCCCGGTAGCGGGCGACCCGAGATCGCCCACTCCATCGGCCCGAACCGGCCATTTTCATGCACGGGGAGGAACCCATTTCCACATTTCGACGACAGTCCCCTGGCCGAGTGCGGACTCTACGAACAAGCGGTCCATGAGGCGGTGGGCACCCGGTAAACCGAGCCCCAACCCACGGCCGGTCGAGTACCCGTCCTCCATCGCACGCTCGACGTCGGCGATTCCCGGGCCCTGATCCTCGGCGCGCACCACCAAAGCCCTGCGACCCTCCCGGTCGGCCACGGCGACGCGGACGACGCCTCGACCCGCGTAACTGGTGATATTCCGGGCGATCTCGGAGATCGCCGTGGCGATCATGGTGACGTCGGTCAGCGTGAATCCAAGGTCGAGTGCGAGCTGGTGGCCCGCTTTGCGGGCGGCGACGATGTCATCCGAGTTGTGGATGCCGACGACGATGTCAGCCCCCATTTTCTCGCCCGATCATCGGTTTCCGCTGCGCCAGTTTACGATTCAGCACTGCGAGGCCCTCTTCGAGATCCAGCGCGGTGTTCATGTCGTCAAACGCCAAGCCCAGTTGGACCATCGCAAAAGCCACCTCTGGCTGCAGGCCCACGATCACCGTGTCCGCGCCACGGAGCCGGGTCATGTGCGCGATGGTGCGCAGCGACCGCGCCGCGAACGAATCCATCACGTCGATGGCGGTAACGTCGATGATGATGCCCTGAGCCCGGAATTGGCTGACTCGCTCCATAAGGTCGTACCGAAGACGTTCGGCGTCGGAGTCGGTCAGTGCGGCCTGCACCGAGGCGATGAGGATCGATCCCTGTTTCAGGATGGGTACTGGCATAGGGCGCCCTGCCGGTCGTGCTCAGCCGGTCAGCTCGCCGGTGCGGCTGACCTCGTAGCCGAGCAGTCGCTCAGCTTCCTCGATTCCGCCCTGCAGGTCACCGACCGCGTTCATCTTCGACAGGTCCAGCCCGATCGTCACCAGCGTCAGGGCGATCTCCGAGGACAGACCGGTGATGATCACGCTCGCCCCCATCAACCCGGACGCATCGACCGTCTGCACCAGGTGGTTTGCCACCGTCGAGTCGATGGTGGGCACACCAGTGATGTCGATGACCACGACTTTCGCGCGGTTGGCGCGGATGGCCCGCAGCAGCTGCTCGGTGACCTGGCGGGCGCGCTGGCTGTCCAGTACGCCGATGATCGGCAAGATCAGCAGCTGTTCGCGCACCTGCAGCACGGGTGTCGACAACTCGCGGATCGCCTCCTGCTGCTGGCGGATGATGCGCTCGCGTTCCTGCACGAAGCTGACGGCCACGGTGTTGGCGATACGGTTGGCTGCCGGCTCGTAGGCGTCCAGGACGCGGTTGAGCATCTCGAAGTCGCTCTGGTACTTCTCGAACAACGAGCGCGCCAGCACGTCGCGCAGCAGCAGCACGATACCGACGACCTCGTCGGTTTCCACCCCCCGTGGGATGATGCGCTCCGACAGGTCGCGCGCGTAGGCCTGCAGCGCTTCGACGCTCCCCGTTTCGAGCACCTCCACGTAGTTGTCGTAAACGGCGGTGGCCTCGGAGAAGAGCTCCTCGGGAGTCATCGCGGTGAGCAGCTCCGCTTCGGTAATCCTGCGGGCCCACTCCTCACGCAAAACGGTTCTGTTCTGTCGCAGGTGCTGGACCAGCTGCGGCAGCAGACCCTCGCTGGAGCTGCCCACGGTCGGTGTGGCGATCGCGCTGCCGAAGTCCGACGGCGAATGTGACATGTGCCCTCCCGAGTGCTGCGTTCGGCTCCCGCGGTGCGCAACCCCTAGAGCGAGACTAGCCCGGTGGTCGCGGTGCAGGCGCTTAGGGCTTATTCTTCTCGCAGTCCGCACTGCAGGCTAGGCTTGCACCACGTCTGCGGCCCGGGGATAAAGGATTGGCGTTGTCAGCTCCTGATTCGATCACTACGTCGGTTGAAGACCACGGCGGAGTGACCGTGGTCCGTGTCGGCGGCGAAGTCGATCTGGTTACCGCACCGGCGCTGGAACAGGCTGTCGACGCGGTGGTCGCGCAGAGCCCGGCGGCGCTGATCATCGATCTGTCCGGCGTGGAGTTCCTCGGTTCCGTCGGACTGAAGATCCTGGCTGCTACCCACGAAAAAATTTGCACCGCAACTCAGTTCGGTGTGGTCGCTCATGGTCCTGCGACGAAGCGACCCATTCACCTCACCGGTCTGGACAAAACTTTCTCGCTGTACCCGACCCTCGACGACGCGTTGAGCGCGGTAGGGGACGCCGACCCCGGTCGCTAGCGATCCGGACCCAACCGCGTCGGCGGTTTTCACCGGCCCGGGTGGCACATGCCCGGCGCGGGGCACATCACACGGCGCTGCCTGGCCGAAACTGAACTGACGAGCCGGCTCGCCCGTACTTCTATTGGGAATAATCCCGGGTACGCAGTTGTCCTGTTTACGCAAGTCGTCGATTGCTCGGTTAACCCGCGCCGAAGCGGGCACTGACAGAGCAACGGGCGGTGACAGGCGAATGCGTTAATCCGCCGATTAGCAGGAAGGAACTGCCATGGCGATTGCCAGCGACTACGACGCGCCCCGTGTATCTGACGTCGAGACCCAGGACAGTATCGTTATGCGCGAGCTGGTGACCACCCTGCCCGCGTCGCCCACCGCAGTCGTCGACGAAGATCCCAACGACGTGCACTTTTTCGAGCTGCCCGGCGCCGATCTTTCCGGCGAAGAGTTGTCTGTCACGGTGATTCCCCAGCAGGCCGACGAGTTCACGTGCTCGAGCTGCTTTTTGGTGCAGCACCGCAGCCGTCTGCGCAGCACCGGATCCGGTCTTCCGGTCTGCGCCGACTGCGCGTAACGCCGCCTCCCGAGGACCCGCCGTGGTCCGCGGGGCATCGACGACCCTGACCAAACCGGAACCGCCGTGCCTCTGTCGTCTGCGTGGGAGCATCCGCCACCGGACGTGCGACTACTGCGACTACGGCGGATGCCTTGAGCCGTCCGCCCGCCCTGCCCGCGCCTCGTATACTCCGCTCCGCCTTCGCGGCGACATACGGGCTCGCCTATCTTGTGGGCGGGGAGCGCCGGATGCTGCGGTTGATCAAGCGGTACGGACCCATCATGACACTGCCCATCCTGAGCCTGGGCGACGTGGCGATCGTTTCCGACCCGGAGCTAGCCAGGCAGGTTTTCAGCGCACCGACGGACGTGCTGCTCGGCGGGGAAGGGGTGGGACCCGCGGCGGCGATCTACGGGTCCGGATCGATGTTCGTCCAGGAGGAGCCCGAGCATCTGCGACGCCGCAAGCTGCTGACACCCCCCTTGCACGGTGCTGCGCTGGCAAGTTACGCGCCGATCATGCAGAAATCCGCGCGCGCGGTCATGCGGGCCTGGCCCGTCGACCGGCCGTTCGAAATGCTCAAGGCCGCCCGGGCGCTGACCCTCGACGTGATCGTCAGGGTGATGTTTGGGGTCGATGATCCCGTCGAGGTGCGCCGACTGGGCCGCCCGTTCGAGCAACTGTTGAGTCTCGGTGTTTCGGACCAGTTGACGCTTCGGTACGCGCTGCGGTTCACGGGGGCGTTGCGGGTCTGGCCCCAACGGGCCAGAGCCAACAAGGAGATCGACGACGTAGTCGGGCCGCTCATCGCACACCGCCGAAACGATCCGCACCTGCGCGAGCGCGCCGACACATTGGCGTTGCTGTTGTGTGCGCGGGGGGACGACGGGGAAGCGCTGTCCGACAGCCAGATTCGCGACGACGTTATCACCCTGATGCTGGCGGGACACGAAACCACGGCGACCACGCTGGCATGGATCTTCGATCTACTGCTGCACCATCCCGACGCGTTGCGGCGCGTGCAGCGCGAAGCGGTGAGCGGCGAGGAGACATTCACGACGGCGGTGATCAACGAGGCGCTGCGGATCCGGCCCCCCGCTCCGCTGACGTCTCGTGTCGCCGCGCGGCCCTTTCAGATCGGCGGCTACCGCGTCGATCCGGGCACGCGAATCGTCGTGCACATCGTCGCCATCAACCGCAACCCCCACACGTACTAGCGGCCCAACGAATTCCGGCCCGAACGGTTCCTCGGCACCCGACCACAGACCTATGCGTGGGTTCCCTTCGGGGGCGGCGTCAAACGCTGTCTGGGCGCCAGCTTTGCCCTGCAGGAGCTGATCACAGTGCTGCGCACGCTGCTGCGCGAAGGCGAGTTCAGTGCGGTCGATGACAAACCCGAGAAGATCGTGCGACGCTCGATCATGCTAGCCCCTCGCAACGGCACCAGAGTGCGGTTCCGCCCCCTGCAGCCCGCACCCTGACTCGCCCGCCGAACTGTGCCTCGTTGTCACAGCCGTCCAGTAGTTTCATCGGGGTCATGGACAAAATTTTCGGGTCCGCTATCGTCTTCGGGCTAGCGCTCCCTTGGTATTTCACGCAGCAGGTCACCGGCAGCGTGGTGGCGGGATGTTGCGCCGGACTGGTCGGCCTTGTCCTGACGGTGGTCGTCCTCTTGTGGCTTTCCGTCCAGCGGGACCGCTACCGAGTCCGACGGCAGCGACGGCGAGATCTTCGACACTCGAGGTCTGATCTGCCAGCCATCGATGCGATGTCGGGTGTGGAGTTCGAAGAATTCGTCGCGGCACAGCTTCGAACCAGGGGCTGGAGTGTCGCGAACACCGCCAGCAGCGGCGACTACGGGGTGGACCTGGTCGCCACGAAAGGCGACACCCGCATGGCGGTCCAGTGCAAGAGGCAGGCGAAGCCCGTCGGCGTCGCGGCGGTACAGCAGGTCGTTTCCGGGGCAGCGCACCATGGATGTCATCAGGCGGTCGTCGTGACGAACCAAGCGTTCACCAAGGCGGCCCGGCAATTGGCAAGCACCCACCACTGCCGCCTGATTGGGCGTGAGCAGTTGCATATCTGGGCGGGGGCGGAGTCATCCAACACCGTGCGGCCGCATGCACAGCGTCGGCGGGAGCTTAGGCGCCGCTAAAGTAACGAGTCGGGGTGGCGGGATTCGAACCCACGGCCTCTTCGTCCCGAACGAAGCGCGCTACCAAGCTGCGCCACACCCCGCTTGAAGCTTCGACAGCCTATCGCACCGGCCCGCAGGCAAGCCAAATCGCAGCGTCCCGGATTGATGGCGGCTTACTTCCAGACGCCCGATGCGGGACGACGCCGCCGGGCCCGACCGCTCAACTCACCGACGCGGTGGGCTGCGAACGGCTCAGGTCGCTGGTCGCGTCGCGGCCACCCATCGGGGTGGCGATCAGCGTCAGCAGTGTGGCTTCCGGCCTGCAGCAGAATCGCACCGGCGCGAACGGCGACGTGCCTATCCCGCCGGAGACGTGCAGCTGCATGTCGGCGCCCCACCGGGACGGACCCTTTGCCCGGGAGCGGTCCAGGCCGCAGTTGGTCACCAACGCCCCGTAGAAGGGCAGACACACCTGTCCGCCGTGGGTGTGCCCGGCCATCACCAGCTGGTACCCGTCGGCGGCGAAGCGATCCAGCACCCGCGGCTCCGGGGAATGCACCAGCCCCAGCCGCAGGTTGGCGACCGGGCTGGCCGGACCCGCGATCGTGTCGTACCGGTCGCGGTCGATGTGCGGGTCGTCCACACCCGCAGCGGCGACGTGCAGGCCGGCGACCTCGAACTCGCGGCGGGTGTGGGTGAGGTCGAGCCAGCCCCGCTCGGTGAAAGCGGCCCGCAGATCTTGCCAGGGCAGCGGCTCGCCGCGGACGCGGTGCGACGGGTTGGTCAGGTAGTTCAGCGGGTTTTTCAGGCTTGGCCCGAAATAATCGTTACTGCCGAAGACGAACACACCCGGCCGCGAAAGCAGGTCACCGAGGGCCTGGACGACCGCCGGCACCGCTTTGGGGTGCGCCAGGTTGTCGCCGGTGTTGACCACCAGGTCTGGCTCCCAGCCGGCCAGCTCGCGCAGCCAGGCCTGTTTGCGGTGCTGGCCGGGCGTCATGTGCAGGTCGCTGATATGCAGCACGCGCAGCGGTTTGGAACCTGGCGTCAGGACGGGCATGGTTATCCCGCGCAGGACGAAAGCGTTACGCTCGACGACCGCGGCGTACCCGATGCCGGCGACGGCCGAGCCGAGCGCGGCAGCGCCGACACGTATCAGGACGGGCAAAACATCAGCCATTCAGAAAGCCTACTGCCGGTCGGCATATTGGCAGCGTATTCCGTGTGCCGTGGTAAATGGTTGGCGGACCCCGCCACGATCCTTACGGTGGCGGCTGCCCGGGCGGCGGCGGTGGTGGCAGCAGCGGAATGGTGATGGGCGGCAGCCCCGGAATCTCCACCACCTGCGACCCGACCGGCGCCGGAGGGCCGCCAGGCGCACCCGGGATTCCTTCCGGTGGCGGCGGCGGCGCCGGCGGTATCCCGTTGCTCACTTGAATCGTGATGATCGAGCCCGGGATCGTTTGGCCGCTGGGCGTGGTCCCGACCACCTCGCCGAACTCCGCGCTGCTGTTGACGGAATTGGTCTGGTCGGCGACTTGGAAGCCCGCGTCCTTGAGCCGTTGGCGGGCCGAATCCACCTTCAGCCCCGCAACGCTGGGCACCCGCGATCCGGGTGAGCCGTCGACGTAGCGGGGGTCGGTTGGCGGTAATTGCACCGGCCCGAAGCTGGTGGCGATCGGTTTCATGGCGGTGAACCAGGTGCGGGCCGGCTCGTTGCCGCCGTACAGGTCACCCTCGGCGCAGTGGCGCAGCGGCGAGGAGCACAAGTCCGTCGGGTGGGTCGAGTCGTCGTAAATGTAGTTCGCCGCCGCGTAGTGGTTGGTGAACCCCACAAAGCCGGAGGAGCGGTGCGCTTCGGTGGTGCCCGTTTTGCCGGACATCGGCAGGTCCCATCCCGCCGCCCCGGCTGAGCCCGCCGCGGTGCCGCCGCCCACCGCATCCTTGCTCATTGCGTTGGCCAGAGTGTTTGCCAGCCCTTCGGGCACCACCTGGTCGCACGTTTCGGTCGTCACGGCGATCTCATGCCCGTTGCGGTCGATCAGCTTGTCGATCGGATTCGGCGGGCACCACACACCGCCGGAGGCCAGCGTTGCCGCAACGTTCGACAGCTCCAGCGCATTCACCTCGATGGGCCCCAGGGTGAACGAACCGATGTTCTGCCGCTTGACGAAGTCGGCCAGGCTTTCGTTGCTGTCCGGGTTGTACGTCCTGGCTGTGCCCGGATCGGCGTAGGACCGCAGGCCAAGTTTGATGGCCATGTCCACCGTGCGGGACACGCCCACCTGCTGGATCAGCTTGGCGAATGCGGTGTTCGGCGAAGTGGCCAGAGCATCGGTCACGTTCATCGAACCGCGGTAGTTACCGGCGTTGATGACGCACCAGGTGTCCTTGGGGCACCCCTTGGCGCCGCCGCTGCCCATGCCCTTGGCCTGGAACCGGCCCGGCACCTCCAGCGTGGCGTTGATGCCCATGCCCATGTCCAGCGCGGCGGCGGTCGTGAAGATTTTGAAGACGGACCCGGCGCCGTCGCCGACCAGTGAGAAAGGCTGTGGTCGCATCGTTTCGCCGGCGTCGGTGTCCAGGCCGTATTTTCGGTTGCTGGCCATCGCCATCACCCTGTGGGAATCCTTGCCCGGCTTGATCACGCTCATCACGCTGGAGATGCCGGGCAGGGTCGGGCTGGCGAATTTGTCGATGGCGGCCTTGACCGGGATTTGCACGTCGGGGTCCAGACTGGTCCGAATGAGGTAGCCGCCGCGGGCCAGTTGTTCCTTACTGATCCCGGCGCGGGACAGGTACTCTTGGACGTAGTCGCAGAAGAAGGCGCGATCGCCGGCGGCGATGCAGCCCCGCGGCAGCTCGTTGGGCTGCGGCAATATCCCCAGGGGCGTGGCTTTGGCGGCACGCAGGGCGTCGGCCTCTTGCGGCAGGTTTTCGATCATGGTGTCGAGGACCACGTTCCGCCGCGCCAAGGCACCGTCCGGATTGGTGTAGGGATTGAGTGCGCTGGTCGACTGCACCATGCCCGCTAGCAGCGCCGCCTGCTGCCAGTTCAGGTCGGAGGCGTTGATGCCGAAGTACGTCTGGGCCGCATCCTGCACGCCGAAGGAGCCGTTGCCGAATGACACCAGGTTCAGGTAGCGGGTGAGGATCTCGGGCTTGGTGAACGTCTTGTCCAGCGTCAGCGCCATCCGGATTTCGCGCAGCTTGCGGGCCGGGGTGGTTTCCACGGCGGCGCGCTTCTCTGCGTCGGTTCGCGCGGTGACCAGCAGTTGGTAGTTCTTCACGTACTGTTGCTCGATGGTGGAGCCGCCGCGGGTGTCGACATCGCCGCGGGCATAGCCGGCCAGCCCGGTCAGGGTTCCCTTCCAGTCCACGCCATTGTGATCGGCGAACCGCTTGTCCTCGATTGAGACGATCGCCAGCTTCATTGTGTTGGCGATCTTGTCGCCGGGCACCTCGAAACGGCGCTGGGAGTACAGCCAGGCGATGACGTTACCTTTGGTGTCAACCATCGTCGACACGGCCGGTATCTCTCCTTGGAGAAGCTGGGCCGAGCCGTTGGCGACCACTTCGGAGGCCCTGTTGGACACCAGCCCGATACCCCCTACCAGCGGGAACATCAGCGCGGTGGCCAGCACACCGGCCAGCAGGCAGCACCCCGCGAACTTCAGGAGCGAAAGCACTACCGGCGGGCGGTCTGACATGCGTCCTAGAGTAGCGGCCCCCTGACACGCGGCGGGACGCTTATTTCCCGAATCCCTGCCGGCCGGGTGACCGGCTGAC
>Ga0080006_1162607_pt1 | contig 12845 bp, 12 predicted proteins | sample RS3BMetagenome_FD_69209 | JGI IMG/M metagenome (GOLD analysis project Ga0080006, IMG submission 69209) | Ferric oxide microbial mat and aquatic microbial communities from Rainbow Spring, Yellowstone National Park, USA - RS3B (SPADES... ...
CGGCGACCCCGAACTGGCCGCGCTTACGGCGAATTCGTCGTTTCCCGACACCGGGCGCCCGCAGTCCTGAGCCGAAGCGTCGCTGATCTCGGAGAATGCGGCTTGTTCAACAGCGTCCTAGAGTGCGGGGAGCCGCGACCGAGGAGCGAACCGCCATGCCGAAGACCGTCATGATCACCGGGGCCGGGTCCGGCTTCGGCCGGGGGGCCAGCCTGGCCCTGGCCGAGCGGGGCCACACCGTCATCGCCACCACCGAGACCGAGGAGCAGGCGGCCGCCCTACGCGCCGAGGCGCCGCAGCTCACCGTCGAGAAGCTCGACGTCACCACCGACGACGTGGCCAAGGCGGCCGGGTGGGACCTCGACGTCCTCATCGACAACGCCGGCGCCGGCCAGACCGGTCCGATGGCCGACGTCCCGATCGACCGGGTGCGCCGACTGTTCGACGTCAACGTCTTCGGCACCCTGGCGGTCACCCAGGCCGTCCTGCCGAGGATGGTGGCGAAGGGGTCCGGCCGGATCATCATCGTGTCGTCGATCGCCGGGGTGCTGTCGGCACCCACCTTCGGGCCCTACTCGATGACCAAGCACGCGCTCGAGGCGATGGGCAAGGCCATGCGCGCCGAGCTGGCCGACCAGGGGGTGGACGTCTGCCTCCTCAACCCGGGGCCCTACCTGACCGGATTCAACGACCGGATGGCCGACTCGATGTGGGAGTGGTTCGGCGCCGACTCGGTCAACGCCGGCTCCACGCCCCTCTTCGAGATGATGCGCGACTTCGTCAAGAACGACCAGCGCGACCCGGTCGAGGTCGTCGAGAAGATGGTGGAGCTCACCGAGGCCGAGACCACCGAGGAGCACAACTTCGTCCCACCCGAGCTGTCGGCCTTCCTCGGCGGCTGACCGGCCCCGGCGGGCGGTGGACCCGTCCCGGGGGCGGCGGACCCGTCCCGAGGGCTGCGGACCGGGCCGTGGAGTCCCTGGTCAGGGGCGAATTTCCCCCGAATCCGAGAAATTCCGGATTTCTGCTCAAGTCGCCGGGCGAACCTGCCGATGAAGCAGTGACGGGGTCCGCCCGCCCCAGGACGGTGCGGCCGGCTCAGCCCGGTCGGGCAGCCCGTCACCCAGCCCGGTCGGGCACCCCGTCACTCAGCCCGGTCGGGCACCCCGTCACTCAGCCCGGTCGGGCACCCCGTCACTCAGCCCGGTCGGGCACCCCGTCACTCAGCCCGGTCGGGCACCCCGTCACTCAGCCCGGTCGGGCACCCCGTCACTCAGCCCGGTCGGGCACCCCGTCACTCAGCCCGGTCGGGCACCCCGTCACTCAGCCCGGTCGGGCACCCCGTCACTCAGCCCGGTCGGGCACCCCGTCACTCAGCCCGGTCGGGCTCCGTGCACTCAGCCCGGTCGGGCACTCCGCACCCGCACCTGGTGCACCGCCCCGGCGACGGCACGCCAGCCGAGCAGGCCGAGGCCGACGAACGCCAGCGCCACCCCGATGAACGCGCCGGCCACCCCCTGGCCCGACACGGCGCGCAGCACCATGGCCGCCGCCACGCAGACCGGCCACACCACCAGGCCGGTCGGGACCACGGCCGCCGGCGAGCGCCAGGCGCGGGCCACCGCCCACCCGAGTGCGAGCCCGACCAGGAACGGCCACAGCGTCCGCAACACCCCGGACACCGACTCCCCCTCGGTGTGCGAGGACCGGCCGAGGAGGACGAACACCAGCAGCCAGGCGCAGTCGGCCGCGGCCGCCACCGCGGGGCGGGCCCGGCCACCCCGGAACCAGGATTCCTCCCGCCCGTCCCCGTGCGACCTGCCGTCGACGTCGGTCATCCCCGTCCGGCGTCGCGCAGGGCCGGATGGGCCCGGGCCACGATCGGCACGAGGAGCCTGCGGGGCGACAGCCAGCCGGCCGCCGCCGACACCCGGTTGGGCACGCCGGGGATGGCCACGGCCCGGTTGGCGTCCATGGCGGCCACGCCGGCCGCGGCCACGTCGGCGGCCGGCACCCAGAACGGCTTGGGCATGGCACCGGCCATCTCCTCGGGGGCGATGCCGGCGGCCTCGGCGAACCCCGTCTCCACCGGGCCGGGGCACAGCGCGGTGACGGTCACGCCCTGGGAGCGCAGCTCCTCGCGGATGGCGTGGCTGTAGGAGAGCACGAAGGCCTTCGACGCGGCGTAGCCGGCCTGGCCGGGGATGGGCTGGAAGGCGGCCGTCGAGGCCACGTTGAGGATGCAGCCGCTCCGGCGCTGGACCATGCCCGGCGTGAACAGCGAGCACAGGTGGACGACCGCCTCGACGTCGGTGCGCACCATGGCGACCTCGCGGTCGGGGTCGGCGCGGTAGACGGGACCCAGGGTGGAGAATCCGGCGTTGTTGACCAGCACGTTGACCTCGAGGCCCAGCTCGGCCACCCGTGCGGGCAGCGCGGCACGGGCGTCGGCGTCGACCAGGTCGGTGGGGAGGACCTCGGCCCGGACGCCGTGACGGGCGGCCAGGGCGTCGGCCAGCTCCCGCAGCTTGGTCTCGGTCCGGGCCACGAGGGTCACCCCCAACCCCTTGGCCGCCAGGAGGCCGGCGATCTCCTCGCCGATGCCGGAGGAGGCTCCGGTCACCAGGCACGTCCGGTCGGTTCGGGGCGCGGGCAGGCTCATGCCCCGAGCGTACGCTCCCGGCCGGGGGCGCGGGCCGGCCCCACCCGTGCGACCGGACGCTCCTCGATCCACCGCAGGTGCAGCGACCGCCGGGCGATCCGCCACCCGTCGTCCCCGCGCCGGTAGCGGTCCTCGTAGCGCAGGAACCAGACCATGTCGACGCCCGGACCCGCCGGCGACGCCGACGGCGCACCGGTGGGGTCCGCCGGATCGGCGACGGAGGCGGTCAGGTGGTGGGCCACGCCGGTCACCTCGCCGGTGGCCGAGTCGCCGGTGACGACGTACTCGGCCGGACCCACGCGGTGGTGGGTCGCGTGGTAGTGGGCCAGGCCGGACGGGATCCGTCGCAAGCGGTCGGCCCCCGACCGGCACACCGTCGGCTCGGGACCGCGGGATGGGTCCGGGACCCACAGCTCGCCGTCCCCGGTGAACAGGGCGGCGAACGCCTCGCCGTCGAGGGCGTCGACCGCCGCCGCGTAGGCCAGCGACAGGGCGTGCAGCCGGTCGGCGTCGGTCATCCGCGGGGGGTGAGGCCGAAGCGGGTGGCGAAGGCCGACACCTCGTCGGCCAGCGCACCGAGGTCCTGGCTCATCGACGTGGACAGGAGCATGCGGTCGACGCCGGCCGCCGCCGCCGCGGCCACCTCCTCCTCGGTGGTGGTCGGGAGGTACCCGGACACGGACAGCTCGACGGCGTCCGGGTCCCGGCCGGCGGCCTCCGCCGCCTCGCGCATCTGGGCGATCCGGAGGGCCAGGTCCTCGGGGGACAGCCCGAGGGGCTGGAACCCGTCGCCGAGGCGCCCGGCCCGGCGTGCGGCGGCCTCGCTGTGACCGCCGATGTGCAGCGGCACGCCGCCGGGTCGGACGGGCTTGGGGAACGAGTGGGCGTGGGCGAACCGGACGAACTCCCCCGAGTAGGAGGCGCCTTCGGGCCCGGCGTCGGCCCACAGCGCGCGCATGGCCTCGATGGTCTCGTCGGTCCGGCGCCCACGGGTCCGGGGGTCCGCGCCCGTGGCCCGCAGCTCCTCGTCCATCCACCCGACGCCGAGGCACATGCGCACCCGGCCGTGGGACAGCACGTCGACCGTGGCGATCCGCTTGGCCAGGACGACCGGCGGATGGTTGGGGACCACCAGGACCCCGGTGGCCAGCGTGATGCGGTCGGTCACCGCGGCCAGGAAGGCCATGAGGTCGAGCGGATCGGGGATCCGGCAGTCGTCGGGCAGCGGCATCCTGCCCGACGCCGCATAGGGGTACGTGCTCGTGTAGTCCGAGATCACCACGGCGTGCTCGACCAGCACCAGGGACTCGAAGCCGACGGCCTCCACGTGGCGCGCGAACGCGGTCATCCAGTCCGGGTCGGCCGTGGCCCCGGTGCGGACGGGCGGGATGATTCCGAACTCCATGGGGTGGCTCCTTCGTGCCGCGGCGGGTCCGGGCGCTCCGCCCGGTGCCCGGTGGACGACCGAGCGTACGCACGGCCGGGCCGCGCCCGCCACGACGGTGTCCGGGACGGGCCGCCGTCGGGCCCGGGTGAACGCCGGGGATCCCGGCGGGTCGCTATCGTTGTGCGATCCCCTCCGACCGGGAGCCACCCACCGGGGCGGGCGGGCGGCGGGGCATCACGACCGATCCATGAGCAGAACCGGCGCCCACAGTCCGAATTCACATCCGGACGCCACCGGCGGGACCGACGGGGACGGCGGGGGCTCGAAGATGAGCCGACGGCGCTTCCTGGGCTGGACCGCGGCCGGTGGCGCCGTCGTCGCGGCCACGGCGGTCGGTGTCGAATTGACGACGAACGGAGCCGGCGCCCACCCGGCGCCGGCCCGGGTCGCACCGACGACCCTCCCCCACGGATCGTCCACCACGGCCGCGTCGGTCCCCCCGGGCGCACGGTCCGCCGACGTACAGGGTGTGACGCTCCCGACGTCGCCGGCCATCGTCGCCGAGAACCTCCGAACGGGCGACGCCTGGTGGGTGACGACACCCCAGGCCGCCGGTGACATCGAGGGCTACGCCGACCGGGTCAGCGCCCAGGTCGGCGACACGGTCACCCTCCGGGTCAGCACCAAGGCGCCGACCTTCCACGTCGAGGCGTTCCGCATGGGCTACTACCAGGGCATCGGCGCCCGCCGGGTGTGGACGTCGGCCGAGGTGCCCGGTGCCCGCCAGGCCCCACCGCAGCTGATCGCCCCCACCAACACCGTCGAGTGCCAGTGGACGCCCTCGGTGGCGGTCGCTGTCGACGCCACGTGGCCGCCGGGTGCCTACCTGTTGAAGCTGGTGGGGTCGGGGGGCGAGCAGGGGTTCGTCCCGCTCTGCGTCCGGGATGACACGTCGCAGGCCGCGCTGCTCGTCATGCACGGCGTGACCAGCTGGCAGGCGTACAACCGGTGGGGCGGGTACTCCCTCTACTACGGGAACAAGGGCGGCGCGCTGACGTACACCCAGTCGTCGGGGGGCGGCACCTACGCCGACCGGGCACGCATCGTCTCCTACGACCGTCCCTACAGCCACGACTGGGCCTCGGGCGCGGCCGACTTCGTGGGCAACGAGCTGCCGGTCGTGTTCCAGGCCGAAAAGCTCGGGCTCGACGTGTCGTACTGGACGGACGTGGACCTCCACGAGCGACCCGAGGTGCTCCCGAACCACCGGGCGCTGATCAGCCTCGGACACGACGAGTACTGGTCGGCACCGATGCGGGACAACGCCCAGACCGCGCTGCAGCAGGGTCTCAACATCGCCTTCCTGGGCGCCAACGCCTGCTACCGGCAGATCCGGCTGGAATCGTCGCCCCTCGGACCGGACCGCCACGTCGTCTGCTACAAGTCGGCCGCCGAGGACCCGATGAGCCGGGTGAACAAGGCCCTGGTCACGGTCAACTGGGACCAGCCCCCGGTCTCGGACCCCGAGTCGACCCTCACCGGGAGCATGTACCAGGACGTCGAGGCCAACGCCGACCTGGTCATCACCGACCCGACCTCGTGGGTGTTCGCCGGCACCGGGCTCACGGCCGGCCAGCACCTGCCCCGGGTGATCCAGGGAGAGTTCGACCGGTACGTCCCCGGCCCGTACGCACCGGCGGACCTCGACATCGTCGCCCACTCGCCGGTCCCGAACCGGAACAACAACTACTCGGACATCACCTGGTTCACCGCACCCGGCGGCGGCGGGGTCCTCAACACCGGGAACGCGTCGTGGGTGGGCCAGCTGGCCGACGCGCCGCTCATCCCCCCGAACGTCCTGCCGCCCGCGGTGCCGGGCGTGACCGTGCACCTGCAGCGGATCATGCTCAACGTCTACTCGGTGCTCGGGACGGCGCCGGCCAGCATCACCAACCCGTCGACGGGGACGTGGCGGGCCGTGCTCCATCCGGGGTGACCGGACGCCCGACGGCGTGGGGAGCGTCGGCCGTCGGCGGCGACGCGCCGGACCGGGCCGGCCACGGGGGCCGGACCCGGACCGGGCACCGGTCGGAGCAGCTGTTCAGTCGCTCAGCGTGATGGGCTCGTCGTCGAGCAGCAGGTCGTCGGCGGGAGGGACCGGCCCGCCCGCCACCTCGGCGGCCTTGGCCTCGTTCTGGGCGGCCAGGTGCTTGCGGATCCGCTCGTCGACCTCGGCCATGAGCTGCGGGTTCTCGGTCAGGAAGTTCTTGACGTTCTCGCGGCCCTGGCCCAGCTGCTCACCCTCGTAGGTGAACCAGGCGCCCGACTTCTTGATGAAGCCGAGCTCGACACCCACGTCGAGGAGCGATCCCTCGCGGCTGATCCCCCGGCCGAAGGCGATGTCGAACTCCGCCTGCTTGAACGGCGGGGAGCACTTGTTCTTGACCACCTTGACCCGGGTCCGGTTGCCGACCTGGTCGGCCCCGTCCTTGATGGTCTCGATCCGCCGGATGTCGAGGCGGACCGACGAGTAGAACTTCAGCGCCCGGCCACCGGGCGTGACCTCGGGCGAGCCGTACATGACGCCGATCTTCTCGCGGAGCTGGTTGATGAAGATGGCGATCGTCCGCGACTTCGACAGCGTGCCGGTCAGCTTGCGGAGGGCCTGGGACATCAGCCGGGCCTGCAGGCCGACGTGGGAGTCCCCCATCTCCCCCTCGATCTCGGCGCGGGGGGTGAGGGCGGCGACCGAGTCGATGACCAGGACGTCGAGCGCACCCGAGCGGATGAGCATGTCGGCGATCTCGAGGGCCTGCTCGCCCGTGTCGGGCTGGGAGATCAGGAGGTCGTCGATGTTGACGCCGATGGCCTTGGCGTAGACGGGGTCCATGGCGTGCTCGGCGTCGACGTAGGCGCAGATGCCGCCGTTGCGCTGGGCCTCGGCCACGACGTGCATGGCCAGCGTCGACTTGCCCGACGACTCGGGGCCGAAGATCTCGACGACCCGGCCCCGGGGGAGCCCGCCGATGCCGAGGGCGAGGTCGAGGGCGAGGGCCCCGGTGGGGATGGCCTCGATGTTCATGTGGAGGTTCTCCCCCATCCGCATGATCGATCCCTTGCCGAACTGCTTCTCGATCTGCCCGAGGGCCATGTCGAGTGCCTTGTCACGTTCCATGTCTTGTCTGCTTCTCCTCGGTGCTGTCGTTCACTGGACCCGGCCGACCGTACGGAAGGGGTGTGACGCCCGGCCCCGGAAGGTCCCCGGGGCCGGTGTCCGGTGGATCGGCCGCCCGTGTGTGCGAGCGAGTTCGACTGCGGTGCGGCGCCTGCTGCGGTACGTCACGGCCACTCTAGACCCGAACGCATGTTCGATGGTGGACCCCGGCACTGCCCGGCGGCCCGCTCCGGTCGAAGTAGCGTCACCGGGATGCCGGACGACGAACCGACCACACCCGAGACCCCCGACGGAACCCCCGAGCGCGCAACCCGGCCCCCCGGCGGCGGCGCCGGCGGCGACGGACCCCCGTCGATCCTGTCGCGCAAGGAGCTGCGCGACCAGCGTGCGGGCTCGTCGCGGACGAAGTGGTACGTGCTGGGGGCCGCCGCGCTCGTGATCGTCGTCGGGGGCGTGCTGGCCGCCGTGCTCGCCGGGGGCTCCCCCGCCGCCAAGACGGCGGCGCCCACCACCACGACGGCCACCACGGCGGCGCCGGTCGTGGCCACCTGCCCGCTCACCGGGACGCCCGCGCCCGGCGGCACCGTGCCCCCGCGTCCCGCGCTGGCGGCCAAGATCGGCAACTACACCGACGACCGGCCCTCGGCGGGGCTGAACAAGGCCGACGTCGTGTTCGAGGAGCCGGTCGAGGGCTCGTACACCCGACTCGTGGCCGTCTTCCAGTGCCAGGGGGCGTCCCAGGTCGGCGACCTCCGCTCGGCCCGGCAGCCCGACGTGGGCATCCTGTCGCAGCTGTCCAACCCCGTCTTCGTCCACGCCGGCGGGATCAACCCCGTACTGGCCCTCCTGGCCGCCGCCCCCATCCAGGACAAGAACATCCTCGACGGCGGCATGGGGTCGATCACCCTGCACCCCGGTGGTCGGTACGCCCCCTACGACACCTTCACCGACACGGCGTCGGTGTGGGCGACCGTCCCGTCCGACACCACCCCCCCGGCGCCGCTGTTCACCTTCTCGGCGGTGCCGCCGGCCGGCGCGGTGCCGGCGTCCGGACTGGGTGTCCACATCCCCTTCTCCACCGAGGCCGACGTGACGTGGACGTGGAACCCGTCCGGGTCCAACTACCTGCGGGCCTACTCGGGTGTCCCGGACAAGCTCGTCGACGGCAGCCAGACCGCGGCCACCAACGTCGTCGTGATGACCGTGCCGACCTTCATCGGGCCGTGGGCCGAGAACAGCCAGGGAGGGCGCGAGGTCGAGGTGACGGCCACCGGGTCCGGTCCGGTTGTGGTGCTGCGCGACGGCATGGCCATCACCGGCACGTGGACCCGGTCCAGCCTCACCCAGCCGGCCACCTTCACGGCCGCGAACGGCACGCCCATCACCCTCCACCCGGGCAACACCTGGGTCGAGCTGGCGCCCCAGGGCATCCCGGTGACCACCACGGCCGCCCCGCCGTCGACGACGGGCACGGGCGCCTCGATCCACACGACCCCGCCGACCAGCCGGCCCTGACGGGGCCGGGGGCCGGAGGCCGGACGGGACACCGGCCGAACGTGACCCCTCAGGCCGGGTCGGCCGCCCCCAGTGACCGGCGCAGCAGGTCGAGCGCGGCGATCGTCGCGTACTGCCGCACCCGGGCCCGGTCGCCGGGGACGGTGAACTCGAAGGCCTCCGGTCCGCGGTCGGGCCGGGCCAGACCCACGAAGACGGTCCCCGGGGACCGGCCGTCCTGCCCGCCGGGTCCGGCCACCCCGGTGATCGACAGTCCGACGTCGGATCCGAGCACCCGCCGGGCCCCTTCGGCCATCGCTTTCGCCGCCTCCTCGGACACCACCGGGCCAACGGGCACGTCGAGCACGTCGAACTTGACCTCCGACGCATAGGACACGACCGAACCCCGGAACCAGGCGGTCGCCCCGGTGACGTTCACGAGCCGGGACGCGGCGAGCCCCCCGGTCAATGACTCGGCCAGGCCGACGGTCCATCCGCGGGCCTTCAGCGCGTGGGCCACGGCGTCCTCGATGGCCTCGTCGTCGGTCCCGAACACGACGTCCCCGGCCGCCGCGGCCAGGATCGAGCGGACCTCGGCCTCGTGCCCGTCGAGGAGCGCCGCGGCCGTCGCCGCGTCGGCGGCGCGCACGGTGACCCGCACCTTGATCCCTTCGATGCCGCTGGCCAGCAGGGCGATCGTGGCGGTGTGGCCGTCAGGGTCCGAAAGTGTGGCGTCGAGGGCGGCGATGTACCCGGCGAGCGCCTCGCCCAGGCCCGATTCGCTCATGCCCCAGGTCCGGATGACCCGGCTGGCGATCGTCCCCTCGAGCTCGCCCCGTGCGGCCATGCGGCGCTGCAGGTCCGGGGCGATGGCGCGGGTGAACATGTCGGACATCTCGTAGGGGACGCCCGGCACCACGTAGACGACCTTGTGGCCGACCGGGCAGACGAGGCCCGGGGCCGTCCCCTTGGTCTGGGGGATGAGCGACGCGCCCCGGGGCACGTCGGCCTGGCGGAGGTTCGACTCCGGCATCGTGCGGCCCCGGCTGGCGAACATGGCCCGGATCGTCTCCACGATCCCCTCGTCGCGTTCGAGGGGGGCGTTCATCACCTCGGCGAGCGCATCGCGGGTGATGTCGTCGTGGGTCGGCCCGAGGCCGCCGCAGACGATGACCCCGTCGCTACGGGCGAGCGCGGTGCGGAAGGCGAGGACGATGCGCTCGTGGTTATCCCCCACGGCCTGGTGGAAGTGCGACGCCACGCCGAGCGCGGCGAGCTGCTCACCCAGCCACTGCGAGTTGGTGTCGGCGATCTGCCCGAGCAGGAGCTCGGTGCCGACCGCCACGATCTCGACGCGCACGACCGCTCAGGCCGCCCGGTCGGAGCCGTGCGACCCGGCGGGGCCCGCCGCAGCGCGTTCGGCCGCGGCCCGGCGGCCGTCCACGAGGTACTGGGCGCCGGTGTAGACGGTGAGGACGGCGGCCACCCACATGGCACCGTTGAGCAGCGTCCACCGCCCGGCCAGCGGCGGGGCCAGGCACATGCCGATGGCGATGTCCTGCACCAGCGTCTTGAACTTGGCCGAATTGCGGGCCGGGATGGAGATCCCGTGGCGTCCGACCACCGAGCGGTAGACGCTCATGGCGATCTCGCGCACGGCGATGACGGCCACCGGGAGCCACCAGACGATGCCCTTGGCCACCAGTGCGACCAGTGCGCCGAGCACCACGGCCTTGTCGGCCAGCGGGTCGAGGAAGGCCCCAGACCGGGTCGTCCCCTGCTTGCGGGCCAGCCACCCGTCGATCCCGTCCGACATGGCCAGCAGGCCGCCAAACACGAAGGTGAACCAGTTCGCACCCCACCGCAGGATCAGCACGATGACCACCGGGGTGGCCAGGAGCCGGATCACCGTGATGCCGTTGGCCGGGGTGAGCAGGGCCGAGGGCCCGAACGTGGTGCGCCGCGTCGGGCCCTGTGGGGACGTACCGGGCGGCGGTGTGCCCGGCGTCGCCGGGATCCCGGGCCCCAGGGTACCGTCGCTCACCGTCCGCCGGTCCCGGCGGCAGCGAGGGGGGCGGATCCGTCGACCGGTGCGTCGGCGGCGACCTCGGCCGACACGTCCGGCCCGTCGGCGTCGGTGACGACCACCTGGACGAACGTACCGACCTCGAGATGGCCGGGCACGGTGACGATTCCGTCGATCTCGGGTGCCTCGCGGTACGAGCGTGCCTCGCCCGGGGCGTCCACCAGCACCTCGATCGTGGTGCCGATCAGGTCCTCGCGGCGCCGGGCCGTGATGGCGTCCTGGAGCTCGGTGCACTCGCGGATGCGCTCGGTCACCAGCTCGTCGGGCACCTGGCCGTCGAGGTCGGCCGCGTAGGTGCCGGCCTCGTTGCTGAAGGGGAAGAACCCGACCCAGTCCAGCTGCGCCTCGTCGATCCAGGCCAGCAGCCGGTCGTGGTCGTCCTCGGTCTCCCCCGGGTACCCGACGATGAACGAGGACCGGAAGGCCGCCGTCGGCTCCGCCTGGCGGATCGAGTCGATGCGCTCGAGGAACCGGTCGCCTTCGCCCCAGCGCCGCATGCGCTTCAGCAGGGGTCGGGACACGTGTTGGAGGGAGAGGTCGAAGTAGGGCACGCCGGTCGCCAGTATGGCCTCGACCAGGGCGTCGTCGAGGGTGGAGGGGTACAGGTAGAGGAGGCGGGTCCAGCGTGCCCGCTCCGCCACCCTGGCCACCAGGTCGACGATCGGCCGGTTGCCGCCGACGGCGGGTCCGTCGATGCGGGGCTCGATCCGTCCGCCCGACCGGTCCAGCGCGAACGACGACAGGTCCTGGGCCACGAGGACGACCTCGGCCAGCGGGGCGCCGCCGGCGCCGAGCTGGTCCACCTCGGCAAGGATCGACTCGACGGTCCGCGAGCGCTGCTTGCCGCGGAAGCTGGGGATGGCGCAGAAGCCGCAGTTCCGGTCGCACCCCTCCGCCACCTTCACGTACGCCCACGGGGCGACGGTGCGCAGTCGGGGCAGGTTGAGCAGGTCGAAGGCGGGAACCGGTGCAAGGGTGGTCGCGTGTGCGGGCTTCGCCCCGAGCGCCACCGGGACCCGATCTGGCACGGCCGGCGCATGGAGCGGGGCTCCGAAGGGTGCGACCAGGTCGACCTCGGGCAGGGCCTCGGCCAGCTCGTCGCCGTAGCGCTCGGCCATGCAGCCGGTGACCACCAGGCGGGCGCCGTCCCGACGGGTCTCGGCCAGGGCCAGCACGGTGTCGATCGACTCCTGGCGTGCCGCCTCGATGAATGCGCAGGTGTTGACCACCACGAGGTCTGCCTCCTCGGGGGAGCCCGCCGCCTCGAATCCGTCCCCGGTCAGGGTCCCGACCAATTTGTCCGAGTCGACCTGGTTCTTCGGGCAGCCCAACGTCTCGATCCAGTACTGCTCGGCCACCGGTCCAATCTACCGGGGTATGGCGATGGCGGCGGGCGGCGAGTGGCGGGACGGGCGGCAGGCGGCGGCGCGGCCGGCAGCAGGCGTTAGACGGGGGGTGAAAGAACAGGCCCTTTCCGGACGCGGCACGGGCCCTTCCGGGAGGAAGGGCCCGCATCCGGCCGAGCGGAGAGGGAGGGATTTGAACCCTCGGACCCAGTTACCCAGGTCAACTCATTAGCAGTGAGTCCGATTCGGCCGCTCTCGCACCTCTCCTAACTGGAGTTATGCCATAATCGGGGAAGCCGGAATAAGCTGATTACCAACTTCATCCCAACTTCTGGCCGATTGCGACTCATCCCAGAGAGGCCACGGTATCGCACATGCCCAGCACCTACGGAGCCGGAACGATGTCGGAAGTCGAGCCTGGCAAGTGGCGATTGCGTGTGTTCGCCGGCAAGGACCCGGTCACAGGCAAGCGCCGCCAACCTGAGCGCACCTTCTATGGCAGCAAGACAGCGGCACGCAGGGCCCTGGCGGAGTTCAGCGCTGAGCAGCGGGCCGGGCTGCTCGATCCCAGCGTGGTTGAACCGGCCTGGGTTTCCTGGAGGCTCCAAACCTTGGAAAGGTTGGAGTCATGGAACAACAGCACCCCGCATCGAAGCGGTACCCGCCTGAGCTGAAGGAGCGTGCCGTGCGTATGG
>Ga0080006_1264924_pt1 | contig 12833 bp, 15 predicted proteins | sample RS3BMetagenome_FD_69209 | JGI IMG/M metagenome (GOLD analysis project Ga0080006, IMG submission 69209) | Ferric oxide microbial mat and aquatic microbial communities from Rainbow Spring, Yellowstone National Park, USA - RS3B (SPADES... ...
TATCCTGTGTACCGGTATCCCCGGTGTGCTGGGCCTCCCTCCGGACGCGCTTGGGCTTCTGGGCCTGCTCGGGCTGTTCAGCCGGCTGCTCGGCCGCCGCCGGCTGAGTCGGCTGGGATGTGGTCCGTTGAGCGGCAGTCGGTTGAGGTTGAGACGGGGCCGGCTGCTGAGCGGCAGTCGGTTGAGGTTGAGACGGGGCCGGCTGCTGAGCGGGTTGAGATGGAGCGGTAGATGGTGCGGGAGCCTGCTGCTGAGCGGGCTTCTGGGCCGGAGCGGGCTGGGCGGGAGACGGAGCGGATGGGGCCTGCTGCTGAGCGGGCTTCTGGGCCTGGGGCTGAGCCTGAGACGGAGCGGGCTGGGCGGGAGATGGAGCGGGAGCGGATGGGGCCGGCTGAGGTTGAGCGGCCGCCGGCTGAGCCTGAGGTTGAGATTGAGATGGAGCGGGAGCGGGAGCGGCCGCCGGTTTGGCCTGCTGGGCCGGGGCGGGAGTGGATGGAGCCTGCTTCTGCGGCTGCTGAGCCGGAGCGGGCTGTGCCTGCTTCTCCTCGGGCTTCTCCTCGGCCTTCACCTTCACGAGGCCGCGCTTCTCGTCGAAGACGTACCTCACCGGTATACCCTCCTTCGCGGCCGCGTACTCGGGCTCCTTCTGGAACTCGTCCAGCGACAGTATCATTTCGTGCATACCGTAATACACTATGTCGTGATAGGGGACGTGGTACAGGGCCTCCGTCGGGCATATATCGACGCAGTACCCGCAGAAGATGCACCTGTTGTAGTTTATGACCGGGTACTTCTTCCTGGCCCTCTCGCCCTCCTTCTGGGGCAGGAATATCATGCGCATGGCCCTCGTGGGGCATATCCTGGCGCACGACCCGCACATGATGCACTTATCGTAGATCAGGACGATGAACCCCCTGTACCCTACGCCGAGCTTTGTGTACTCGTGCGGGTACATGAGGGTGAACCTGTTGGGGTCCAGGAAGTACTTGACCCCGAGCAGCAGGGCGTTCACGTTGCCCGCCACTATATTCCCCAGCACGCTCCTCCTGGGGACCTGCTTGATCCCTATTCTAGCCGGCAATCGCCATCACCCCCATATACGCGTACACGTGGAAGTACGCCTCCGCGAGCCCTATCCCGAAGGCCGCCAGGGCCAGGGGTATCAGGATCTCCCATGCCACCCCGAGCGCCTGGTCTATCCTGTACCTCCCGTACACCGCCCTCATGAAGCTCATTATCGCCATTATCACGAGCGCCTTCACCGACACTATCAGGCTGGGAACCAGGTAGCCCAGCAGGATCCCCGGCCCGGGCGTGTAGGGCGCCCATCCCCCGAGGAACACCAGGGCCATCAGGACCGCGAACACCCACCTCTTGATGTAGGCCGCGCCCATGTCGAGCCCGTACATGAGCCCCGAGTACTCTGTGTAGGGGCCGGCCACTATCTCGGACTCCGAGTCCGGTATCTCGAACGGGAACCCGCTGGTCGTCATGAGCGTCGCTATGAAGGCCGTGAGGAACGCGACCGGGTCCAGGAGGCCGAACCAGAGCCCTCCGGACTGCGCGGACACTATGTCCACCAGGTTGTAGGTGGAGGTGGCGGCCGCCACCGAGAGCAGCGACAGGACAGCCACCAGCTCGTACGCCGTTACTATGAAGGACTCCCTGACGCCGCCTATGAGCGAGAACTTGTTGTTGCTCGCCCACGCCATCATCATGACGAAGATCGGCGACAGCGTGCTCAGCGCCACCGCTATCAGGAGGCTGTAGTCCATGGGTATCGGCCAGAACGCCGGGTTCGAGGTGAGCGGGATCGCGTCGAGCGGCATGAGCGACAGTATCACCGCGGCGACCGGCGCCGCGAAGTAGATCGACGCGTCCACGGTGCGCGGCACTATTATCTCCTGGAACGAGTAGCGGATCAGGTCCGCTATCAGCTGGGTGGCGCCGCCGGTGCGGGGGCTGATCTCGTACGGCCCGTACCTCATCTGCACCCTGGCCGCCGCCTTCCTCTCGAACCAGATTATGAAGATCGCGACCACCAGCGCCGCTATCAGCCCCGGGATTATTATGAACTGATAGACCGGGGGATAGAATATCAGGTACCTGAGGAGATCGTGCCACGCGACGTAAGCGGTCACCATTTCCACCACCTCACCTGTCCCACTCCGGCGGGAAGTAGTCGAAGCTGCCGTAGATCGCGGGCAGGTCCGCCAGCCTGTGCCCGGGCATCGCGTACTTGAACGCTATCACGTTCCTGAACGATCCGGATACGACCCTCACCCTGTACGGGGTGTCCTTCCCGTCGCTCTCCACGTAGTAAATGATCTCGCCCCGCCCGGACTCGACCCTCGCGAACGATCTGCCGGCCGGGACCCTGAGCGACGCGTAGAGGGGTATCATCTTCACGCGGTATTTGCCCGCGTACGGCACGGCGCCCGCGTAGACCTGCTTGTAGATCGGGGGGGCGGTCTTCCAGAACTTCTCGTGTATGAACCCCTCGCGCGGGTGCCTCTCAAGCCAGTCGACCGCCTGCTCCATTATCGAGAGGCTCTGCCTTATCTCGTCCACCCTCTGCCAGGCCCTGGCTAGCGAGTCGCCCTCCTCGTACACCGGGACCTCGAAGTCCACCCTGTCGTACGCCTCGTAGGGCTCCGCCAGCCTGGCGTCGTACCTGACGCCGCTCGCCCTCACGTTCGGGCCGGAGAGGCCCATCTCGACGGCCCTCGCCCCGGATATCACGCCGACGCCCGCCAGCCTGCTCCTTATGTTCGGGTTCCTGAGGAATATGTCCGCGTACTCGTCGAGCCTCCTCCTCATGTAGGCCGCGGCCCTCCGCACGTTCTGGCCGAAGTCGTCCGGCATGTCGCGCCGCACGCCCCCGAACATCGGGTAGCTGTGGGTCAGCCTCGCGCCGGTGAGCCTGTCCGCCAGCTCCACGAATATCTCCCTGTCCCCGAACGCCCACATGTAGAGGGTCGAGTGGCCCAGGAAGACCCCGAATATCCCGAACCCGTACAGGTGGCTCGCCACCCTGTTTATCTCGCACAGGAGGGTCCTCAGGTACTTCGCCCTCTCCGGGGGATCGACGTCCAGGAGCTTCTCGACCGCCTCCACGTAGGGGAGGGTGACGTTGCACGCGTCGAGTATCGCCATCCTCTCTAAGAGCGGTATGTTCTTCATCCAGTCCCTCCCCTCCGAGAGCTTCTCCATGGTCCTGTGCACGAACCCTATGTCCGGGTCGACCTCCACCATGACGTCGCCCTCGACCCTCACGACTATCCTCATGTGGCCCGAACCGGGGTGCGCCGGGCCTATGTAGACCTCGTACAGGTTCCTCTCCAGCCGGCGGACGTCCATCCCGGGGAGCGCGACTGTCCCGCTCGCCTCGGCCATCTCACACCCACCTCCTGGTGCTCGTGTACTCCTCGAAGGTCGACTTCAGGTAGTCGTCCTCCTCGACCACCTTGAAGTCCTTCCTGAGCGGTCTCTGCGCCGCCAGGCCCGGGGTGAGCAGCAGGGGCCTGAGGTCCGGGTGTCCATCGAACCTCACCCCGAAGTGCTCGTACACCTCCCTCTCCTGGAACTCGGCGCTGAGCCAGACGCCCACGAGGCTCGGGACGACCGGGTCGTCCCTGTCGACCAGGGTCGCCAGCCCGACCACGTACTTGGAAAGCTCCTCGTCCAGCATGCTCGACGCGTGATAGATCACCTTGATCTGGTTCTTCGCGGGGTAGTCCACCGCCGTCACCGACTTCACGTGGTCGAACCCCGCCGCCTTCAGCCTGGCGGCCGCGTCCCTCAGGGACCCGGCATCCACCGTCACCTCCAGGTAGCCCTTCTGCTGCTCCACCCGGGCGCCCTCGCCCGGGCCGAGTATCCCCTTCACCCTGTCAACCAAACTTACTGCTGAGGTCAATCTCCTCGCCCCTCCACCCGCACAGATCCTCCTTCGGGATTATGTTCCTCAGGTCCTCGCGCTCGCCCTCGACCAGCCATCTCGAGGCGACGCCCTCCTCCCTTATCTTCCTCTGGAGCTCCACTATGGAGCGGGCGACGGCCTCGGGCCTCGGCGGGCATCCCGGTATGAAGACGTCCACCGGTATCACCTGCCACGGCCTCACTATATTGTAGCTGTTGTAGAAGAGCCCGCCGTCGAGCGCGCACACGCCCATCGCTATCGCGAACTTGGGGTAGGGCATCTGCTCCCAGGCTATCCTGAGGGAGCAGGCCATCTTCCTGGTCACGGTCCCCTCTATTATTATCAGGTTGGTCTGCCTGGGGGAGATCCACGGGAGGGACCCGTAGCGCTCGTTGTCGAACCTGGGACCCCACGCCGCGCCGATCTCGCACCCGCAGCAGCTGGTCATCAGGTGGACCGGCCACAGGCTGAAGGCGTTGGCCCAGTCCACCATCGCGGGGATTGGGCCCTTGGCCAGTATCCCCTTGGCGCGCCTGACCATCTCGTCCATGTCGACGACGTACATGTTGGATCTGGAGAACAGGCGCGCGGCCTTCCCGTTCCCCCCCGCGTTCGATTTCCCGTTTCCGGTCCCGGTTTCCCCGGTCAATCACACATCACCCTAAAGGTTCCACGACGCGACGCGCTTGGCCTCCCTCAATCCGTAGACCAGGAGCGGCGCGTACACCGCGATCAGTATCAGGTAGAGCTCGAGGACCCTCCCCGCGAGGTACTGCGGGGCGGCTGCCGCGAACGCTATCAGGACGATCGCGGGCTCGAGCGACATGAACGCTATCAGGTACCCCAGGTACTGGAAGCCCATCCTCCCCCTGCCGACGCCCTTCGGCGGGTTGGAGGACTCGAACGGGACCTCCCTGTACTTCTCCGCCGACGAGATCTCGCGCTTCTGCTCGAGGAGCTTCCTGAGCAGGAGGAGCACGCCCACGAGGACCGCGAGCATGAACACGGGGACCACTACCATGGAATTTGCGGAGATGACGTATGGGCTGAAGGCGAACGACGCCATGGCGCCCACGACAGGCGCGCGCGGCCTGCTCTATTTATAGATATCCTTCGAACGGCGCTGATTAGTCTATATCACTCGTCCGGTGGACTGGTGGGAAAAACGCGCACGGGGACGTCCCGCGATGCGTCCCCGGACGTCCGCAACCGTTTTATCCGCGCGCCGCGCCGCGGGGGATCGTGCCGGATGCGGATTCGTTCGAGGCCGCCCTCAGGACCTACGGGTCCCTCATGCTGGAGGAGCCGGACGTCGAGGGGGCCAGGAGGGTGGAGGAGGTGCAGCTGGGGATAATGCGCGAGGCGTCGGGGAGGATCGACCCCTCGATGGAACTGGGGGATGTCCTGGGGGAGATGGAGGACGACGGGTTCCTGGGGCGCGCCATAGGCGAGGTCGCCCGGGAGCTCGGGGGGACGGCGCCGGCGGATCCGCTGGACGCCTACAGGAGGGCGATGGGCGGCGACCTGGAAGACGCGGACGCCAGGAGCGCGCTCATAGCCGTGCAGGCGGTGGCGAGGGCGTACGCTGAGAAGTACGAGTCGATCAACGGCGCGGTCGAGGGCGGCGACGCGTGCCCGCTCTGCGGCACGGAGAGCGTGACGATGGTCCGGGAGGGGCGCGGCTACTTCATGGTGTGCCCGCTCTGCGGCTACAGGTGGATCGTGTCGGAGGGATCCCCCGCGTGCCCCAGGTGCGGGGAGGAGGAGAAGCTGGGGGTCTTCGCCGACAGGGGCGGGACCCTGGGGCTGGCCGCCTGCCAGAGCTGCGGCTTCACGTGGCACATGATACTGGGCGACGTGGATGCCCCGCGGATCGTGCTCCCGCTCATAGCGATGGGCGCCGAGAGGTTCAGGAGGGCGCTGCCCGGCGCCCCGGGCTCAGCGGATAAGCGAGAGCAGGAGGCTGACGACGCCCACGACCGATACCATGGCGGCCATCGCCCAGTAGATGGCCCTCTCCCGGGGCCTCAGCGGATGCCCCCTCATGATGACGGGGTCCGATACCAGTTTCCCGAGGAAGTAGAGCGAGGGCACTATCACCACCGTGTACGCGGCCATCAGGTCGAGCATGAGGTCTATCAGGTTCGGCGCCGCGATCGAGACGGCGGACGCGGCGACGCCCATCACGAGGTAGTAGGAGAGCCCGAGCCTCCTGGAGTTGGACCCGACCGCGCTCAGGAACCCCCAGCCTGAGGCCATGGCCGCCACGGTGAGCGCTAGGAACCCGGCCGCGACGAACCCGACGCCCATTATCACCGAGGAGAGCGCCCCCAGGGGACGGAGCATGCCGGCTATCTCGGACGGCGTCACTGTGAGGGAGGAGTCGCCGCTGAAGAGCCTGAGGCCGTACCCGTCAATCACCGTTATGGCCATCAGGACCTCGGAGACCACCGCCCCGACAAGCGTCTCCAGCCTCTCAGCCGGGAGGTCCGCCCTCCCCAGGCCCTTCCTGGCGTCCGCGCCGGAGTGGAAGAATAGCATCCAAGGCATTATCACGGAGCCTATGCTGGCCGCCAGGAGGAAATCGTAATCCGGATTCAGGTAGGGCTGCACCGGGCTCAGGCCCTGCGCGACGACGCTGTACGGGTCCGCGCGGAAGAACGCGGCCGACGCCACTACGGCGGCGACGAGCATGAAGCTCACCGGGAGCAGGACCACCTCGGCCGTCCGGTACCTCTTCGTCGCCACGAGCGCGACGTATGCGACGAAGGCCGCCGCCACCGTGAGGGCGGGCGACAGCCCCAGGAGGCGAGCTCCGAGCGCCACGCCCGCGAACTCCACCACGTACGTCATGAAGTCTGTGAGGGCCATCGGGAGCGCGGCGACCGCCGCGGCCCTCCCGCCGTGCTCCTCCCTTATCGCCCTCCCCAGCCCCCTCCCGGAGACCGTGCCGAGCCTCCCGGCCGCGTCCTGTATGAAGAAGAGCGGGACCGTGAGGAGCAGCATCACGAATATCATGCGATACCCCCAGGAGGCGCCGTCCTGGAGCCCCGTGACTATGGACGCAACGTCGACGTCCGCTATCATCACCAGCCAGGCGGGCCCGAACGACCGCATGAACCTGGCTATCCCCCGGGAGTCCAACGTCCACGATGCTCCGGCGGCGATTTAATTAGGTTGCCCTAATTTCTGTTTCAACGCGGAGCCCGCACGGGGCGCGTTCCCCGCGATTCACCGCGTGAACCGCACGCCCCCGCGGGAGGGGACCTCCCCCGCCCACAACGTTAAATTATGAGCTGCGGCGCCCGTGCACCGTGAAGCTGCTCAACTACGAGCTGGATGGCCGCACGGGGGCGGCGGCGTTCATCGATGGGTCGTACTACGACCTGGGATCGTGGGCCAGGTCGGCCGGCGTGGACGCCCTCTCCGGCCCGGGGCCCCTGAGCGTGGACCGCGTGCTCTCGGCCGGCGCCCTGGAGCTCGTCGTCGCCGGCGAGGAGCGCATCGCGAAGCGCGGGGAGCCGATCCCGGAGCCCAGGAGGCTGCCGACCGTGCTCTCCCCGGAGAAGATACTCCTCGTGGCCGTCAACTACGCGGCGCACGGGAGCGAGATGCGCTCCAACCCGCCGGCGGAGCCTTACGTGTTCGCGAAGTTCAGGAACGCCCTTGTGGGGGACGGGGGCCACATCTACATACCCAGGTCGTCCAGGAAGGTGGACTGGGAGGTGGAGCTCGCGGCGATCATCGGGAGGAGGTGCAAGTACGTGGACGCTGAAGGGGCGCTCGGGTGCGTCGCGGGATACACGATAGCCGTGGACGTCAGCTTCCGCGACCTCCAGCACGGACACGCGACGAAGGGATACGGGCCCAACTGGATGAAGGGCAAGGCCATGGACCACTCGCTGCCCCTCGGGCCCTGGCTCGTCACCGCCGACGAGTTCGGCGACCCGGGCGACGTCGGCCTGAGGCTCAGCGTCAACGGGGAGCTGAAACAGGACGGGAACACGCGCGACATGGTCTTCCCGGTGGCCAGGCTCGTGGAGTACCTGTCCGACGGGATGACCCTGGAGCCCGGGGACGTGATATCCACGGGGACGCCGCCGGGCGTGGGCGCGTCCACCGATGGACCCTACCTGAAGCCGGGCGACGTCGTCACGGCCGAGGTCGATCGCATCGGGCGCATCGAGTGCCGCGTGTTCATGGACCCCGTGCTGGGCTGATTTTCCGCGCACGTCAGAACGGGAGCAGCCCGTACCTGGCGAGGTCCCTGGACACCGAGTCGACGTACGACTTCAGGTTCGCCAGCACCATCCTGCACGTCACGACCCCGACCACCTCCCCCTTCTCGGTCACGAGTATGCGCCTTATCCCCTTCTTCGACATGAAATCCGCCAGGTCGGAGAGCTCCTCCCCCGCGTCCACCGATACGATCTCCTTCGTCATTATATCATCCACCTTCGTGGACGAGGGATCCAGCCCGCGCGCGAGGAGCCTGCTGACCATGTCCCACTCGGTGATTATGCCCGCGTACCGCCCATCCGGGGTCCTGACGACCGCGAACCCGTGCCTGCCCTCGGCCATGCGCCTCGCCAGCTCCCCGCAGGTTATCCCGGAGTCGACCACGAGTATGTCGCCCTCCATTATGTCCCTGGCGTAGAGCACCACGGGCCGGAGCCGGCATCAGGTTGCCTAAAATCTTATCCGCGGACGCCCCATCGCCGCGTCGTTCGGGCGGCGCGCGCCGCCCCGACCTCGATGGGCACCGTCTCCTCGCGCGATGCCTCCTCCAGGGTCCTCCGGGCCGGCTCCCTGAGCAGCAGCGTGGCGAGGGCGCCCAGGACGCTGAGGATCGCGCCGGACGCGAGCAGCATCGCCTCCACCCCGTAAATGAACTTCCTGCCGAACGCGTCCGAGATCCTGCCCATCGCTAGCTGCCCCGCTATCGCCGCGAAGATGGCGGAGGACGCGAGGATCGCCTCCAGACGTGGATCGTGGAAACCGGGGATCCCGTACGCGTTGAATATGTCTATTATCGCGCCGATCACGAACAGGTCGTACGCGTCCGTCAGGAACCCCATGCTGGCGGTGAACCAGATCCTGAGCCGCGAGAGCGCGGGAGGCCGCTGCCCCTGCCGTCCTGGGAAGCCCGGGGGGACGGCGAGCCTCATCGGCCGTGGGGCCTCCACGACCCCATATATTGGTTGCCACAATAATATATAGAGACTTCGCCTTTCTCTATTATGGATTGCCTAGTGATATAGAGACCGATTCCGCCGGACGGCGTCCCGGGACACGTAGAACCTGGCGCCGCCGTACTCGATCTCCCGGAGATCCCCGGATTCCAGGAGGCCGCGCAGGACGTCCTCGCCGGCGCCGTCGTCCCTCAGGATCTGGGCCACCGCGCCCTCCCCGAGCGGATGCACCTCCGCTGCCGAGAGTATATCGGACCTCGCGTCCCCCGTGTGCCCGAACGGGCCGCGCTCGGGGAAGTCGAGCGGCTTCGCGCGGTCCCCCAGGACCTCGCGGAACCTGGTGAGGAAGTACACGACGACGCCGTGATCGGGCGGGCCCACCCAGGGCTCGGCGGGGGGCCTGGTGGGCACCGATACGTAGGCGTCCCTCAGGCCGCTGACGGTGCCCAGGTACGAGGCTATCAGCCCTGCCTCGTCGCCGTAGTCCACCCCCGATGTCAGCATCGTCTCGGACGCCAGGTGGCCGCCGAACAGCGAGGCGAACCTCAGTATGCCGTCCATGATCGCGTCGAGCGAGAGCCCGCGGGACGGCCTGTCGACGAACCGCCATATGCGCTCGGTGACCGCGTCGACCTTGAACGAGACGTAGTCGGCGGCCGAAAGCTCGGACCTCACGGATTCGTCCCACATGAGCGACGAATTCGTTATGACTGCGACCCTCACCCCCAGCCCCCTTATCATCTCGATCTCCCTCCCCAGGTTCAGATCGAGCGTCGGCTCGCCGTCCGGCACGAACGTCGCGTAGTCCACCCTCTCCCCCCTCGACGTCACCAGCTCGAGCCTCCTCCTGACGGATTCCAGGACCTCCTCCGGGCCGTAGAACTCCCTCCTGGCCGCGCCGAGCGGCGCGCCCCTCCCGACCTGGCAGTACACGCAGTTGTAGGTGCAGTGCTTGGGCGGTATGTTGTTGACGCCCAGGCTCATGCCGAGCCTCCTGGACGGTATCGGCCCGAAAGCTATCTCCACGTCCGACGTAATCGGGCGCGTCGATTTAAGCTGGACGCGGTTTCCGCCCCGCTACATATCGCGGGCGCGTCGATCCGGCCGTGCGCCGGGACACGAAGAGACGGTCGTGTAGCCGCGATCGTAGTGGACCAGGGGGCATCCGCCGGCGGGGGGCTCCCCCCCGACCACCTCCCCGAGCACGATATCGTGGTCCCCGGCGCCGTACAGCGCGAACCTCCTGAGCGCCAGGTACCCCCTGGACCTCGACACGACCGGGCCCCACTCGGTCTCGCGGTACCCGACCGCCTCCAGCTTGGACCTCGCGTCCGCCGGCTCCGCGAGCCTCGCCGAGACGTCGGCGCCGTCCGAGCCGAGCATCGATATTATGAAGTGATCCGCCGACGCTATGACCGGGTAGTTCCTGGAATCCCTGGACACCGAGACCATCATCAGGGGGGGCCTCAGCGAGATGCTCGTGACGCTCGTGGCGGTGAGCGCCGCGTAGTCGTCGCCGCGGCGCGCGGTCACGGCGTACACCTGCTGCGCCGCCCCCCTCATGAAGAGCTTCAGGAGCTCCTCCACGCGCGCATGTGCGGCGCCCCTGATTTAAATGCGTGATGGGGCCCTACACGATGCTGACGGGCGCCGGATTCCCCCGTTTTCCGAACCCCCTCGTTTATTAACTCGCGATAGCGACGAACCCGCGATGAGGATCTCCGACACGATGACCGAGGTCGTCAGGCTGGTGGCGCCCCACAACGCGAATCCGCTGGGGTTCCTGTACGGGGGGTACATGCTCAACTGGCTCGTGGACACGGGGACCATCGCCGCCATGGACTTCGTCAGGGCGGATCTGGTGCTCGGGTTCCTGGACAGGATGCACTTCGTGTCGCCGGTGAGGATAGGCGACGTCCTCGTCTACCGCGCGTGGGTCGTCAACTCCGGGAACTCCAGCCTGTCGATACTGGTCGAGTCGTACGTGAAGGAGCCGTCGGATGTCAAGCTGGCGACCGTCGGCAGGCTCATCTTCGTCAGGGTCGGGGAGAACGGGGTGCCGGAGCAGCTCGGGATCCGGCTCGACAGGGGGGATGGCTGGGAGGCGGCGCTGTACGACGAGTTCTCGGCGTGGAGGAGGTCCGTGGAGCCGGCGCTCAGGCGCGACGAGGCGAGGACGAACCTGCCCCCCCTCAGCAGGCTGCTGTCGATGCCGGAGGACGCGACGGCGACCGGCATCATGTACGGGGGAAGGCTCCTGTACTACCTGGACCAGTTCAACGGGATCACGGCGTTCAACTTCTCCCCCAGGATCTACGTCACGGCCAGCGTGAACGCGACCGCGTTCAGGAGGCCGATACGCATAGGCGACGTGGTGGAGGTGAGGACCGGCATCACATACGTCGGCACGACGAGCCTGGAGGTCGCGTTCGACGTGCACGCGCGTAGCCCATCCGGCGCCAGGCACGTCGCCGGAGGGTACTCCACGTTCGTGTCGATGGGGGGAGACGGCAGGCCGGCCCCGATAGGCGTCCCGGGGTTCGGGGACGAGGAGGCCATCGGGAGGAAGGAGGAGGGCCTGAGGGACGCGAGGATCCTGAGGTCGCTGAGGCCCAGGCTGGAGCTGAGGCGGCCGGCCCTCGTGGACGCGCTCGCCGGCGCGAGGTGAGCTCCCGCCGGACGCGGCCGGATCACACCATGAACATGGAGAACGCCAGGAGCACGGCCGCGAACGCGAACGAGGACGCCCATATCGCCTTGTTCCACCTGAAGATCTTCAGCCCGTCCAGTATGCCGATCGGTATCAGGTTGAAGATCGCTATGAACGAGTTTATGTACGCGGCTATGGCCAGGTAGTAGTAGAGCGGCGCCATCGTGGCGGCGCCGGCCAGGAGCAGCGTCGCCATTATCATGTTGACGGCGGGGCCCCACATCGCGGTCCTGCCCATGAGGTAACGGTCGTCGGGGCCGTAGATTATGGTGGCGCCCGGCGCGATTATCTTGAAGAACGGGATCGCCACGCTGATCGCGGTTATCAGCGCGCCCCACGTCTGGAGCCTGAACTCCGCGTGGTATCCGTAGTGTATGGCGGAGAACTTGTGGGCCATCTCGTGCAGGATGAACGCAAGCACGAAGAGCACCGCGTCGAGGACGAGCCCCAGGGGGCTCATCTGGATCGAGTAGAACCAGCTGAGCCCGACGGCCATCACGAGCACGGCGCCCACCAGCAGATGGAACCACTCGCCGTACCTGTACCTGGGCTTGACGTAGTAATAGTAGTAATAGCCGCCTTCGCCCGCCAACGTGGCCGTGCGGGCCGTCCTTATATATAAGGTATTAGGGGTCTGGGGGAAGCGGTAAAACCCCGACCTTCGGGGAGGAGATAGGCGGACTTCCCCCATGCTTAAATATCCTCTGCACACCACTAAATGTGGATGATTTCGGCGTATAAGTTCAGGCTCTACCCGGATGAGGAACAGGAGAAAACCCTCGATGACCAGCTCGGGATATGCAAGGAGCTTTATAATGGAGCCCACCACGAAAGGCTGGAACACTACGAGAAGACCGGCAGGGGCCTGACATACGCCGAACAGGCGGACGCGCTATCCGTAGACCGATCGGTATTTCCCGGGCGGCCGGGTATGTACGGGCGTGGGGAGGAGGAAGGGCAGGTTTGAGGAGGCGCTGAGCAGGGCCATCCACGCGGATGACCCGGAGCT